>Ga0307990_1000714_pt1 | contig 28728 bp, 25 predicted proteins | sample EllFjometagen129_FD_203168 | JGI IMG/M metagenome (GOLD analysis project Ga0307990, IMG submission 203168) | Marine microbial communities from Ellis Fjord, Antarctic Ocean - #129 | ecosystem: Environmental > Aquatic > Marine > Unclassified | place: Southern Ocean | collected 2014-10-08
ACAGGCTTGTAATCCTGTTTGCCTTACTGGACCAAACATATCGTTATAGATATAACCTCCCAGTCCCATTTTTTTATTATTGAACAAATAATGACCACTTATTGCCTGTGTTGATGGAGCATCAGTTATTCCTACCCATTGCTGACGTACTGTTAATCGCAAAGGAATGTAATCTACATTACCTGCCATAGCAGGATTAAGCAAAAAGCCATTTAACATATACTGACTATACAAAGGCATTTGTTGTGCTTTTGAAAATGACATTATTGTCAATAATATTGTGCTTACAATTAAAATCTTTTTCATATTTTCTTGTTTTTAGATTTTACAAATATAATTTATTTTATTAAAATTTATCGTATTTTTTTTTAATATTTTATTGATACTACTCCGGTATAAGGATCTGTTTCATTTTTCAGGTCAATAATATATACAAAAGAACTCATTGGCAGTGGATTACCATTGTATTTCCCATCCCATGGGGAATTATAATATCCTGCTCCACTACCACAATAAGTAAACATCAAATCTCCCCATCTGTTATATATTTCTATTATGATATCATCATAATCACTTATGTTGGTAATTTTCCATTTATCATTAAAATCATCTCCATTAGGAGTAAATAATGTTGGAATAATTAATGGTATAATTATTTCAACACTGTCTATTATTTCACATAAATTACCATCTGTAATTGTTACTATATACATGCCTGATCCTAATCCCAAAATATCTTTTGTTTCAGCTCCATTTGACCATACAAAAGTGTAAGGTGGACTTCCACCGGAGACAGTTAGTTCTATACTTCCTGTATAATCTGCTTCTATTGTTACTACTAATGTATCAATAATCTCTGTTGGGTCAATAATAGTTGCAATATCGAATATAGTACATGAATTATCATCTGTAACAGTAAGGCTATAGTTGCCTGCTGTAACGTTCGTTAATACAGAATCTGTAATTATATTTGGCCAGTTTGCATTGTACCATGCATAATTGTATGGCATTGTTCCTCCAGATACAGTAACATCAACATTTCCCGTAGTGTCTCCATAACATACCGGTGAAACCTCATTTAGTGTCATTGTTAATTTCTCGGGTTCTCCCACATCAATTTTGGGTATTATTGTTGAACAACCGTTTGCATCTGTAACAATAACAGCAAAGGTTACCGCAGGTAAATCAGAATAAATATTGTTATTTTCAGTACCACCACTTGGTGCCCATATATATGTATATCCGGGTGTTCCACCTGTTGTATTCATATGTATTTCACCATCACTCAATCCATAACATGAAACATCAATTACTGTGAATAATGTTGCATCAAGTGGTTCTGTTGGACCGGCAACAGTTATTATCGTATCAGATGAGCAACCGTCTGAATCTATTATTGTAACAGTATAATCTCCTGCGCCAAGATGTGCTAAAGTGTCAGAATATGAGCTTGTTGTTACCGAATCGTTTGTTGACCAATAGAATGTGAAATCAGGTGTTCCACTTGAGATTGTAACTATAATTGCACCATTGGTATCCTCATAACATAATACGTCATTAACATAATCTATAGAAATAGTTCCTCCACCCTGATTGTCAATGAAAATAAACAATGAATCATTACATCCGTTAGCATCACTTACATATACCGTGTAATTGCCAGAACTTAAATAATTGGCTGTATCAGTAATTGACATTTGTGTTCCTATATCATTTACCCAGTTATATGAATAAGTGCCTGAACCTGTTCCTCCGGTAACAGTAACATAAGCCATTCCATCACTTCCTCCACAGGTAGCATCTGTAATATTGCTATTAATAGCTAGAAGATCCGGTTCACTTATTGTAATATTGTCAACACTTGTACATCCGTTATTGTCGGTAACAATAACAGTATATGTTCCTGCCGATAATCCTGTAGCAATAGAATCTGTTAGAGTACTACCTCCATCCCATAAGTAAGTATATCCCGGTGTTCCTCCACTTGGAGTAACGGTTACTGAACCAATATCGCCATAACATAAAATAGGTACAGAGTCTGTAAAATTTGTTAATAATTCTGTAGGCTCATTTATTGTAACAACATAAATATCCTGACAACTACCTGCATCCACTACTGTTATATTGTATGTACCTTCACTTAATCCTGTAAAAGTAGAATCGGTAAAATAACCACCACCAATACTATATTGAGTTGCATCAGTTGCATGTATAATTAATTGTCCGGTTGAATCACCATTACAATTTACATCTGTTATCTGAACACTATTTATTGTTGGTCCTGCTGTGTTACTTAATATTATTGAAGAATCTAATATTGTGCTACATCCTGTTGTCATATCAATAACAACTATATCATAAACGGTAACGTTGTCTAATCCGATAAACACATTGCTTGTCTGAAAAGTTACGCCACTGTCAATAGAAAATTCTAAATTTGTTCCGGTAGCAGTAATTGTTATAGTACCATCATAAGGAGGAATACATGATGTTACAAATGATGTATCAATTGCATCAATAGTTGGGTTTTGTATAGTTAAAATATACGGGTCTGTTGTAAAATCGTTCCAGTTTTGTACAGTAACATCACTTAATGGTGCTGCTGATGTTACATTTACTAATCCCACATCTTCCCATAATGTTGATGGTATTGTATTCCATTGAGCTGCTCCAAGCCATAATCCATCAGCAATTTCGTCATAAAATATTGAAATATCCGCTGCATCGCTTCCTGTTGTTCTGTTTATTCTGTGATAAAATTCAGGATTAGCTGCACAAATACCTGCTTCTAATAGAGTTCTGTCATAACCATCAGTTGTTGCATCATTATTAGCCATTCGCACTGTAAAAGTATTTGAATTTGCCGAAGCCGGTATAATTTCAATAGGTCGGTATCTTAAAGTACCAACACTTGAACCAACCGGAAACTCATACGTTGAATTATTTAAAGTAGCTCTTGATAAACTTCCATTATTCAGGCTACTTACGAAACCTGTTGTACGTGTAATAGCATTAGCATTTGATGTTAAAACAAACATTATAAAATCACTGGTGGCAAGCTCTCTGTCGTTTAATGCTAAAATACCACTAAGATTTGAGTTTATCTGTAATGTTTTGATACCTGTACCGGTTAACTCCAAATTATTAAATGTGGTTGACATAGTTCCCATAATAAACTGATCTGTACCTTCAAGAAATACACTACTTAATTCAGGGGTAAAGCTATCGTTATTAATCCAGTTGCCTGAAATATTGTATGTTCCGTCTCCTTCAATTGATGCATTATTTGTAATATCATTACTAATGTTAAGGTCACCATCGTTTATAACATCGCCGACATTGTCATTCTCCAGACTTCCATTAACCTGAATTAAAGCAGAGTTTTTAATTAAAATACTTGCTCCGTTATTATATACTAATTGAGAATTAACAAATAATACCGAAAACAGGAATATTATTGTAAAAATACATTTAATTGCAAGTTTTGAATTTATTAAATTACTCTTGCTTATTTCCGAGTACATGTGTAAATGTTTCATTTTATTAAATTTTATGTTATACAAATTATATGGAGATTTATTTAAAATTTTCATTTTTACAATTTATTATTTTTTTTTATGTTAAGAATCTCTTTTTCTGTTATGTTTTTATTTTTTCCAAGCTGTTTTTCTTTTGTTAATTTCTTATTCATAGGCTTTGGAGAATCAGGGAATCTTACACCAACATTTTTAGATGTTTTTTGATTTCCATTTTTATCTGTTTTAATTTCATTTGCCCTATTAGCAATCAATAACCATGAAAATGACACATTTGAAGTTCCTCCATTAAGTTCAACAACATCAAACCCATTTGCAGATTTATTAGTAACATAAACACCATTACAATTTCCTTCTAATTGAATAAATACCTTTAAAGGATACTTTTTATCAACATAAATATTTTTAGAAAGTGTTGGATCAATGTTTATATGTGCACTTCCATTAATTAATTTATCTGTTCCATAATCCTGAAAAGTAATTTCCGGAGCTTCTGGGCAAAACATATTAACTTTATTGCCACTAATATCTTCTACAATAGTAGCTACTACCCCTGATCCATTAATTTTATAAGATGTTCCTCCTGACCATATACTAACATAAGCATAATCAGATCCACCTTCAAAATAACCTCCTGCAGATGTAGTAGAAGTACCAACTCCATAGACACCAATATCTAATGCTGTGAAAGCTCCTCCACTACCACTTGTTAATGTATATATTGAAGCACTATTATTTCCAGTACCAACAACACCTGTTCCATCTGTTGCATTTGCGCCCTTTGCGTAAAGACCATCTTCACCAGTAAATGCTCCACCGGTACCGCCAGTTAAGTAGCTTCCACCAATATTATTTCCAACACCAATAATACCTGTGCCACTTGCATTTGCATTATATCCATAAGTACCAAATCCTGTTGCAGCATCGGCACGCCCATAAACACCAACTCCGTCAGTTGCATCAGAAATACCATAAACACCATATGAAGTTGCTGTTGCATCACCTTTTCCGTAAACTCCAACATTAGAGCTAGAACCTGATAAACCAGAACCACCTGTGAGGTAAGCACCAGTAATGCCATTTCCTGTACCAATAATTCCTGTGCCTGTTGCATTTGCATTATAACCTCTTACTCCAAATCCATCTGAAAGACTTACATAACCATAAATTCCACTTTCAGTAGCAGCAGTAGTTGTCCCATAAACACCCGTTGTTGTAATATCGCCATCGCCAAATACACCTGCACCGGTTGCATCGTTGCTATATCCAAAAGCACCAACATTACTACTTCCTAGATATCCATATTGTGTTCCGACTGTACCTATAACACCAACTACTGTACCTGTAGCATCTACACCATTTGCAGCTGCTCCATCATAATAGAATCCATAAGTGGCATTGTCTTCGTAAACTCTAATATCTGTGTTTTCGTTTGGATGAACATATGTTCCAGCATCTGTCCATTCTCCACCTGCTCCACTTAATAATTTCACCCACTGGCTACCATTCCAATAATAAAAACCATGAGCTTCTGTTCCTGTTTCATTATAAATTAATAAACCTTCTGCCGGTGCTGTAACAGGTGCAGCTGTACTTATATTGTCTAAATCAACTCTTGGAATTAATAATCCCATATCAGTAGCTGTTATATCTAATATTGCACTTGCATGAGGATTAAGCTGGTTAATACCTACATTTTGTGATATACTGATATTACTTATTGATAAAAAAACTGTACAAATGATGATTGCTGTAATTTTAATGTTTAAGTTTTTCATTTTAATTTAAGATATTTAATATTAGTTTTTATATTTCGATTTTCTTCTCATTACTTTATCCATCCATGTCAGATATTGTGTCTGCTTTGTAAGCAAATCATCCCAAGTAGGCGGATTTTGCATTAAATCATTTAATTGTTGAATAATTTTTTCTGTTTTTGCTTTATCGTTTGCTGTTATGTTCGACATAGAAAATTGAGGGATTATTAGATTTTCTTCGAAAGAATTAATAGTCATTGTATAATACGCCTCTCCTGCAGCATTATCAAAACCACCAATAGTATCATATGTGATAAGATGAACTGAAAATTTTATTCGTGCTATCTCATCAGAAGTAAGTTTATCTGAAGATTGTGCATAAATACTAGTGCTGATAACTAGAATAAATATTAAAGATATTAATTGATTTTTCATAATTTATTAAATTTAATTACTATTTATAAACAACTGCTGTTAACATACTTCCATATAAAAAACTATAACCACCGGCACCGGCTCTATCTTGTACTGTATATGTAAATGTTCCAAGACCCGGGACATCTACCCATTGTACAAAACAAGTATTATCTGCATCAGAAGTAGCTAATATAGAAGTCTCTGCAATTTCTGTTGCTCCACGCCAAATACCAAGAGAAACATAAGATTGTGAAGCATCCTTCGCAAAATCAAATTCTCCAAGTAATAGAACTTTATCGGTTGCTGAAGTTGTTGTTATCGTTATCGTTTTTCTCGTATTATCGGATCCATAAGGAGTGGTTGTTTCGCTATACACAACAGGCTGAACGGATGGTGTTTGCCATGTACCTGTTCCATTTGCATCGGAGGTAAGTATTTTACCTGCACCTTGTGTTCCATTTGATAATCTAAAAGATCCATTTACATGAAATAAAGTAGCAGGTGCAGTTGTTCCTATTCCCACATTTGTACCATTATCATAAATTTGGCTACAAACAGCAGAAGCACCATTTGATTTGATAACATAATTAGCTAATCCGCATCCTACCGGGCCTGCGGGACCTTGAATCCCTTGTATTCCTTGAATCCCTTGTGCGCCAGTAGCACCTGTTGCACCAGCTGCTCCTGTTAATCCGATAGGTCCTTGTGGTCCAGTTAACCCGATAGGTCCTTGTGGTCCGGTTAATCCAATAGGCCCTTGTGGCCCTAATGCTTGTATCCACATGCTACCATCCCAATAATAAAAACCATGAGCCTCTGTTCCTGTCTCATTATAAATTAATAAGCCTTCTGCCGGTGTTGTAACAGGTGCAGCAGTATTTACATCGTTTAAGGCAACTCTAGGAATTAATAATCCCATATCTGTAGCTGTTATATCTAATATTGCACTTGGGTCAGGATTAAGTTGGTTAATACCTACATTTTGTGAAACACCAATTTTACCAATTGATAAAAAGATTACACAGATTATTAGAGCTGTGAGTTTGCCTGCCCAGTAGGTTGGATTGCTTATTTTTTTCATTTTTTTCATTTTTATGATTAATCGTTAAGTTCTAAAATAACATTTTACGAAAATAAAACTTTATTGTTTTGATGCCAAAAGTTTTTATTTTTCAATTTTTTCTTTAATTTATTTCAAATTTTTTTCACTTTGTCTTTCACTGCTTGGAATACGAGTTTCTTTTTTCTTGAGTTCAAAATTAAATATTCCAAGTTCTTTAGGTTGTCCCCAAGATATTGGATCTGCATATTTACCAATTTCATGACGTCTTTTCGGTAATTCAGATAACTTCTTCTGTGGATGTGTTTGAACATATTTATCATTTCTTTCTGCATATACAACCCATGATACTTCCATATTTGAATTACCACCGGCAATAATAAATTTATTATTGTTAATTTTTTCTTTTATATATATTTGAGCAAATCCGCCTATTGGAGTTAAATGATATGAAAAATTAATATTTATTTCACTAAAATAATCCGGTAATTTAACTTCTGCCTCACCATTTACATCCAAAATAACATTTCCTCTATAAACATTTAATATTTCAGGGGATTCCAAAGCAAAATGTTTCAAATACAGATTAGTTGGGTCAAGTGGATGATCTATTCTAAATGTTTTAACTCCAGAACAACCCATATCTCCACTGGCATAAACCCCATAATCACCTGTCGTTGCTTGTCCAAATACGCCACATCCCCATCCTGCTGTAGAATTTGTTAATCCGAGAACTCCAATAGCATCCCAAAAACTTCCTCCTATATATTGACCATTTACTGCAATAGTATTATCAGTAGTAGCTGTTGTTAAAAATACAGCACCCCTTTCACCATCAGATTCACCCCATACTGCACTAGAGTTAGCATTTGTTCCGTTTTGATCAATATAAACAACAGCATCATCATGAGTTAGAGCTGTTGTGTATGCATGAATACCATAACCACTCCCTGTTTGTTGAGCATGGACAGCAATACCGGTTCCTTCTTGCCTCCCATAAACAGCAAAACCATTGTTTAGATTTTCACCATAAACACCTGCACCATTTAATCCAGCTGCGCAGTAACCATTTACGGCAAACAAATTTGTAGCATTATTTGTTGAAGTAAACATATCTCCTGCAGCAGGTAAAGGAGTGTTAACACTGACCTGGTTGGTTCCCCCATCAACAAAAAATGCATGAGTAAGAGCATCACTTTCAATTCTAAAATCATAGTTGCCACCAATTTCATTGAAAATTCCACCCCTATTTACAACAAGTTGTTGAGATGGGGTTGTCATTCCAATTCCAACATTTGTACCATTATCATAAATTTGGCTGCAAACAGCAGAAGCGCCATTTGATTTGACTACATAATTTGCCAGTCCACATCCTACAGGACCAGGAATGCCTTGTATTCCTGTTAACCCGATAGGTCCTTGTGCTCCAACAGCACCGTCAACTCCATCTGCACCAGCGGGTCCAATAGGTCCGACAGGTCCAATAGGTCCAACAGCACCGTCAACTCCATCTGCACCGGCAGGTCCAATAGGCCCAATAGGTCCAACAGCTCCGTCAACTCCGTCTGCACCGGCAGGTCCAATAGGCCCAATAGGTCCAACAGCACCGTCAACTCCATCTGCACCGGCAGGTCCAATAGGCCCAATAGGTCCAATAGGTCCAACAGCGCCGTCAACTCCATCTGCACCGGCAGGTCCAATAGGCCCAATAGGTCCAATAGGTCCAACAGCACCGTCAACTCCATCTGCACCGGCAGGTCCAATAGGTCCAATAGGCCCAATAGGTCCAACAGCACCGTCAACTCCATCTGCACCGGCAGGTCCAATAGGCCCAATAGGTCCAATAGGTCCAACAGCACCGTCAACTCCATCTGCACCGGCAGGTCCAATAGGCCCAATAGGTCCAATAGCACCGTCAACTCCATCTGCACCGGCAGGTCCAATAGGCCCAATAGGTCCAACAGCACCGTCAACTCCATCTGCACCGGCAGGTCCAATAGGCCCAATAGGTCCAACAGCACCGTCAACTCCATCTGCACCATCTGCTCCGGCTGGTCCAATAGGCCCAACAGCACCGTCAACTCCATCTGCACCGGCGGGTCCGGCAGGTCCGGGTGCACCGTTCATATTTACTGACCATACAGGATATGTGCCACCTCCGGTTGTAGAAGTAACAACGACACACATCATTCCTGTAATATCATTATAAGAAGTTACGTCTGCTATCATTGTATTATTAATATCAAAAGCTATGATAATAGTTTGTCCAACACTGTATGCAAGATCAGTTTCAACAGTAAAGCAGACAGGCCCTAGTCCTATGGTAAGATTGTCGGAAGAAGTAGTACTGTACTGGTCACCGTCAATACCATCTACTCCATCTATTCCATTTAATCCGGCAGGTCCAATAGGTCCTAATGCTTGTATCCATTGACTTCCATCCCAATAATAAAAACCATGGGCTTCAGTTCCTGTTTCATTATAAATTAATAAACCTTCTGCTGGTGCCGTAATAGGTGCGGCAGTATTTACATCGTTTAAAGCAACTCTTGGAATTAATAATCCCATATCTGTAGCTGTTATATCTAATATTGCACTTGGGTCAGGATTAAGCTGGTTGATTCCTACATTTTGCGAAATACCAATTTTACCAATTGATAAAAATATTACACAAATTATAAGTGCTGTAAATTTGCTTGCAGAATAGGCATGATTGCTCATTTTTTTCATTTTTATTAATTTTTAAAAGTTTACATATTAATTCAAAGATAATATTTTTTTTATCAAAAATAGTAAAACTTTTATAAAAAAAAATATAATTTTGATGAAATTTAATAATTATGGATTTAATATACTTATTCTTGGGATTAATAATTGGAATTATTGCTTCGTGGTTTATTGCTAAATATAAGTTTCAGAGTTTAGATAAAGGTTCTTTAAATAATCTTGAAAATTTAAAAAAAGAAAATGAGGATATTTTACGAAAAAATATTGTTTTGGAAGAAAAAGTAAAAAACATAGCAATTTTAAAAACCGAAATAAATGAAAAAGAACAGCATATTATAAAATTAACAGCAAATATATCTGCAAAAGATGCAGATATTAAAAATATTAAAGAAAGATTGGATGAAAATAAAAAAGAAATCGAAAAAATTCAAGAGAAATTCAGATTTGAATTTAAAAATTTGGCAAACGAGATATTAGAGGAAAAAACAAAGAAGTTTACAGAACAAAACAAAACAAATATTTCAGAAATATTAAAACCATTAAACGAAAAAATTAAAGATTTTGAAAAGAAAGTTGAAGATACTTATGAAAAAGGATTGCGAGACAGAACTGAAATGCAAACTGAGTTAAAGAAACTACACGAATTGAATAGCAGAATAAGCGAAGAGGCTCATAATTTAACAAAGGCTTTAAAGGGTGATGTGAAAAAACAGGGCAACTGGGGCGAAGTTGTGTTGGAAAGAATACTTGAAAGTTCGGGTTTAATAAAAGGCGAAGAATACGAAACGCAATACAGCACAGAAAATGATGATGGTAAAAGAATTCAACCTGATGTAATAATATTTTTACCTGACAAAAAACATATAATTATCGACTCTAAAGTCTCTCTGGTGGCGTATGAACAATTTGTAAATGCTGAAACAGAAGAGGAAAGAGTACAGTATATAAAAGAGCATATTCGCTCTGTAAAAAATCATGTAAAGGAATTGAGCGATAAAAAGTATCAGACAAGTGTTGATCTGAACACTCCTGAATATGTCTTAATGTTTATTCCTATCGAATCATCGTTTAGTGTTACGATTCAGGAGGACAATGAAATATTTAATTATGCGTGGAGCAATAAAATTGTAATTGTTAGTCCATCAACATTGATAGCTACTTTAATGACAATATCATCGGTATGGAAACAGGAAAATCAAACCAAAAATGCTATTGAAATTGCCAGACAAAGTGGAGCTTTGTACGATAAGTTTGAAGGCTTTGTTAATGACCTTAAAAAAATTGGTAAAACAATACAGGTTGCCGATGATACATATCAGGCAGCTATGAATAAATTATCAACAGGAAAAGGAAATCTGATTGGCAGGGCTGAGCGAATTAAAGAATTGGGAGCTAAAGCAACAAAATCATTACCCGATAATTTGATTGAAGAAAAAGATGATGCTCCAAAATTAGAATTTGAATAAGAAAAATAAAAGCCCCTTCTAATCCCGAAATAAACTCGGAATAGGCTCTCCCCAGGGGGAGGAACTATTGGGCAAAACATTATTTTATGCAAAAATCAATAATCATAACATTGATCATACTTGCAATATTCTCGTGCAAAAAAAAAGATGATACATCTTTTCCTGTAATAAATATTTTATCGCCAAACAGTAATCAACAATATAATTTTGGTGATATTATAAATGTGTCGGCAGATATTGATGATGATAAAAATATTGAATTTGTTACAATTTCTTTGTTAGACGAAAGTCAGAAATCTATTGGCAACTCTATGAATATTAATCCTGATATTAAAGAGTACAGCTTATCAAAACAATTAACTATTGATAATACGGGAATTGTTACAGGTGCTCATTACATACAAATCAGCGCAAGCGATGGTACAAATATTACAAAAGAGTTTGTTAAGATCTATATTCAGGAACAACTGTTGGAGCAAGAAGGAATTTATGTGTTTTCTAATAATAACAATATTTGCAAGGTGTATTTGTTAGAAAATAATCAAAGTTTGCAATTTGAATTTAATCATACTTATTCTGTTTTAGATGCAATAGTTAATTCGCATACGCAACAGCTTTCCATATTGAGTAATAGCGGAAATCTTACAACATATAATATCAGCAATTATAATATTGCATGGACAGAAGATAACATAAATGATTTTCAAACTAGCTTTAATGGTTCGCTAAAGATATATGATAATCTTACTTTTGTAAGTTACAGAACGGGACATATAAAGGCTTTTGATGATAACGGAGTAGTTAGACAAACAGCAGAAATTAGCGAAACACAGCATTATCCCACAAAGTTTTTTAAACACTACGAGCATTTAATTGCTGCTCTTGAAACAAATTATACTTTATCAAATAAAATTGAAAAGATATATTATTCAACAGGTGTACCAATTAATAATTACGATATTGATTTTACTGTTACCGCCATGTTTTCGTACAATAACGATAAGGCAATAATATGGGGAAATAAGAATAATGTGGCAAAAGTTTGCACATTATCGGTTCTTAACAATGTAATTTATGAATTGCCCTCAATGCCACAGGGCAAACTTTATTCTGTTGAGCAAATCAATACAAATACTTTTTTGCTGTGTATTGATAATGATATTTACACATTTTCTGTTGGCAGCGATGTTTTTACTACATACAAAACAGGGGAGAGGGCAGATATTATAAAATACAACGAGTTTTCGGGTAATTTGTATTTTGCCGATAGCAATATTATTAGAATATATAACTATTCTGCCAATACATTAATTAAAGAGATTGTGCATACCGATAAAATTAACGATATTGAATTTTGGTTTAATAAGTAAGCTTAATGATATTGCTCAATTGTTATTTGTGGATGTAGTTTTGACGATATGCCCAATGTGGATAAATAAAAATACGTAGTTAGAAAATTACACTTATTAAGGTTTATAAAACAAATTTTAGTTTTTCATTTTCTTTATTTATTCCAAAGAAATTAACACCAATTGAAAGATGTATTCCTCCAACACTTATATCATCTGCAATACCATAGTTAAAGCCAAAGCTAAATGTAAAACGCTTATTATTTGATATTGGAAAAATAGCACCTATTCCGAAAATATTCCCATCTAAAGTCCCTCTATAATTATTGCTCCCAATACTAAGAGAATATGATATTAATGTTCCATAACTATATGAAAGATACATGTTATACATTGATAACTGTCCTCCAATGCTATATGACCCATCTCCTAAAAACCCATAAGTTATTAGTAATCCAGAATTCTTATAACCTATAGTTGTTCTTAATCCAGTGCCTCCAATTTGTGTTCCTAGTCCAGTATTAATAAAATAAGTATTGTTATGTGATATATTTGTAAAATTATAAATAGCTTCTTTTGCATAAATAATTTTTATGTTTTGAATGTGTTTTGTATCTATACTGTCATCGTAATTGTTATTTGAAGTATATGAAATTAATGAATCACTAATTTCAATTATTTTGCAGAAAATTGTATCATTACTTTTTTTTATAATAATATCTTGCGAAAAACTCAAATTTGATAATAATATTAAGGAGAAACTTAATATAAAACGTCTTATGAATAGCATTACAATTATGATATAATATTACATATTAATGATTGCTTTTTAAGCTTCTTTATTTTTAGTATCATAATATATAATTTTTAAATTAATTAATAAACTGGTTATTGTCGCAAAGGTAATAAAAAAGACACTATTGTATTTCTGCCTCAATAAAGCCATCAATTATTATTTTGTCTCCTTTTTCTGCTTCGGGAAACAACATAATAACATTAACATTTCGCTTGCCTTTTATATGATAATTGTATCTTTTTGCTTTTAAAATAGTCATAAAATATTTTCCTGAATTATGAATTGCATACAACTTTATTGCTTGTTCAGTGCTTTTTTTGTATAATCTGATGTTTGCAAAATCTGTTTTAAAACGCAATTTGCATCCTTTTTTGTTATAAAAGCTAAGCCATACTCCCGTCATAGTTCTTAGGCTATCTATCTTATCGCATTTTTGCGAGGTTACCTGACAATTAATTGCAAAAAGTCTGTCTCCAAGATGTAGTGAATCGGGTATGTCGCAATAATTATCAGTGTCCCATATTTTACAATTTATATCAGTCTTGGTCTGAGCAATAGATATTACCGATATTAAAAGGAGGAATAAAATAAATGTGCTTGTTCTCATAATATATAATTTTTAAATCAATTAAACTGCTTATTTTTCCAAAGGTAATAAAAAAGACACTATTGTATTTCTGCTTCAATAAAGTCGTCAATTATTATTTTGTCTCCTTTTTCGGCATTAGGGAAAATTAGTATTAAATCAATTTTTTTCTGAAATGAAAATTTTGATTTATATTTACTTGTTTTAAAAGCAGAGGTCATATAATGAAGATTACTTTTTCCATTTTCATTATATGTAAAATCAGACCATAAAATAGCAAAAGGGTGAATCTTTTTGTCGTTAGTTTTATTTATTAAACTAATATTTTTGAAACCACTTACAAACATTAAGCTTGAGCCATCTTTTGTAGATAATGTAAGCCAAACTGCTGTCTTGTTTTCTTTTTTGTCTATATCATTGCATGAAATTGAATAAGCAAAAACAGTATCGGCATTAATTATACGTGGCATTGTAATTAATGAATCCGGGATATCACAAAAACTTTCAGGATTCCATATTTTACAACTAACTACCGATTTTGACTGTGCAAAAGCTCCAATTGTTAAAAAAGATACAAAAATCAAAACAATTAAATTTTTCATAATAATATATTTTCAAATTAATAAACCGTTTATTTTCCAAAAGTAATAATTTTTTTTGTTTATCCGCTAAGCGGTTTAAAACAGCTCAGCGAGTAATAATGTTTTTCCCTAAACCTGAATAGTAACAACATCGCTTTGTTGTCCTACTTCGGTATCGCCATGTATAAAATAAAGTTGAACTTTTTCAAATTATATCAATTAATTTTTGGCTAAATATAGTTTTGAGGTACTAAGAAATAAAAAATATAAATACATTTGCATATAAGATTTCACGCAAAGTACGCTAAGAAATCGCAAAACTCGCAAAGATTTACTAATGACAGAGAATGAATTATCATATAAAATAATAGGAATTGCAATTGATATACATAAGAGTATAGGTCCAGGTTTATTAGAATCTGCTTATGAAAATGCATTAGCTTATGACTTGAGAGAGTTAGGTTATGATGTAAAACAGCAACTGGCGATGCCGTTTATTTATAAAAATGTAAAACAAGATGTAGGCTATAGAATTGATCTTTTAATAAATAATAAAGTAATAATTGAAGTAAAATCAATTGAATCATTAGCTTCTGTTCATTATGCTCAAACATTGACATATTTAAGGTTATCAGGACTTAAACTAGCTTTATTAATAAACTTTAATAGTAAAATTCTTAAAAATAATATTCATAGAATAGTAAATAATCTATAACATTCTTTGCGTTTTTTCTTTGCGAAAATTATTTTGCGGTCTTTGCGTGAAAAATTCCATTACCTTAAAAAATATAAATACATTTGCATATAAGATTTCGCGCAAAGTACGCTAAGAAATCGCAAAATACGCAAAAATTTACTAATGAAACTAACAGGTAAAACAGATATATACATATTTAACCCTGACGATAAAAAAGCAGTTTTAAACACTAAGGGAAAAGTTGGCTCGGTATATCTTGGCAAAAGAGAAAGCGATAATATGCCTGTTATAATTAAGCGGATAAATGCACCTGTAATTAAAAATTGCGATGACTTAGACAGGTTTTTAACCGAAACAAAACTAAAAATTTCGCACCCCGATATTGTAAATACAATAGAACATATTATTGCCAACAAAAATTTGTATATAATTAGAGAATATGTGCAGGGCATTGATTTGAAACAAGCATTAAAGAAAAGAAAAATAAGAAAAAAGTTCAACACACAGTTTTATGTAAAGTGCATAATAAAAGTGCTTGAAAGTTTAGACAGTCTGCATAAACAAAATATTTTTCATTGCGATATAAAGCCATCAAATATTATTTTAAAATACAATAATTCTGCCGATGATATTGATATTAATAATCCGCAAATAAAGTTGATTGATTTGGGCATGGCACGTTCAATGAAAAAGTATAATATAAAGTTTAGCAGTTCGCCTTTTGCATTAATATATTCGCCACCAGAGCAGGTTTTAAATATAAACAGCCTTATTAATGCTACTACCGATATCTACAGCACAGCAATAACTCTATATGAGCTAATAATAAATAAACCGGCTTTTGATAATGATAATCCATTAATATTAATATCGCTGCAAACAGTATATCCTTTGACAAAAGATAAAAAAATACCTGCTGAGCTTTTTAAGGTTCTGCTAAAAGCAAGCAATAAGTACCCTTTTCCAAAACCACCACATATGTACAAAGGAAAAGACCTTTTAGATAAACTAATTGAGGGGCAGGAGGGAAGATACAGTAATACTAAGGATTTTATTGAGGCTTTGAAAGATTTGAAAAGCCCCTCCTAACCTCCACAAGGGGAGGAACTATGAGGCAAAACATTATTTTATTATTATAAACTTGTAGTATTTTGCTTACTATCTGTCTAATTGATTACAGTAAAAAACTCAATAAAATACCTGCACCAACTGCCGAGCCAATAACACCCGAAACATTAGGAGCCATAGCATGCATTAACAAATGATTTGTAGGATCTTCTTTAAGTCCCATTTCCTGCACTACTCTGGCACTATCGGGTACTGCCGAAACTCCCGCAGCACCAATCATTGGGTTTATAGGGTTGTTTTTTGATGAAAACCAGTTCATAATTTTTGCAAATATTACACCACCTGCTGTTGCTACCATAAACGATGCTGCGCCAAGTATAAATATAAGAATAGAATCGGAAGTAAGAAAAACATCAGCTTGTGTTGAAGCACCAACAGTTAATCCAAGTAAAATTGTAACAATATCAATTAGTGCATTTCCGGCAGTATCGGCAAGGCGTTTTGTAACACCACTTTCTTTAAGCAAGTTGCCAAAAAACAACATTCCAAGCAATGGTAATGCTGTTGGGGCTATATACGCAGTTAGCAATAGTCCGATTATTGGAAATAGTATTTTTTCAAGTTTTGAAACTGAACGTGGAGGTTTCATTCTTATTAATCTTTCTCTTTTAGATGTCAGTAATTTAATAATAGGAGGCTGTATAACAGGAACAAGAGCCATATAAGAATATGCAGCAATTGCAATAGGTCCAATTAGGTTTTTAACTGTTGTGCCATCGGCAAGTAAATTAATACCGTTTGCAAGTTTTGATGATAAGAAAATTGCAGTTGGTCCGTCGGCACCGCCAATAATACCAATAGCTCCGGCTTCAGCGGGAGCAAAGCCTAATGTTAATGCACCAAGAAATGTTGCGAAAATTCCAATTTGGGCTGCTGCTCCAAGTAGCATTAAACGAGGATTTGAAATTAATGAAGAAAAATCGGTCATGGCTCCAATTCCAAGAAATATTAGTGGAGGATACCAGCCTTGAAGAACACCGCTGTAAAAAATATTCATAACACTACCAGGCTCATAAATTCCAAGTTTTAGGTTAAAATCAACAGCCTGAAACATAGGAATATTTCCAATAATAATACCAATACCTATTGGAATAAGTAATAGAGGCTCGTAATGAAATTTAATTGCAAGAAATATAAAAATTAATCCAATAACTATCATTATTAAATGTCCGGATGTAGCATTTGCAAAACCGGTAAATTCCCAAAAATTCAATAAGCCATAAATAGCACCTGAACAATTTTTATATTCAGCACCATCGTCTAATTTTAAAATTTTATTATCAATATAACCTGTACGTTGTCCAAGGTTAATTATTTCTTCGCTTGTATTATATTTATAAGTTCTACTGTTAGGGTCTGTGTTTTTGCTGTAATGAGTAATTGTTTTAGGATTAAAATTTAGAATTATTTTATTGTCGGATATTTTCCATGTACCGGAATATTTTTGTTTTGCAGTATCCATAAAAAACACATTGTTTTTCTGAAACTCAAAAGCTCTAATTCTTTCAACTGTTATATCAGAATTTCCAAGTGCATTTGGAATATAACCATCCGATTTATTAATCCATTTGCCAGATGTTAGTTGTTTTTCAATATCTGTATTATCGGCAAAAGCATAATTAAATTGCAAAATTGCAATTATTGATATTAAAAATATTTTAAAAATATTATTCATAATCCTGATTATTCAATTTCAATTAAAACATCATTTTGCAATATTGATTGCCCGATATTTACTTTTATGCTTCTAACAATTCCTTCCTTTTCAGCTAATACATTATTTTCCATTTTCATTGCTTCCATTGTTAAAAGAATATTTCCTTTTTTAATATTGTCCCCTTCTTTAACCTTAATTTCAATAATATTTCCAGGTAATGGAGCTTTTACCTGAAATAATTTAATTGTAGCGGGTTTTGTGGTTTCTTTTTTCTTAACAATATTTATATCAGAACGAACCAGAGTTGGTGTTTTAGTCGTTTTTATTTCTTTATGAATTTCAACCTTATAAGATGTCCCGTTTACTTCAATATCGGCTAAATTGTTTTCAATACTTTTAATGTCAACTTCGTATTGTTTACCTCTGATTGTAAATTTATAATTTTTCATTTTTTTTTATTTTTTGCCTTGATATTTTTTATCTTTTGTTAAGTTTATTTGTTATTCCATATATTTTTGAGCTCCATGGTGAGTATCGCTTATCAATTCTTTTAACGGTTACAATTCCTGATTCCTCATCGTGATGTGAGCTAAAATGTAGATATATTGCCATAGCAATTGCAGCATTCACATCTCCAATCATTTCTTCACCAACTTTATCAATACACTCAGTTTTTCCTTGTTTGCGAAGTTTGTTTTTAATATTTATATTAATTAACTTTGGTAATAATGAGAAAAGATAAAATAATGTTACAAGAGCAGAAAATACTACTGTATATCCAACAATAGCTACCGTAATTGCATTTTCATCAATAAATGTCAAGTCAAAAGATATGTTTATTAAAGTTGTATTGATCATAAGTATAAGTTTTACAATGGAATATTACCATGCTTTTTTGGCGGATTTAGATCTTTTTTAGTTGCAAGCGTTTGCAGTGCTCTGATAATTCTAAACCTACTGTTTTTTGGTTCTATTATATCATCTATATATCCATATCGTGCTGCTTCATAGGGATTAGCAAATTTGTCTTTATATTCTTCTTCTTTTTGGGCAATAAATTTTGCTTTTTCCTCTTCAGATGTAAATTCATTTAGTTCTTTATAATGAAGCACTTCAATAGCTCCTCTTGGTCCCATTACAGCAATTTCTGCTGTTGGCCACGAATAATTAAAATCACCACGTAATTGTTTTGAACTCATCACATCATGAGCACCTCCATAAGATTTTCTTAAAGTTATTGTAATTTTAGGTACTGTTGCTTCGCCATAAGCATACATTAATTTTGCACCATGTATAATAATTCCGCCATATTCCTGTGCTGTGCCGGGTAAAAATCCGGGGACATCAACGAGAGTAAGTATTGGAATATTAAATGCATCGCAAAAGCGTACAAAACGTGCAGCTTTTCTTGAAGCATCAATATCTAATACACCGGCAAGAAAACTGGGCTGGTTTGCAACTATTCCTGTTGGTATTCCATTAAATTTGGCAAAGCCAACAATTATATTTTTAGCAAAATATCTATGAGTTTCAAGAAATTCACCATCATCAATAAGTGAATAAATAATATCTAAAACATTGTATGGTTTATTGGGATTGTCAGGAATAATATAATTTAATTTATCATCCATTCTGTCTATTGGATCGGTACACTTTGTTAAAGGTGGTTCTTCAAGATTGTTTTGAGGTAAAAAGCTTATTAATTTTCTTATCAATAAAATCCCTTCTTGTTCATCGTCTGCAACGTAATGGCAAACTCCTGATTTTGATGCGTGAATATGAGCTCCACCAAGTTCTTCAATAGTAACATCTTCGCCTGTTACTGTTTTTGTTACTTTAGGACCTGTAACAAACATATAACTTGATTTTTCCGACATAATAACAAAATCTGTAAGAGCAGGAGAATATACGGCACCGCCGGCACAAGGACCAAAAATTGCTGAAATTTGAGGAACAACTCCAGATGCCATAATATTTCTTTGGAATATTTCGGCATATCCGGCCAAACTTGTAACTCCTTCCTGAATTCTTGCACCACCACTATCGTTTAATCCAATTATAGGAGCACCAACTTTCATTGCTTGATCCATGATCTTGCAAATTTTTTTGGCATAAGCTTCAGAAAGAGAACCTCCGAATACAGTAAAATCCTGAGCATATACATAAACAACTCTTCCATCAATTGTTCCATATCCGGTAACAACTCCATCTGAAAGGATCTTATTTTTTTCTAATCCAAAATTAGTGCTTCGATGAGTAACAAACATGTCAAATTCTTCAAAACTGCCTTCGTCTAATAACATTAAAATTCTTTCTCTGGCAGTAAATTTACCTTTGTCATGCTGGGTTTCTATTTTGTCTTCACCACCACCTAAGCGAGCTTTTGCTCTTAATTCAACTAATTTTTGTATTTTTTCTTCAATTGGCATAATAAATTTTATTTTTTAGTTTTATTTTCACAAAGTTCTGTTAATACTCCAAAAGTAGATTTGGGATGAATAAATGCAATATCCAAACCTTCTGCTCCTTTTCGTGGAGTTTTATCTATTAATTGAATATCTTTTTGTTCTAATGCTGATAATTTTTTTTCAATATTTTCAACCGCAAAAGCAATATGATGAACTCCCTGACCTCTTTTTTCAACAAACTTACCAATTGGACCATCAGCTTCAGTTGATTCTAATAATTCAATTTTTGTTTGTCCAATTTTAAAAAAAGCAGTTTTTACCTTTTGCTCTTTCACTTCTTCTATTGCATAACATTTTAGTCCGAAAATGTTTTCATAAAATTTTATTGCTTCATCTAAATTTTTAACAGCAATGCCAATATGTTCAATATGTGTTGGTTTCATATTCAAATTATTTTAAATAATTTAAAACAAATGTAAGCAATTATTAAATATTATTTTTCAAAATTAACAATATGAAATATATTTACTTCAAAAAACATTATGCTTTGTAATATTAAATACTTTAAACAGCCTAATATTATAATATGTTTTAATCTTTAATTATTAAGGTTTTATAATTGCATATATTTTAAAACATATAATATTCCTTTATTGTTCTTAACAAAATCCGTAATATTAAAGCCTATACAATAATTAAAAATTTCATAAAATGATAAAACAAATTGCTTTTATTATTGTCTTAATAATAACCGTTTTAGTATTTGTTTATACTGCAATAAAAGTTTATAAGCTTTTTAAACTAACAAAACCGGCATTCAAAATAAGGAATTTCGGAAAACGAATTATTCTTACATTTAATGTAGTTTTTCTTCAATCAAAAATATTCAGAATGCCTGTATTGGGATTTTTACACGCCTTGGTTTTTTGGGGATTTTGTGTAATACTTTTCGGCTCTTTAGAAATGATTATTGATGGAATTTTTGGATTGGAAAGAGTATTAAGTCCTTTGGGGATTGTTTATGATGTTCTTCTAGCTGCGGGCGATATTTATGCATTACTTATTGCAATTGCGATAGTAGTATTTTTATTCAGAAGAGTTTTTATGCATATTAAGAGATTTGAAGGAATTGAAATGAAAAAGAAATCTCATCAAGATGCTAATTTAGCATTGACAATAATTCTTTTTCTTATGTTTTCATTAACAGGCATGAATGTGTTTTACTTAAATCTTGGAATTGAGACTGTTGGAGTATACCCCGTAAGTAAATTTATAGCACCTTTATTTTCAAACTTAGACCATAACACTACACATTTATTATATGAAATAAGCTGGTGGTCGCATATTTTATTAATATTTATTTTTGCCAACATTCTTCCATACTCAAAGCATTTTCATGTGTTTATGTCTGTGCCAAATGTGTTCTTAAGCAATCTTGAGCCATTGGGCAAGCTTAAAACTATGGAATCTATAACAAAAGAAGTTAAATTAATGATGGATCCCGATGCTGCGTTTGCTACGCCTGCAGAAGGAGAAGGGACAGACGTTGAACGTTTTGGAGTACTTGACATTGAAGATATAAACTGGAAAAATTACCTTGATTCATTATCGTGTACACAATGTGGTCGTTGCACAGCAGTTTGTCCTGCTAATATTACAGGGAAAATGCTTTCGCCTCGTAAAATATTAATAGATGTGAGAGCAAGAATGAAAGAAAGAGGTCCTTGTATAATCAAAAATAAAGATATTACTGATGCTAAATCTTTAATAAAAACTTATATAAGCGAAGAAGAATTATGGGCTTGTACAACATGTAATGCATGTGCACAAGAATGCCCGATAAATATTAATCATCCGTCGTTGATAATTGATATGCGCAGGTATTTGGTAATGGAAGAATCTTCTGCACCCGCAGAACTTAACACTACATTTTCAAATATTGAGAATAATGGTGCTCCATGGCAGTTTTCTCAGGAAGATAGAATGTTGTGGGCAGAGAATTTAGAAATGAATGAAATATAAAAATATAAACAGATGAAGAAAGTTGAAATTCCATTAATGTCAGAACTTTTTGCACAAGGCAAAAAGCCGGAATATCTATGGTGGGTTGGTAGTGCCGGTGCATTTGACGATAGATATAAGAAAGTTTCAAGAGCATTTGCAAAACTACTTACGTATCTAAAAATTGATTATGCTGTTTTGGGTACAGAAGAATCATCGAGCGGAGATGTAGCCCGTAGATCTGGTAATGAAATGCTATACCAAATGCAGGCATTAATGAATATTGAAATATTTAATGGATATGAAGTAAAAAAAATAATTACTTGTGACCCACATGCCTATAACACTTTTTTAAACGAGTATCCCGATCTTGATGGAAATTATGAAGTTATTCATCACACACAGTTTCTTCAAAAACTTATTAAAAATGGAAAACTAAAAATTGATAGTGATAAATTTAAAAATAAAACAATATCATTTCACGACCCTTGTTATTTGGGTAGAGCTAATGGAGAATATAAAGCACCTCGTTTTGTTCTTGATGCAATTCCTTCGAAAAGAGTTGAAATGAAAAGAACAAAAAGTTTTGCTTTGTGTTGTGGTGCAGGTGGAGGACAAATGTTTAAAGAAGCCGAAAAAGGTGAAAAAGAAATATTTATTGAAAGAATTGAAGATTTTATTGAAACAAAAGCTGATATTATTGCAACTGCTTGTCCTTATTGCATGGTAATGATGACCGACGGACTGAAATATAAAAACATTGAAGAAGAAAAACAAAATTTAGATATAGCCGAAATTATTGTTGAAGCACTTGGACTATAATTCCCTAAATAAAACCTTATTCATTATTTTAAATCAAAAAATAATTTTTACTTTTGCACTTCGATTTTGGAGAAATGGCAGAGTGGTCGAATGCGGCGGTCTTGAAAACCGTTGTACCGCAAGGTACCGGGGGTTCGAATCCCTCTTTCTCCGCTGAGACAGATAGTCAAACAAGCGCAAAACCCTGATATTCGGTGAATTTCAGGGTTTTTTGTTTTTACAATCTACGCAAAATAATGCATAAAAACACATACTAAAGTGGATAAATCGTGGATGTAAATTTCAAAAAACAACATCCATGATTTCGGTTCTTTTGCACTGATTTACATCGCTTTGCATTTTTATAATTACTTCTTTTTCAATAATTTTAACACTTTAAATTAGGAGGTTATTATGGCACAACGAGCAACAATGAATTTATTGTTTTTCATTAGAAAGACAAGAGTCTTAAAATCAGGGGAAGTATCTATACAACTTAGAATTACTGTCTCCGGAAAATCAACAGAAGCATCAATCGGTAGAAATATATTACCTGAACTTTGGTCAATTAATAAATGTAAAGCTAAAGGAACTTCAAAAGCTGCACATATTATTAATAATCACATTGACCATATAAAAGCAGAACTATATGGATATTATAGAACTTTTGCTGTTGAAGATAAAATAATCACAGCAGTAACTATAAAAAATGTCTGGCTAGGTATTGATGATAATCAAAAAATGATTATCAAGATTTTTCAAGAACATAATGATAATGTGAAATTATTAATTGGTAAAGACTTTGCTCAAGCGACACACCAACGTTACGAAACTACATTGATGCATGTTCAGACTTTTATTAAAAAACAATACAATGAAAGTGATATACCTGTAAAAGATATTGACTATAAATTTATAGCAGGTTTAGAATTATATTATAAAACTGAACGTAATTGTAGTCATAACACTACTGCAAAATATATTAAAAACTTCAAAAAAATTATTCGCATTGCTATTTCTAATGGATGGATTACTATAGATCCATTTGCTAACCATAAATTCAAACTTACAAAAGTTGACAGAGGATACTTAACTGAATCTGAAATTGAAATAATCAAAAACAAAGAAATAACTATTGATAGATTAGTATATGTAAGAGATATTTTTCTTTTTGCATGTTATACCGGATTAGCATATTCTGACTTGAAAAAACTATCAAAAAAAAATCTTATTGAAAAAGAAAATGGAAATTTTTGGATCTATACTAAAAGAACTAAAACTGATAATGAATGTCGTATTCCTCTTATTTCTGCAGCTCTCTTTATTTTAAATAAATATAGCACTCATCCTCATTGCATAGAAAAAAATGTTCTTCTTCCTGTTTATTCTAATCAAAAAACAAATGCTTATCTCAAAGAAATTGCTACAATTTGTGGAATAAATAAATACTTTTCAAGCCACTTAGCTCGTCATACTTTTGCTACTACAATTACTTTAAATAATAATGTTCCAATTGAAACTGTAAGTAAAATGCTTGGTCATAGTTCTATTAATATGACTAAAATATATGCCAGACTGCTTGATAAAAAAGTTGAAAATGATATGGCTCAATTGATGGATAAGTATTAATATACTATCTCCCTGCTTATTTCTATCTGTTTTTTGCATGATTCAAAAACGTTCCGGCTATGAAGCGTAAGGGTTTTGAAATGTTCCCTTATCAATTTGCACATAGCCAAAACTTTGATTTACCATTGTTTTATAATTAAGCCAAATCAAGATTTGGCGGTGTTTATTTCTTGTAATTTCGTTTCTATTTTGCATTGCTTTCCTTATGCTTTATTAGCCATTGTTAGCGGTTGTTTTATTATTAATCTGCATATATGCAATGATTTATCTTTAGCTATATCATGATGAAATAATAATATACCATCAATCTCGTGATGAATATAATCTTCCATTTTTATAAAGAATTTAGAGTTTGAAGCAGTCAAGTATATATTAAAATTGTCATCATAAGCATAATTAATTGCAAGCAATACCTTTCCATTTAATTGTCCTGAAATCATTCCTTCGAACTTATCATACTCTTTTACCTTAATTTTTTTCTCAAATTTTTCACCAAGGGCAGGCAAATCAAAAAATCCATTTATATCTGATTCGGAATTTGGAGTATATATTTCAAAATTTATATTTTGACCATTATTGTGTTTTGCCACAATATCAATATCTTTTGAAATAATATCCCCTTTCTTAATTTTTTGATAATCTGAATTAAAGCTAATGTTAAAATCAAACCCTTTTAAATATTTCGACAGTGTTAATTCTGATAGGAATGAAATAAAAGCGAAGTCATCAAGTGATTTAATATTGCGTTTAAATGTATCCGAATCTAATAATTGAGGAAATATTTTTAAAGATGTTTCAAAAAAGATTGCCAAATTTTTAGCAAAGTCATTAGTATTTTCTAAAATTAAACTTGTCAAAATGTTAAACTTCGAATTCAAGATATAATCATTTATTGGGTTGGTATATCCTGCCAATTTCTTAGTCCATTTATCAATATCCTTTTCATTTATCAAAGTTTTGATATTTGGATATTTTTCTAAATTATCCTTAAGCAAATTTATTTCACTCATGTCGTCTTTTTTAAGCAACCGCTAATGTGTAGCCAAACAACACTTTAGCGAAGTTTGGGTTTTGTTATGGGCCGGGCTTTCATTTCTCTTAATTCAGTTCTAAAGCCATTTTTATGAAATCCCCGATACTTTTCCCTAAAATTGCCATTCCTGCATCATGAGGATTTTCAAGTTTGTATCTCCCTTTTGTAGCTCCATTTAGAGCATAGTCATGACCTTCTATTGTCACTAAGCACCAATGTTTTTGCCTGCATTCTATGATTACTTCGTCAACATAAAAGGGCCAATCTCCTTCATACTCATCTTCTGTAATCTTTTTTGATTTGTAATCAGGATTGTACTTTCGTTTTAATTCATCACTTAATGTCCTTTTGTGAATGGATTTAGGCATTTCTTTATATTTTGTAGTATTTTTTCGGTAATCTGTTTTGCCAAAATCATCTTCATATAGAAGACCATAATCAAAAAATGAGCTTATTGTTATTTGTTTCCCAGTTTGTCCAAGAGTATTAAAAATTATTTGGCGTGAAAGGCTCGCTATAAATTTTTCAAAGACTATTATAATATGATTGGTTATTTCCTGATAAATTTCCTTATCCACATCATGATTCATTAGTTTTTTCAACATCTCTCCATCAATCGGCATAATTCTATTTTCAAATTTTTGCCAATTATCTTTGGGATTTATTCCAATTTTTGAATTATCCGTGATGAAATCAAAGTTATAGTATCGAGCAATTTTTCCAAATTCTGATAGAATAAAAAGTAACTCTTTTAAATCTTTATTTTGATTCAGAAATTCCCAATCTATCCCAAATTGGACATGAGGATAATCAATGCTGTAATAGTTCTCTTTTATATCAGTTAAAAGCTTTTCTAAATCATGGCCAAGCTTTTTTAGGTATTGAAAACTTGGTAAGGTTTTGTGTTTCTCAAAATGTCCAACACAAATATATGCTTTCATAAACCTCTCAAAACCTTGGGATAAAAGTTGAAATGGAAGAAAGTAAAAGTCGTTGTCAAGATTAATATTTTGAAGTTCCCCAAAACCTAATCTTACAAGTTTGTTTGCAGTTTCAAACTCTTCAAGTAATGATATATATTTTTGCATCTCTATTTTTTCCATGTTTCAGAAATTTTCTTCAGCTTTGCTCATAACGTGTGTTGGTTGCTTTTATTTTTTAACATTCCAAATTTCTCTTGTTTCTTTAATCTTTGCTATCGCTTTCTGTTGAGCTTTTTTCTTGGATAATTTATCCAGTTTTCTAAATCGAGTAGTTAGATTTTTTATATAAATATTATTCCATTTTTTATCAAAATCTAATTCTGGAATTTCTACAATAATATTCTTATTACCCTCTTCAATTAAAATCATGTCATTTTTCATACCCGATTGAATTACTAATCCTCTTGATTGAATTATCCCATCAATTGGTATTGCAAAATGGTCGAGTTTAAATGATAGTCCAAACTTAATTTTAATTGGTTGTTTAAATGATATTCTCAAGTATACTTCTTTATAATTACCTGTTATTTTCAAGGGCAAAGACCATTGAAAGAGTGCATCACCTGACTTAATTTGATTATGATATTCAAAAAGTTCAGGAATCGCCATATTATCCCTAAAATCTACAATTACAACAGGATACATGCGTCCTTCGTTGAAATAGGGAATAGATGCTCCTCCCTCTCTTACCACTTCATATATTGAAAAATCTGTCTTTTCTAACTTCATAAATTTTCTGTTTTTATCATATATGTTTTCTTTGAGATACAATTCCCGTCAATATCAGCTATATTTACATTGTAACTTTCAATTTTACCCTTAAATATTTCTCTTGGTTGTTCGTAGATGAACCATTTTATCAAAGAAGATTTATCATCAATAAGAATATCATTAGCAAATATCTCAATATCTTTTTCGACAACTATTTGAGGATTATGAAAAATCCTTAGAGCCGATATGTTATTGTCTGTAAAATTAAGCTCTAAATAACTACTAAAAGAGTTTTTAGAAGTTGATTTATTATTAATCCTAACTTCAAATAACAAGATATTCTTATCACCATTTATTATTTTCAAGCTATCAATAATTTCTATCTCAAAACTTGATAACTTCATTTCATATTCTCTTTTCGATATTTTAAGAGCATCTTTAGAAATTTTATTACTTTTTCGTGCATATAAAGCAGAAATAGCTGCTATAAATAATGCAATTAATGATATTGTTTCTGCTGTATTCATTTTCTATTTATTTTTCCCTAATTATACCCAATATCCGATTAACAACACCTTTTCTATAAGGTGCTCAATTACTGCCTTTTAATTTTATGTTAATAATTAATTCATATCAAAATTATATAAATATTATCAAATTTAAAAAAGTTTGTGCTTCAAAATCCATTTATTCTTAATCAATTACATTTTTTGTTAACCAAAAAGGTGTTGTTATCTATCCTCTATAGAAATAAACGCACCTCTAAATTTATTAACTATCTCCCTGCTTATTTCTTACTGCTTTTTGCACCAATTAAAATGCTTTTAAAATCGGTTTTTGCTAACTGAATGAGTATCGGTATGTATCTGCAAAGCTTAAAAACCAAAATAATGTCCACAACAGAAGATAAATAGATATTCCTAAGTGTTCAGAATTATAATGCTTCAAATATACATATTGCTAAGTTTTCGCTGTAAGGGTTTTCACCACTACCCTCAATATTTTGCCTGACAAGAAAATCGTTTTGCTGATAAGAGTAAAGTAAAATATTATTAATTATTTCTTTTTAGTTATACAAGAATATTCAATAATTCACTTTACACTTATCTTTCACACAAGCCAACGCAAAGCAATAATTTATCAAAAAATTTCTTTCCACTCCTTTGTCGATTACAAGAAAGATTTTTGAAAAAACATTGCTACGATTTTCTGCCTGACAAAATCTGTTCCCACCCTGTGAAAACCATTACAGCTTACATCACTACTATTAATAATCATTATTGAAATTCTGAACACTAAGGACTATCACTGTTGCTGGAAATTATTTTGATTTTCTATTAACCGGCAGAACATACTCGATAAACTCATTAAGATGCATATGAAAAATTTTAAAAGACATATAGAA
>Ga0307990_1000715_pt1 | contig 28708 bp, 24 predicted proteins | sample EllFjometagen129_FD_203168 | JGI IMG/M metagenome (GOLD analysis project Ga0307990, IMG submission 203168) | Marine microbial communities from Ellis Fjord, Antarctic Ocean - #129 | ecosystem: Environmental > Aquatic > Marine > Unclassified | place: Southern Ocean | collected 2014-10-08
AGGCGAAACGGCCCGCCCGAGACATTATTATCTTCGGGTCCCCTGTAGGGCTTAACAGCAAGCGGAACCGGAACCGGGCCGCTTAGCTCGTCTTCCGGCGTAGGAAACGCCAGCACGGCAATATCGCGGTAAAAGTTAGATTTGGTTTCCGGCTGCTTCAACGTAAGGATTTGCAAACCGGAACCCTTCACCTGCTGTTCCGTCCAAACCACGGTTTTCATCGACTGCTCAGGCTTGACCCACGGTCCGCCCGTATTGCTCCACCCGCCACCGTTGTGCATCGACATGTCCAGCTCGAGGCGCTCCGCTTCCATCCTTGCATGCGCCACCATCTCATACCATGCATCGCTGGCATAATCCACCGGCCCGCGGGGAATCCCGATGCCCACATCGCCCACATCGAAAAGCTGAACCCCGCCGATTCCGACCGACTTCATGACTTCCAGGTCGCGGGTAATTTCCTCCTTCGAAATATTGCCGTTCACCCAGTGCCACCACGTCATCGGACGGGCTGAATTCGGCGGAGACTTGAACCCATTCTCCATTTCCGGATTCGCAAAAGCCAAACCGATGGCGTATTCCGCCCCGACCGGACGTTCTTTTGATTTTGGAACTTTTGTCCAACCGTTGTAATACAAACGCCACTGATTACCAACCTTTATTGGGCAGGCGTGCTGCAGAAAAATACCGTCGAAATCGTTTGCGTTTCCAGTCGGTTTGAAGACCGGGTTATGCGGATACTTCTCCCATGGGCCCTCTGGATGCTTCGCTCGCACTAAGCCGAATGCCATCCGGTTCTTGCCGGAGTGCTTGCGGCCGTGGTTATTGGTGCTGCCGGAATAGAGCATATAGAACCAGTCGCCGACCTTAGTCACACTGCACTGGCTGACCATGCCGTCGTCCCAGGAGGTGGCCGTGCGCTCGGAGGTGGTCAGCATCGGACTCTTCGGAGAATCGGTCCAGGAGACCCCATCCTTGCTGGTGGCCACGCCAATTGCGTAGCCGTCCGGGTTCTTCGGATGATGGTAATCATATCCGACGTCGTAGTACATGTACCATGTATCGCCTTCCTTGATCACGCAGTCGGGAAAGGCCCGTTCACCGTCAAGACGCGAATCCTTGTGGGTGAAGATCGGCTTAGGCTCCTTTTTCCAGTTGATCAGATCTTTGGAGCGAGCCAGACCAATCATTTCGGAATGGTCCTTCTTGCCGAAGTAGTAGAGCCAGACTTCGTCATCACGGACCACGGCGGCCTTGGCCAGGTTATAGTGACCCTCCCACGGCATTTCCGGTTTGAGAAGGTAATCGTGATGCTGTCGATTCCAGATTAGTCCATCGTCACTGAGCGCCAGTTTGGTCATCATCGGCTGACTGGTCATCAGAAACATGTACCACTTATCTTTCCAGCGAATCACCGACTGCGGACCGTTCTGGATAGAGTAGCTCTCCTTGCCTTCGAGTTTAATGATCGGATTCTTCTCGTAGCGTTTCCACGGTCCGACAAACGGCCCCCACTCTTTACGCAACTGCTGTAGATTTCCCATCGCCAATTCAGAAGCCGCTTTGACCTGCAACTGAGAGGTTACGGCAGTTGACAGCAGGATAGCAATTGTAATAATAAGCTTTCTGGTTGTTTTCATGTTTGTCATCTTTCTTTTAAATAAATGCTGAATATCCTAGCAGATACCAACCGAAAATTGTAATATTATCGTAACTATTCAGGCAACCGCATAAATGCTTGATTTACTTGTTCGGTTGGAATTGCCATTCCGCTCTGCGGGCTCCATTGCCACGATGGATAATGTGATAAAATCGCGTCAATCGCTAATTACTAATCTAAAGCCTGACCCCCGTTATGGCGCTTTGCGCTGTTTTTCGCATATAATATTTTAACAGTATCAAATGGAGGAGAAGATGTCCAAAACCACTTTCTACAATTTTCTCTTGTATCAGAAAATAGTCGCAAGTGGAGTCGCTGCGCTCTGTGAGTTGTGGAATGTAGAATGTAGTTGCCTGGCCATAATACAGGAGACAAAAATAGTCGAAGGAACACATACTCGTACACGTACACGTACACGCGAATCTCCAAAACCTAGGGTGGGGATAGAAGAAAAAGAGATTTAAGTGTACGAGTACATGTACGAGTACGCAAAAAACAACCCAAAGAATTTGGGCGTTCTGTCCGAAAAGCCCCCCCATAGGCGATATATACAAGCCCTAGGCTAGTATGTAAAGCCCTTTCAGTGCGTTTCTGACCCTTCGTCGAACTGGATGCGGTAGAACTGCTTGTCACCCGGCTTCGGCATCGTCCAGTTAACCGGCGCGCCTTCATCGAACCAGTTGCTCAGATCGCCGCTCCTGCGCATCTGGAGGTCGAAGCTCACCTCGTCGCCATCCACCCGAAAGGCGATCCCGGGGTTCAGATCCAGGATCATCTGCTCAGTGAAGAGTTCGAAGCCGACGGGGTCCGACTGGATCAAATCCACCGTTCCGGCATCGCTCCGCAGCGGGTCGGTTCCGGCGGCGATCTCCTCGTCATCACCAATCCCGTCGCCGTCGCTGTCGGTTTTGTCGGAATGCGTACCGCTAACAACGAACTCCTCGTAATTACTAACCCCGTCATTGTCTGTGTCAAAATCAGGATCGAAGTAGTCGAGCATGCCATCAGCGTCGACATCCACCGACCCCAGCGGCAACGCAAACTCGAACTGGTGATCCGCGGCCGTGAGGAAGCTGTCGTAAACCGTCGAGAAGGAAGTCACCTTCACGGTCTGCCCGTCGGGCTGAAACTCGATAATACGCATATAGCCCTCGCCCCCGAGACTGCGCATCTGGTAATTGATCAGCATCTGGTGGACCGCGTTGCCGGCAAGGTTGGTGTCCACCCTATAGCCTGTGCCGTCATTGAGTACATGCCCGTTGAGGGTCAGGGCGAAGTTATAGTTGTTGACGAACTTGTCCCAGAGCTCCTGGCCGTCATTGACGGTCCCGGGGGTGCTGTAGACAGAATAATGGGGATTCCAGCTTTGCGAAGGGCCCGTGATGTCATATCGAGTATTGTCACTATACAGATAGGCATGCGTGACGAGGATACCCTTGCGGGTCGGGTAGAGGTCGTAAATCCCGCGCGCCCAGGCAATGGTGGTGTCGCGCGGCGCCCACTCGAAATTGAATATGATCCACTGCACGCCCCCCGCCTCGAAGAGGTGGTAGGTGTTGTCCAGTTTCCCTGTTTCCATGGCGCCGCCAAAGGTCGGCTGCGAGGCGGCTTCGGAGTAGGAGAAGTAATCGTTCATCAGGGTGTCGCGGGTTGATGCATTCCCGTCGGGCCCGTAGTCGTGGTTGCCCCCGACGATGGCATAGGGCACTACCCCGTCCAGGACACCCACTGCGGCGCGGGCCCGCTTCCACTGCTCGTCGGTGTTGTTGTTGGTCATATCCCCGAGGTGGAGGACGTAACGAATATTCCGGCGGCGCACATTGTCCCTGATCCATGCCGTCTGGGACCCGTAGATGCCGGGATAGGACATCGCATAGTTCTGGGTGTCGGGCAGCAGCACCAGCGACCAGGCCCCGGGTGCCACTGAGCCTTCCGGCAGTTCCACGGCGGTTCTGAAATTCCAGGTTGTGTCGTCGCCGATCCCGCCAAAAGGGTTGCCGGAGAGATCATTCACGGCGGCGCCGCTGATCCGAACTGCGTAATCGGTTTCAGAGTCAAGATCCACCGAAGGATTGATGCTCAGGTCCGAACCGGAGATCGAAACCCGTGTATCCGGGAGCGCAATCGTCACGTCGGCCCCCGCGCCGATGGTCAGGTTGCGAATCGTCACGGTACCCGCGCCGGTCAGGGCCATTAGCTCGTTGAATGTCGCCTCCAGATTGGCGAAAAGGAAGACATCACCCGCCCCGTCCACGGGGTTACAAGCGTCTATCACCGGTGGCGTGCCGGCCGAGAGGGTTGCGAAGCTGTAGTGCATCAGGACCTCGCCGGCATCCAGAGCCCTGTTGTAGACGGCTGCTTCGTCCACCGTGCCGACAAAGCCTCGTGTCACGCTACCAAGCCAGTATCCACCGATCCATAGGTCGCCTATGCCAGTCAGAGGGCGTGCTCCGAGACCGCTGGTCTGGACGGTTTGGACACCGTTGATATAGAGTGTCATCGTTCTGGACGCGTTGTCGTACGTCGCAACAACATGGTACCATTGACCGCTAGTCGCTTTGCTTGGATCCAGATGGTTCTCTAAGGTTTCAGGGTTAGGGTACTGGTAATGGATGTCCCAGTGGCCTAAAGTAGTGTATTGGGAACCAAAAGGATGCAACCCGATAAGCACATCGTTGCCGTAGCCACCTTCATCCCGAGAGAAAATGTGTTGGCCGTCAGAATTGGCGGAGTGGGCGTCCACATCGGACGAGTTCGCCCACGCCTCAAGTGTCCAGCTTGTCAGAGTGCCAAGCGAGGAATTACGGACCTTTGCCCCAACTAAGGAGGCTCCCGCATGAGACATCGCGGTGTTGTCCGCCTCGAATCCGGCGAAACCGGCATCCGGGCGCGGCCCGGCAGCAGTGAGTGTTGGAGAGCCCTCATAGCTCCCGTCAAGAGCCGCAGTGCCTTCCGCATTGGTGGCAACCGTCCCCGTAATCTCATTGAGCCGGTAGTAGGCCACCAGTCCGTCCTCCGCAAGGATTGCCGTCGCGTAATCAGTCATCGGCGGCATCGTCCCCCTCACGCCATGGAGTGTGATATTCGTCGTCGTCGAATCCGGATCATTGGATACGATGTGCAACATATCATTGTGCGTACCCGCCACACCCCCCGGGCTGTACCGCACCGTGAGCGAAATGGTTCCTCCAGAGGCAACGTATATGGGGGCGCTCTCCAAAACGGAGTACTTGGTGCCGTCGTCGTATGTGAAACCGGAGATGATCAGTTGATCCGGCCCCGCATTGCTGACCACCACACTGAGATTCGACAAAGAGAGCGCCTCGACCGAGCCGAAATCCAGCGACGAGGGGACGACCGAAATGTCGGCAACCCCCGTATCGTTCACAGCCAACTGATAGTGCTCCAGCACTTCGCTGGCATCCAGAGCCCTGTTGTAGACGGCTAGTTCGTCGAGAAACCCGTCGTAAGAGCGGTAGCCCGCATCCCCGGAATCGGGGCGCGCCGCGCCGATCGACAGGTGAGCCGTCCCGAGGCCGTCGGCACCATTGAAGGTGACTCCGTTGGCGAGCGAGGCGTCCGTATTCACGAGTGCTCCATCGATGTAAAGCTTGAGTTCGCCTGCGGCAGTGCTGCCGGTCATCACGACATGGTGCCATTCATCGGCGGCAAGAGCAGATGTCACATAATCACGGGGCCCTTCCGGCGGGCTCTGTTGAGTCATGCCGACACTGCCTGCGGGGACGCCAGAGGTCCCGCCTTCGACGCCAATGCCGTACTGCACATCATTGTTCCAGTCACCTTGATCGTTCGAGAAAAAAGTGGACCCACTGTTTTTCGCCGAGTCATAGTTCACCCACGCCTCCACGGTCCATTCGGTCAGCGAATTCGTTAATGCGGACGCCGACCCGATAAAGCCTCCGCCAAAATCGTAGGCGGTCCCGCCCTGAGCGAAGCTCGCCTGGTTGACCGTGATCAATCCACCAGCCGTGTTGAAGGTGCCGTCATACGTCGCCCCCCTCGTGGCGGAGTTGGACGCGGTGGATCCGCTGGTCTCATCCAACTCGTAGTAGACGATGGGATTGTCGCTGAGAATCAGGTCACGATAAGCGATCGTACCGGACAGTGCGGTGCTGGTGAGGCAGACCATCACGGCGAGGGTCAATGCAGTCATAGTATGTTTTCTTATCGACATGATATTCTCCTGTTTGGTTTTTTTGTATGAACTGTGGCTGTTACGCTCACTTGAGCAGAACCATCTGTCCGATATCAGGCATTCATAGTCAACGTCTCCTTTGCACTACTTTCTGCAATTTTCTCTTGTATCAGGAAATAGAAAAGGTATATAGTGGTGATTAAGAGGGCGAGTGGAATCGCTGCGCTCTGTGGAATGTTGGATGTGGAATGCAACCGCGACGAGCCGTAGCTGGCCACGATGCATCCGTGTGCGGCCACCATAGACACAAGGCCGCTCAAGCTAGGGCACACAGCGACACGGCAGCTAATGCGGCGTATCGAGAACCCAACTGAAGCAGTCGTGACGATTACGGTACGGCCAGAATTGATTATGCCCTAAAGCAGCCACTTCGACAAGCTCCTTCGGCAGGCTCCTTCGACAAGCTCATCACAGGTCAGCACAACTCAGGGCAGGCGAGAGGCACATCAAATAAAATAATCTACTTATCGTTCTATTAATGCAAAGTCTTTTCATCACCTGGATTTGCTCACTTCCAAGGTCACCGGTTTGGCGGACCTTGTCTTGATCCAGACAATCAAATCGGTCCGGTTGATGTTTTTTTTCATACCCGAAACTAAAATCCTCCCCTGCCTTCAGTTTCTTCCCGTTCATGGCAATTTCAGGGGAGGCTTGACCCCATCCTTCGATCACCAGGGCCGGGTTGAACAAGGGGGAGGTTGCCGAGCTTTCAATGCTGGCCTGAATACCGTTCACGGGTCCCGTTTTGGACCTGACGACATAGGCTTTCTGGCTCTGGTCGTAGGTGGCCTCGAGGGATCCCCGCTTCGATGTCACCTTCATGGCCGGTGGCGTGTTCCAGCTGCCGGACAATTGCACCAGATCCCCGATCAACATGTCCGTCATTCCATAGATCGAATTGAGAAAGCTTCTTCCATCCGGTTCATCGTGCACGACGGGATCGGAAATGGGAAATCCCAGAAACGAAGCGGGAACGGTTCTGGTTCAGGACCGGGAGTTTTCTTTCCGGGAGGTCCGGTGCGCCCTCCGGTTTCTGGCTGCTGACCACACTTTTTAAATCATCTCCGGTCAGAGCCTCGTTATAGATCTTCCCCGCGTCGATAATGCCATCGAGAATCCGCCCGCGAAGCCCTGACTGCCCGCCACATCATGTCGCTGAGCCACCACCGGACACCAGTTCCATGGATAGGCTTCCAGTGCAATCCATGCTTCGGTGGTGACGGAACCTGAGGAAGGGGATGCGCTTCCCCCCTTGTTGCTGACGACCGTTGTATAGCCATCCAGCCGGATGGCTTTGCCACGCACTCCCTCGACGATGGTATAGTTGCCTTCGAGGGTGTCGGAACTGCCGTTGACTCTTTCCGTCACGGTTTGCCCGTCAATGTTTTCAAAGTCCCAGTGAAATACGGGGTCTGCCGCGCCGGCACTGAAGGCGATGCCCATGCTTGTCGCCAGAGCCAGTGTTAGATTAATTAAGTTCGTTTTCATTCTGATTTTGTTTGGAGTAGGGTTGTGAGGAAGGTTTTGTTTTTGGTGATCATCATTTAGTCGTTCTTAATATTGTTTACTGGTTCTGGTAGAATCTTCCAACGGTTGTTCCCATAATAGGGCCATGCGTCCCAAGACGTTTCGCTGCTTGTCTCGCGTGGGTCGCCGGTCGCCTTCAGGTACGCCGTCAGCCGATGCGAGAGTTTTTTCAGGGTCGCCATGTACTCAGGATCAGACGCCAGGTTGTGCCGTTGCTCCGGATCTTTTTTACAATCGTAGAGTTCTTCCATGGGACGCTTCCCGAAAGACATGCCAAACAGCCCGGCGTTCGTTTCCTGCTGCTTGATCATAACATCCTTGGTCGGCGATGCGTCAATGTCGCCGTAGTGGCCTTCGTTCGTCTTGATGCGGTAGGTTCCCGCAGGCCAGCGGCTGGGCTCATAGTTGCGGATGTAGAGTAAGCCCTTGGTTCGAATCATCCGTGCGGGATAACCTATGCCATCGATCCGGCACCAGGCATGCCGTTCGCGACCGGAGTAGACAACATCACGGTCCGGCTCCACGTTTCCGGACTTCGTGGAGGTCAGCATCGTCAGGAGGCTACGCCCATTCATCGGTTTTGGCGGAGTCAGGCCCGCCGCCTCCAGGAAGGTTGGTGCCAGATCCGTCAGGTTGACGAAGTCATCCACCGTGCGCCCGCTCAAAACCCGGTTCGGCCAGCGGATCGCCAGCGGCATGTGTGTCCCCAGATCATAGAGATTTGCCTTCGCCCGCGGAAAAGGCATGCCGTTGTCGCTGGTGATCACAACCAACGTATTGTCGGCCTGCCCGGCCTGCTCGATCAATTTCAGCATCTCACCGATCTGTCGATCAAATCGCTGGATCTCGAAAAAGTAATCGCAGATATCACTGCGCACCTCGGGGGTGTCCGGAAAGACCCCGGGCACCCGCACCTTCGCGGGGTCCATTCCAGCTCGCTTGCCGCTGCCCTTCTTATAGCCACGATGGGGGTCGCGACTGCCGAACCAGAAACACCACGGCTTGCCCTCGGGAGCCTTGCCGATGAACTCCTGAAAACTCTTGAACTTCGGCCCGGCTGGATTCGAGCTGCGGCCACCAGCCGCCACGTTTCCGGGTGCCCAGCCCTTGTCCATGTAGCCCACGTGATAACCGCTCGCGGTCAACAGGTCAGGATAGACCGGATGCTCGGCCGGCAAGGTTCCGAACAATTGTGCTCCCTGGCCGAGGCGCCAGATGTCCTGGCCAGTCAGGATTGCGCTACGCGAAGGAGTGCACGACGGCGCGGCGCAGTAGGCCTGCGTGAACAGAACGCCCTCGCGGGCGATGCGGTCAAAGACGGGCGTCTTAATTACTGGTTCGCCATACGCGCTCGCGTGTGGGTAAGATTGATCATCCGCCAGACAAAAGAGGATGTTGGGTTTTCCATGAACCGGTTCCTGCGCGTACAGGACTTGGGAAGAGAAGCCTAATACCAACAGGCTCAAGCCCACTATTCCAGAAAAGTCATGTCGTTTAAGTCGATGTTTTTTCATATCGCATATTTCCTGCTACGCATAGGGGTTGTATTTCGACACTGGGTTCCGCTGAAAAGTCGGGCGCAACGCAACATAACACGTAGGTCGTCCCTCCAGCCTCAGAAAACAAGCGTTACTTGAATATTCTGGAGGGTCGGGCTCTGTCCCGACCGCAAATTGAGACTTTTTCAACGCAACCAAAATGTGACAAACGCAAAATCACCTCTCATCTTTGCTGCACAAATAACATCAAGCCGATTGCCCCGAGCGAAGAAATCCCATCATCGAACTAGGATCACAGTGCCGCTTGGTATCACAGCAACAACGCCTAAGATGAAAAGGTTGTCGATGCCGATGTGGTTGCCGGTTTCGTCGAAACCTCCGAGTTCACCCGCTTTGATTTCAAGAGTATAGGTGCCTGCATTTGTCAGCTCGATCGGGGTTGAAAATGTCGAAGTAACCGTGGGCACTCCTGCGCCAGTTCCGCCGAAAATGTCCGTATTGGTCACTGTAGCAAGCGTGCCAGCCGAGGGATCGAGCAGCGTGACTTTGAAATCGGCCTTGCGGTTGACGTTGAATTCCTGGCTACCGGAAAGAGCCCAGTAGTCAAAGGTGACATCCGTCAGAGTTACGACGAAGCCTGGCAAAACCTTCAGGTCAGCGACGGTGGCCCAGTAGCCGCCCGCGTTACCGTAATTCCATGCCGGGGCAAACATATTCTGGGTGAGAACGACGCCATCGAACAATGCCTGGTCTGTCGTACCGTTGCGCACGGCAGCCATTTCGCCCGGGTCATAGACCCCTCTGGTCGTCCAATTCAGATTGGATGCAATATGACTGCTGGACCCTGTGACCGTTCGGTTATTGAAATCGGTAGACATGATGCTCTCAGCAGCGACTTCATCGCAGACCATGACAAATACGCAAACCGCGAAACAGTAGTTTAATGCAAATCTCATTTTTGATTTCTCCCTTATCTTTATTCAAAGTTAAATACTCAGGTAACACCACAACGGATACTGCCAGAACTATAGGTGGAGTTGTTATTTACTGTTTAAAATTTTACCACCTCCCCCAAAAAACGCAACAGAAAAATTTTAGCTAACGGAGGCGTTACGCTGCTTCTGAAGCTGGAGCAGCGAGGATTCATCAATTACAAAGTAATCCTAGTCGCGGCCATGGCCGATATCATCTCCAGGATGCCACTTGCCGATACAGGCTGTTGCATAACCATTTCTTTTCAATCTCGCGCCGTTCGACAAGCTCATGACAGGCAGAGGCACTGATAGAGCAAAGACTGACCGATAAATTTCAAGAGGAACACAGTTCATTTTCTGGTTCATCCAGAAACTTCTCCGTGACACCTTGCCTCAGTGTTAAAAATAATGGTCTTTGTCATGGCGTAAAGTTTACAACAAGCGCATCAAACGAGTTCAGCTCAAAAAAAATATTTGCCTGCTTGCGTTTTGAAAAAGTTAAGACTAAAATGAAGTTTTTAATCATAAACATGCAAATGAGAGTGAAAAACGGAGTGGCGAAGGGTAAACAAATGAAACAAAGCAAACTGACTCTGAATACGATATTGATGTTGATCGGCCTGCTGCTCGGGTGGACGGCTACGGTCTCCGGTGCTGGCACCGCAGAAAAGTCACCTGTTCCCGATTTGATCCAGGGTGGCAAAAAGGACAACGCCCATGACTGGAATCTGGGACCGACAGGGGCACGCGGCTGGGTCTATAGTTGTAAGGGCCAGACCGCCGAGGCACGTCAGATACTGGTGACCGCGGTGGCCAAGAATTCGCCGGCCGACGGGGTTCTCAACTGCGACGATGTCATTCTGGGTGTCGGCGACACGTGCTTTGACGGCGATGCCCGCATTCAATTTGCCAAGGCCATCACGGTGGCCGAGCAGGTGAAGAATGGCGGCGTACTTAAGCTGATCCGCTGGCGCAAGGGCAAGACAGAGCCTGTGCAGCTAAAGCTGGCCGTGATGGGCAGTTACAGTGGCACGGCTCCGTATGACTGCCAGAAGTCGAAGAAGATATTCGCACAAGGCTGCCGGGCCATTGCGAAAAAGGGTCTGAGCAAGGTTTCAATAGACAACGACCTCAACGCTCTGGCTCTGCTGGCCAGCGGCAAAGAGGAATATCTCCCCATGCTGGCTGAGTATGCAAAAAAAGTGCCGACATCGCTACGTCCGGAAACGTGGACTTGGTATTACGGTTACGGAAACATATTCCTTGCCGAGTATGTCCTGGCCACCGGTGACCAATCGATCCTGCCGGAACTCAAACGCACAGCTATGGAAGCTACCATGGGACAGAGCGCTGCCGGCACCTGGGGCCATGAGTTCGGCATCACGCCAAGCGGAAATCTGAGAGGTTATGGCTGCATGAATCAGCCGGGTCTCAGCCAGTCCATCGGGCTGGTGCTGGCCCGAATGGCGGGCGTAAACGATCCTGCCGTGGCCCAGGCAATCGCCAAGTCGGCAAAGTTCCTGCGCTGGTTTGTCGACAAGGGCGCCATTCCTTATGGCGATCACCTGCCATGGCCCGGCCACGAGGACAACGGTAAGTGCTCCAGCGCGGCGGTTCTCTTCGACCTGCTGGGCGACAGCGAAGCGTCGTCGTTCTATGCCAGGATGGCCACGGCTGCCTACAGCGAACGGGAACGCGGCCACACCGGCAATTTCTTTAATATCCTGTGGGCCATGCCCGGCGTTTCCCGCTGCGGACCGCTGGCGACCGGGGCTTATCTTAAGAAACAGTCATGGTATTATGATCTGGCCCGCGGCTGGGACGGCAGCTTCGGCTATCAGGGTTCGCCAGTCGGAGAAGAGGAGCACAGGAAGTACACGAAGTGGGATTGCACGGGTGTCTATCTGCTGGCCTACGCACTGCCGATTAAAAGCCTGTATCTGACCGGCAAGAAACCATGCTCGGTTCCGGCATTGAAACAGAAAGAGGTTGCTGAGGTCATTGCCGCAGGGCGCGATTACTTCCTCCCGAGTGGCAATCGAGGTACTGCTTACGAAGGGCGCACGACCGACCGGTTGCTGGCCGGGCTGTCGAGCTGGTCGCCGTCGGTGCGGAAGCGTTCTGCGCAGGCTCTGGGTAAGTGCGATGGCAATTTTGTGCCGCCGCTATTGAAGCTGCTGGCCAGTTCCAATCGCTACGCCCGCTATGGTGCCTGTGAAGCACTGGGCTGTCTGGGACCTAAAGCTGATGCGGCGGCATCTCAGTTGCGTGCATTGCTGAAAGATCCAGACCCCTGGCTACAGAGCCTGGCGAGTCTGTCCCTGCCGGCTCTGGGTCCGGAAGCGCGCCAGGCAAGCATCGCTGACCTTTTGACCATGGCTGCCAGTCCCACCCCCATCGACCCGCGCTGGACGGCGCAGCGCACCGCCTGCATGGCGCTGTTTTCGCGCTACCCAGGCAAGCACGAACCTAATCCCATCGCGGCCGAATCCCTGGAGGGCATCGACCGCCAGTTGCTCTATCCGGCTATCCGCTTGGCGCTGCAGAATGATGATGCCGTCGCCCGCGGATCGATCGCTCACATTTATGGTAAGTTAACCGATCGCGATCTGGCGGTGCTGATTCCGGACATCATCAAGGCAATCGAGAAAATGGCACCGAGCAACGAGATGTTCGGCGACGGCATACGTCTGGCGGGCATTGACCTGATGTCGCGATTGCATATCCGTGAGGGCATGGCGCTGTGTGTATCGACAATCGAATGGAGATGGGGAAATAATTTACAGAAGCGGCTGGAATACCTCCAGCGCTATGGCATCCACGCCAAAGAAGTGCTGCCTCAATTGCGAAAACTACACTCGAAATCCGCAAAAAATAATAAGCTGTTAGACAAGGCTATCGCCGATATCGAAGCGAGCACGGAGACACCCGCGCTGGTGAGCCTGAAGGCTTTTATCGCGCAGGCATCCCGCAAGCAGTAATGAGGTCTGGCTGGCAGTCGAGAATCCGGCGTTATAATGGTTCGTGACCGTGCCGGAGAGTTCGATGCAGGCGAGGCAGACCATCACGGCGAGGAACAGAATTAGGTTTGTTGTTTTCATTCAGCTTTCCTTTGTCGCCTCTTCAAAAACGACTATCTCGCGATAAACGTTGAATCCAGCCGCATCGTTTCTAAAGACGAAACGCAGGCAGCGTACGCTACATTCGTGTACACTAATCTCCAAAAAAAGTAGACCAAGAATCTTGCTTGATGTTGAGTTATTGAGGCAAGCAGGATGTTTGCATTACTTTATTTCACCCGAACTCTGAACTCTCTCTTCTCATTTTATTCTAGTCACGCGAGAGCAGGCGCACTGGACCCATAAGACCTGAGACAGGAGAACCGCGATAGAGTGATGGAATTGTCTGATAGTGGTTGGCGAGGGTATTATAAACCAGCACCTCGATGCTGTTCTCTCCGGACTTGAGCAGACCGGAAACATCCAGCTTCCAGGGCGGGGCAACGCGTACACCCGCCTTCTTGCCATTAATATGCACCTCTGCCGTGGCGACAACACGTCCAAGATCTATCTCAACCTTGCCTCTGATCTGATCCTCGGTAAGGTCGACGGTTGTTTGATAACGCACTCCGCCGGAATAGTTGTTGAGAATGCCGACCTTGGACCAGTCGCCCAGCGCAAGCCTGCCCCTGCCGTCGGTCTCTACCATCACCGGTTCCTCAATCGATGAAGCACCGCAGAGACCTGGCTCGGGCAGAACTCGCAGCGCGACAACCACCGCTCTCTCAAGCGGTGCGGTTGCAGCAAAGCGGCCATCCCCCTTGTCGACCATCGGCTTGCCATCAATCCACGCCAGCACTTTACCACGCGCCTGCAGACGGATCGCAGAGGTTCCTGGAGCTGAAACGAAACGCAACCACTCGGCCGGATTACGACCAGCATAAATGTCGAACGGAATAACAGCTTGATCGTTGTACCAGCGCATCGCCAGCTTTGCCCGTTCGGCAGGTGGTGCAACACCGGCACGCCGCATAACAAAGTGTCCGCGTCCAGCATGATCATAACGTACAAGGGTCGGGTTAACCCCGGCCTTCAACGACACCTGACCGTTTAGATCCTCAACCTTTACACCATTTATATAAACCGCCCCCGGTGTAATCACTTTAGATTTATGGCTCTTATCTGCGGGTGCTCCGCGGCTCACATTGATTGAGGCCTTCAACGCCTGCGGCACCGTTGCGCTGGTCCAGAGATAGTAGCGTTTGCCGCCGGGGTAATCTACGTATTGGGTTTCGTTCAGGGCTCTCTTAGTCTTTCCAAGGCAGATAAAATCGTCGGTGACCGTACGCTTGAGTCCGTGATACCCCTGATGTCCCAAATCTCCCTCCTTGCCGAAACGCCATGAGAAGTCATAGCTTTTCCAGTTTAGGCTCACTCCACCGATTTTGACCGGTAGTGCTGGATCAACACTCTTAAGTGCGGCAAGCTGCGTATCCAAAGCAACAAGGTCCACGCTCTCCGGCACAGGACCGAGCAGATAGAACTTGGGTCCGTAACCATGCAGTTGAGAGGACCAGGAGCTGTCATCAGTTGCAGGCTTCATCGCACTCTTAGCCAGCTCCGGAGTTTCAGGCGCACAGGCGAAACGTCGCGCCTCCAATCCGATCATCTTGTTATCAGCAGTCACCGGTAGGCGGAAGTCACCATATTTGTTGTTCATGGTCGATTCAAAGGATACTCTCCACTGATCAGGCAGGATCTTCGCACGTACGGGCCGGGTATCCGCCTTCTGTGGATTCACATGTTTTCTGCCAGGCGTGAATACAACGACCTGCGCCTCATACTTCTCCAGCGACAGTTCAACCTGAGTACCGCTCTCTGTGCTCTTTACCACACGCAGCGGCTTCGTTTTTCCACTCCACGGATCCCACAGCTCTGCCGCACCCTTTGTTCTGAACTCCACCACGTTGCCGGGAGCAGCATCCATCACCAGATAGATATCGCGTGGACCGATCCGGCGGTGCAGTGCCCGGACCGCGCAGTTAATGCCACGCACATCCTGGATAAAAGCTCCGGATATCGCCTGCACCACCTCCGTCGTGGAGGTCAGTCGGCAACCGGGCTTGAAGGCAAGCTCATTCATCTTGGCCAGCCAGGGATCGTTACGACCACCATGATCCGAGACCGACGGCATTGGCCCCACACAATAAACATCTCCGCCGCCATCAGCAAAGGCGGCCGCCTTCTCGATCGTCTGCCAGCGCACCGCCTCCATATGCGGAATCACCAGCGCCTGATAGGAGACGCCAACGCTATCGATGACCAGTCGTCCATCCCGGATCTCGGCCCGGGCCAGCGAGTCGTTATCAATAAACTCAAAGTTGATCCCGGCCTTCATCAGGGTGTTAGCGAGATTGAAGGCCACCTTCGTCGCTTTCCCGCCGTTCATCTCAGCTTCATACGGAGCCACAGGATATACCACCGCGACATCAGTGAGGGTATGGCCCTGACTCATAAGATAGGACAAGCGATCGAAATATCCGAGAAATTCGGACATGTGTTCCCAGTAGGGCATACGAAAGTGGTAAGAAGGCGGTGCCCACTCCCAGTGCGAACCGTAGGTGCTGTAGTAAAGCCCGTGCAGGTTCAGCAGGGTGCAGCCGTAGAGGTAGTTCTCCCGCGTAGCAAACATCAGCCGCTCAGGCGTAGCCCCCCAGCCCAGACTGTGATAGCCCTCAAGCCAGACCCGTGGACGTTGATAGAGATTTGCGATAGACGAGGAGATCTTGCCCTTGATCAGGTTGGCCCGTCCTCCCGGCGTATCGTGTCCAGGCGCGGAGTACCAGCGGATGGCACGGAAGTAATCGCCGAATTCATTCGGTCGCAATCCACGGCTGCCGGGATCGCAGCCGAAGGTCATGCCACGTGAGGCATGCCAGTCATAGATCGGTTTGAAGTAGCGCTCCTCCATCAGGGTCATGCGCACATCAGCATAATCCATCTTTACCTTGGGAGTGATGTTCCCCATCTCCTTCCACATGGCTGGGAGCACTTCCAGCAGGTCATACCCATTACGTTCTTGAAATTCCTTGATGAAGTCTGGATTCCAGGCAAATTTATCCAGACCGATATGCAGCTCATCATTGAAGAAGTAGTTGAGTCCCTTAGCAGATTTGCCGGGGTTGTGATCCTGAAACTTCTGGTAGTAGCCGTTGATAACCGTATCGCCGGAGCCAGACATCAGTGGATTGAGGGAGCCCTCTTTCCTCTTTGAACCGAAGCTCCAGATCTCCCACTCGCCATCCGGTGCGGTCCATCTGATCCTGCCATCCTTCATTGTTGCAGAGAGGTCGACACCACCGCGTTGCAAGACACCTTCCTTCACCGGATAGGCGCGGACAGCGAAACACCCCTCGACACACTCCAATGTTTTTGTTTCACCACCACGCAGCCGCTGCTGCTTCCCGGCCTTCAGCTCAATGGCATTCAGCTCGGGCTTGCAGTAAAATAGATGATAAAAGAGGTTTTTCGCGCCCTTTGGCCAGTCAATTGTGTAGGTGCTCAGACCAATACCCATATCACGTTGACCGCAGGCTTCGGAGACCTTAGAGTAGACCTTCCACCACTCATCGGTAAAGAGCGCCGGTTCATCCATCTCCGAGAGCCACCCGGGGGTATCATAGTGGGAATAGTTAACCTGAACACCGCTGACCCCTTTGCGGTGCAGCTCCTCCACCTGCGCAATCATCCGGTCGACATCCAGGTCCTCACCGGTCCACCACCAGAAGGGAACCTCGCCATACCCCGGTGGCGGATTACGAAAACCCGGCAACGCATCCAAAGAGGCGGATCGATCAGGATATCCTACCGCATCAGCTGGTGGCTGCACCTGACTAGCCGGATCGCTGAGCACCACACTCGCCGCCGGCGAGCGCTGCTCTGCAAATAACGACTCGATCATCACACAAAAAGCGAAGGTTGTCACTACCCCCCCCACAAACATCTTTATCTTCAATAAATTCATCTTTACTACTCCTCTAAAGCTGCTTTCAGCCGCAATCAAACTAAGCTCTTGTGATGTACGAAACCAGCCTCTCTAAATGTTTGGTTGTGTTCTCACCGCCGCATCTTTAGAAAAAAACGCTGCGCGTTTTAAAATTTATGTTTACGTGTTAAGTTAAAATCCTGTCAATCCTGCTGTGCCACACCGTAGTCCCGCTTGCGGGACGAAGGAGGAACTTTCTTCAAGTGATTTGCAATATTATATCATATTATTTGAGAAGTTGTGTGATAGTCATTACTTGAAGTCAACATCTCACCGGGTCGAGTTCGGTCGGTTTGCCTTTGACCGTAATCTGAATGGTGCTGACCCAGATCATGATGCCATACTCCCCCCACTTTCTTACACTTAGTCTTAAGTGAAATGCAGTCAACGACTAAGTGTGCCGAAGTAGCTTGTCGAAGAAGAGCCAGCTGAAACCGTCAAGTTTCAGGTGTAAACAGAATCACGTCAGCACAGGGGTGGCGCTTGCCAATCGGAAAGAGTTTTATCTAGGTGACGCCCGCCGGGAGCGTGACAGTGCCGGCATCTTCCCGGATGTATTTCCCGTTGGCCTTAATGCTCGTGATCTTGACACCCCGGCCCTCGGGTATACCTATCACTGCAGTTGTATTTTCCGGAGAATCTAGTTTCATTGTGACTGTTTTTTACTGCACCTCGACATCACCGTCCCGAAGGGCTGCTTTGGAGAGCAAGGCCTTTAGCTCCTTAACTCTTTCCGGAAACTGTACAGCAACATCTTTTTTTTCGTAAGGATCGCTGGCGATATTGTAGAGTTCGCTCCGGCCTTTCTGTATAATCAACTTCCAGTCACCTGAGCGCAGAGCCTTTTCACCATTAATAAACTTCCAATAGAAGGTGCGGGAGGCCGATGTGGCTTCCTCACCTTTCAACAGTGGCAAAATGTTTCTCCCATCCCATCGCAGATCTTTCTTGGGCGTATAACCGGCAATGCTGCATAATGTGGGCATCCAATCGACGATATCCACAGCAGTATCAATCCGCCTGTTACCCTCGATAACACCGGGCCAATATACCGCCGTTGGCGATCGAATACCGCCCTCATAAAGTTGCGCTTTGTAGCCCCGATATGGCAGGTTACTGCCAAGACGTTCCATTGATCTATACTTGCCGGGATACTTGCCTCTGGGAGCCCATTTTGGAAATGAACCATTGTCGGAGGTGAATACAAAAACGGTATTTTTAAACTTTCCGGTATGTCGCAATGCATCAATGACCTTTCCGATCCCCTCATCCATATGCGAAGTGTACGCTGCGTAATGCCTGTACGATTCATCTTGGATCTTTTCCTTGTAGTAATCGACCCATTTTTGAGGTGCGACCACGGGAACGTGGACGGCTGTAAACGCAAGGTACAAAAACAGCGGAGCATTTTTGGCATTGATTATGTCCCGAACCGCTTCGCGAGCGATCAAGTCAGTAGTATGTCCCTCCTCTTCAATCAGTATATCGTTCCGGTGCCAGGTAGCGCTAAACGCCCCTTTTTTATACAGGTGTGTGTATGGTCCTACCCCCCCTGCAAGCGTTCCGTAAGAGTTATCGAAACCAAATTTAAGGGGGCCGCACTCTTGTGCACATCCCAAATGCCATTTGCCGCTGATTGCGGTTTTGTAACCAACACTCTTGAGTGCCGAGGCGAGTGTAACCGTGTCAAACGGCATTACCTGAATGTTGCTTGGCTTGATTGCACGATCACCAAATCGACTGGGGTAGCATCCCGTCAACAGTGACACGCGCGTAGGAGTACACATGGGCGAAACATAATGTTGCGAAAGACGAACACCGCTTTTGGCTAGAAAATCAATATGCGGTGTTTCTATCTGCGAGTTATGAAAGCCTACATCTCCCCATCCCAGATCGTCGGCCAGGATAAAAACAATGTTCGGTTTTCTCCAAGACACAGGAGGTTCGGTTTGAGACCCAAACGAGTAGCTGCCGAATGCCAAGACCAGTAGTGAAAGAACGTACTTCATTATCTTTTCTCCAAAAATAATTATTAAAAGATGAAATATGAAAAGAATCTTATTGTAGACTAGAGCTGCTTTCCGCCGCAACCAAATTAAGCTCTTGTGATATACGAACCTATTTTCTCTAAATGTATGCTTGTGTGTTAAGCACCGCCTGCCCTGACCTGTACTGAGCTTGCCGAAATAGCTTGTCGAAGTGGCAGCTTTAGACAACAACGCTTCGCGTTGCATAGGAAAATAGGGAAAAGAAACACTTAGTCGGAACACTTAGTCGACCACATACTCGTACACGTACTCGTACACGCGAATCTCTCTCAATCTACGCCCAGAATATCTTGTTACGAGATATTCCTAATCCTCACAACCGTGAAATACCGCCAAAGACTTCTAGAACACACGAGATCCCGCGATCCGCCACGCCATATCTTACCCACACATTCTGCGGAGAACCATTAAGGAATCAGGCTGGAAGCCTGTTCTACATTTTAAATCCAACCAAATTCTGCGCCAATAGTGAATCCTCCCGACTCCGTGGTTTTCTAGTTCCCGCGGATCGCGGACTTGAGCTCTTTCAATACTGCAACGGACTCCGGAGAGACTGAGCCATCCTCATATATTTCCATATTGATCGAGAGTGGGTAGTGATTTTGCTGAGCCTTCTTTACCAATGCCGTCAATTTCTCGGCGCTGTATCTTGGTTTCGAGATCGGGGAGTTAAACTCGATGTGCCCCCATTTTTTCTCGAAGATAAAGCAGACATATGCCTGCAGGCCATGCTGAAAGCCGGCTTTGAAAACACCGTCGGTCAATTCGGCGGGATTGAATCCCGTATGCCCCTCACCACCGTAATAATCCTGATACTCGGTGATACGGGGCTTGATCCATGAATTGTATGCGACCATCCGCCCGGGATTGCCCGTTCTGGAGGCAGCCGTGAGTTCCTTGAGCGGGGCGGTCAACATCCCCTCTGCGCCAGAAGATCCATCGAAATGGCAGTTCAAATAGCGGGCACCCCCATCAAACCACCAACCATCGAGCTTGTCGCCATAGCGGACACCGATCTCCGAAAGGATGGCACTGAGGTTCGTATAGAGCTGGCTCTTATCCGCTTTATAGCCGCCTGCTGCCTTCATCCACGGAGCGTCCACTGAGTGCATACAGTCATATCCGTAGTGATAATAGAAGATCACCTTGATCCCTTTATCATGGAGCCGATCTGTCATCTCTCCCAACAGATCCCGGGAAGCCGTGCGCCCGGCTAGAATTTTATCAAGAGACTTGATCGGTGCGGAGATATACTGATTTCCCCACGTGATGGACCAGACAATGTAGGCCGCGCCGGATTCCTCTACGAACTTCACGAAGCCATCGAGGTCGAAGTCTTTTACCTTTTCCTCCCAGCCCTTGATCGGTCCCTCGGGAGGAGTAGCGCGATTAGTCCACTGGAACATCAGACCGTATCCGGCATCCTTGAACCATTCTGGTTGTTGCCTATTGGCCACCGCATCTTTGAGCAAAGATGCTCTAACGGCAGGTTGTGCCAGCTCCAGCGCACTCAGCTTAAATCCACTCATTCGTTTCCCAGCTTTAACTTCCACGGCATCGATCCCCAGCAGGACTTTGTTTTCCCCCGCTTTTAGAAAAACATCTCCCAACTCCACGCGGTGCCATCCGCGGGCGGTAACCTTTGCCTCCACCTTCTGACCATTGCAGGTGACAACTAATTGGAAACCGGCTCCCTCCACTGATGCCATGACTCCATATACCCCGTCAGCCGGGGCATCTACGGTCCACTCCACCTGATTGTATCCTGGCTGCGTTGAGCTCCACAGGATCATGTAATTCATCACCACCGGTTTCATTCCAGCACTCATCTTCCCCAAATTGGGTGCTAAATGAGTGATACCCTCGGGATCAATTTTCAGGTTGACCGGCTCCGCCAGCGTAACCGCTCTTGCGGTGACTGCGTAATCGGTATTTTCTTTTTCCTGCTCCGCAAATGCCGGGCTGGAATAAGCTAGGCAGAGGCCAGCTAGGCCAGCCAGGATGTTCAGTTTAGTAATTTTCATAACTCTTCGGGGTCAGACCTTAGATTAGTAGTTAACATCATTTCAGCTTTCCCTCGATCTGTCAACAACAGGTTCTCAACACAACAGGTTCTCAACACAACAGGTTCTCAACTGCCGCAATGAATACAGGATTAAGATCAACATATCGGCATCTTTCCATTGCCACGATGGGTAATGTGATAGATAGCGCCTGTTCGAAAAGGTCTTTTCGGACAGAACGCCCCAATTCTTTGGGTTGTTTTTCCGTGTACGAGTACGTGTACGAGTATGTGTACGAGTATGTGTACGAGTACGTGTACGAGTACGTGTTCCTTCGACTATTTCAACTTCTCGAACCGCCAACCCTTTTCGGATGGGGTCTAGATAGCGCAGGGGTACTCAACTCGCAGTTTTCTAGCCATTTTTATACGTTAGCAAATCTCAAACCTTACGTCAATCGTTAATTACTAAACTAAGGTCTGACCCCATTTGAGATCCACAGGACCGTTCCGTCGCCCTTGAGCGCCATGGTCAGCTTCTGCCAGTTGACGAATATCTCATCAAGTCCGTCACCATCGGCATCGTGGCGATAGGCTTCGTGGGCATAGGCGTTGTTGCCTTCAAACCCCTTCATGATCCAGGCCTTCTTGACACCGGGCACTTTCGACCAGTCCTTGATCTTGAGCATGTTGACGCGAACGATCTCTCCCCATTTGTCTTTGCCGACGGCGAACTCGCCCTTGGGAAAAAGGTGCATGTTGAGCGTGGATTTTTAGTTGTTCTTATTTTAGTTGTTCTCATTTTTAGTTGTTCACTTTTTAACTGATATTCATCGATTTTTATGGAATGCGTATAAGTTTGGTTATTCCGACTTTGGTGTGGGTAACCCTTCCGAGGTCACGGACCTCGGCTACAGCAAAGGCTGTATCCACATAAATTCTATTAATCATGGTTTTCACCTGTTTAATTAGTTTGCTGATTTACATTCAAATATTAGCAAAAACCTATCAGAAATACGCGAAAACTTCAACCAAGGAAAATACTGAACTAACGTCAGCTTTTCTCGTCCCGCAACTCAATCATTTTTTTGTAGAGGCTCCTTATTCGCGAGTCAAATCCCAGAACTTCCAGATGCTGCGCTTTCAACTCTGTATCAGTTTTTTTTGAGGCAGACCCGAGGCAGACCCGAGGCAGAGCCGAGAGAGGCTGGCGCGCAGCGAAGGCAGTGACAGGAATGAACGGCAATAAAGGAGGGGCACAAAATGTAAGTCTGAAAGCAACTTTAGCTTTAGAATTATCGTTGATTTCCGGCACCTGATCCGGTATTCTTTAATCATGGATAAACAACTACCCAGATTGCCGCTCGGCCTCAGTGACTTCGCGAAACTGCGCGAAGCGGGGCAGAACTATCTCTACGTTGACAAAACCGAAAGAATCCTGGATCTGCTGAATGCCGGCAACTACCTCTTCCTCGCCCGCCCGCGCCGGTTCGGCAAATCGCTGCTCTGTTCCACGCTTAAATATCTCTACGAGGGACGGCGCGAACTTTTTGCCGGCCTCGCCATTGAGTCGGTCTGGGACTGGACCAAGACAAATCCCGTAGTGCATCTCAGCCTTACCGACATCGGATCGCCCACACAGGAAAAGCTGAACACTAATCTTCGCAGCATGCTCAACGACTATGCGATCCGTCACTCCATTTCAATTGATCAGGATGACACACCCAGAGCGTTTATGACTCTACTCAGAGGCATCCACGAAAAGACCGGTCGCCGTGTGGTAGTGATCATCGACGAATACGAGAAACCGGTCCATGACCATATTACGGATTCGGACATGGCTCGCAAAATGCGCGATGTTCTCTCGCAGTTCTACGGCTCGCTCAAAGGCTGCGACGCGCACCTGGAAAAACTGTTCATCACCGGCATCGGGCGCATGGTTAAAACCAGCATCTTTTCAGAACTGAACCAGATGAAGGATTTAACGCTTCTCCCTGCCGCTGCGGATGTCTGTGGCTATACCGAGCAGGAACTGCATAAATACTTTGCCCCATTCCTCCCTGAACTGGCAGCAAAGAACAAGATGAGTGAAGAAGCGGCATGGAATACTTTACGAGAACGCTATAACGGTTACTGGTGGGGTGAAGGCGAGAAGGTCTACAATCCCTGGGCAATCTTGAACTGTGTCGACACATCCAAATTTAACAACTTCTGGTGGGCCAGCGGCACACCGGGTGTCCTGATCGATATGGCCGACTCACTACAGCGGCCGGACGGCGACCTGGAAGGCATCCAGACCGACGATATGTCTCTGCTCTTCGATATCAACCAACCTAAGACAGAACCGCTGCTCTGGCAGTCAGGATACCTGACCATCAAAGAAGTCAGCGGTCAACTCTACACGCTCGGCTTCCCCAACGCGGAAGTACGCGAAGCCTGGTACAGCATGATGCTCAGTCATTTCGCGGGCCCGAAAGGACCGAGCGGCTCAACAACAGCCATGATCATGCTGAACTCGTTAAACAGAGGCGACCGTCCTCGCTTCGAGCAGGCTCTCACAGCTTTATTTTCCGCCATTCCTTACAACCTGCACCAGAAGAACGAAGCCTACTATCACTCCATTTTCTTCGCCGTGATCAAGGCCATTGGCGGAGAAATCATTCCCGAACCCTCGTCCAGCCTCGGCCGGGCCGATGCGGTTATCGAGACCGACAAAACCATTTACATCATCGAATTCAAACTGGGCAGGGCCTCGGATGCTCTGGCCCAGATCGAAGAGAAGCGCTACTACGAACCGTTCCTCTCCGATCCGCGCCCCGTTGTCCTGCTTGGCGCCGGCGGCTTCGATGAGCGCAAGATCAAGTGTATCTGGGGAAAAGTTAAAAAGTAATGCGCTCGTCGCGCATTACGCAATTCCACTGTGGGGTACCTTTTTTATCCAACAATTAAGAAGCGCCAATAGATGCCAGTGGTCTGAGCAATTAGAAAAAAAGTGACCTAATGAAGCCATGACCTGGTGACACATTGGCGCACTGCACCCATTCGGCATCACCCAGACACCCAGTCACCGAGTCAGAGCAAGGGCAGGCGAGCTGACGCCTGCCCCTGACTTCCCAATCACACTACTGAATAAAGATAATGGTCCCGCTGGGGACGGGCCCCGACAACCTCAGGTTACTGAGCGTCTTCGGCGTAGTCGAAGACCGCATGTCCGAGAACAAACCCAGTGCAATGCCATCGGCAGTGATGGTGAACCCGTTCAGCTGAGTGATGTCGGTATAGTGATAGGTCACGACACCGCCCGTGATCGCAAGCCCCCATTGCTCGTTGAGCACAGACGTGTCCGTGCCGCCCCAATCGACCGAAACACGGTCGCCGGCGGCCAGAGAGGGAAACTCATCCGAGAGAAACATCTCCTGGCCCGCACCGCCGCCGCTGACATACGCGATCGTTACGTTTACGCCGTTTGTCGTGAAGCCTGTTCGCGCGTGTGACTACCGGTCAACAGATTGCCGGTTTCGCTGAAGTTGCTGAAATCGGTCACAATCCCGGGAAACGGGGTGGAGGGAGCCGAAAACGCAACCTCGGCCAACCCGGTATAGGCGTCGCCGCCGTGATCGCTCACGACGTCGATTTTAACCAAGCGAACCGAACTTGTATCGCCCAGCGCGGCCAAGTCGAATACATCGGCAGGCGCACCGTTGGTAAATGCGTTAGCAGCATTCAGCGTCGCCAACTCCGTAAGACTGAGCGGGGTAACGTTAAGTTGCGTGTAAGAAGCCGTGTTCGGATCGGAGTCGGACGAAACTGAAACGTTGAACGTCGCGGTGCCGCGTTCTGTTTCAGTACTCCAACCGGTACCAGCAGCATCTAGGGCCCCGTACTGCCAGATGTACATGTTGCCGAGGCTGGTCGGTGCTCCCAAGTCTATCACGATCGTTGGCGTTTCGATACCATTGGACAGTCCCATGGAGGTATTTACTGAGTTGAATGCCGATGACACGTTTTGGTGGGAACTCGCTTCGACTGCCGCCTATCCGTATTGACCGACAATACCGCTACCGTCCGTGATTCGACTCCAGGGACGCGGACCATAATTGTCCGACGTCACCCCCCCGATGTCGACAACCGTTCCCTGGATAAGCTGGGCGCTTGCGTTCTCCACCGTCCCCAGCAAAACCAACCATGTCACAACTGCGCTCAACATGATTACTGATTTCTTCATTTTCTTCATCTCGATACTCCTTGTTAGTTGTTGTTCAAGAATCATCATTTCGAAATTTCTTACTGTTATTGTTGTTCAAGAAACTTCAAAAACAAACCTTTCTGTGGCTTTATTGTGTCAATATATAAAATATTTAAATAAAAAACCTTGAATATCGCGCATTTATGGCTATTCGGTTGACTTTACAGCAGTAATGAAGGTACTCCGCCGTCGCCCCGCAAGCGAGGCTATGGCGTGACATGCAAAGTCAGGTGGAGTAAGTGGAGCCGTTTAAGACAGGGTTTAAGGGTCTGCGCGGAGAGTCTTTGCTGAGGTTGCCGTAACTCACATCCTTTCCCATTCCAGATTGGCGAGTCGCCCTGACCTAGATCTCGAGCGAGCGGGTGCCGACCGTTATTACACAGAATAGGCTGTAGTTGATTATTGCGACTTTTTTCTTACCCAGTTTTGCACAATTAATTCGGGCACCCTTACAAACTCACGTTCATTATTTGTAACCAGTACACAGGAAGAGAAAAGGCAGTGGGCTGAAATAAGCGTATCATTTGGGCCGATTGGTGTCCCGGACAGCTCCAGGTCAGAGCGAATTTGTGCGTAGTGGTGGGCAGCTTCGCTGGGGTAATCAAGAACTTCAATAGGGGTAAGAAACTTTTCGAGAGCCTTGAAATTCTTTTCGTAATTTAAAGATTTCACACAACCAAACAGAAGCTCTGAGTATGTCACAGCACTGATACAAAAACCATCTGAGATGTGGTTCTCAAATTCCTGTATTACATCACAGTTCTTCTTACGAATAATCTCAATGCAAATGTTTGTATCCAGCATGTATTTCATTAGAAGGACTCACGATCTTCAAAGCAACCTTGCTCCCTTGTGCTCATAAAATCATCAGTAAAATCATTCAGTGCAGACTTCATAGAATCAAAACGGCCTTCTTTTGGAAGGATAAGCAATCCGCCTGCCACCCGCTTAATGCCGACAACTCTGCAATCCATTCTGAATTCTTTAGGAATCCTGACAGCCTGACTAGGACCGTTCATAAATACCTTGGTCTCTTTTATATTGTTCATGCCCCCAACATACATACATCATGTATGTATGTCAAGATGATTGATCGCTTTCTGATGAAGACTTTGGTTTGTTTTAAGCAGGCATTAGTCAGGTTCCTTGCAAAATCTATGATAGAACCCTCGTGAAAAATGAGTCAGGACATCAGCACTCTGTAACTCATTGAGAGCTCGATACAATACATCAGGATTATCCGCCTGCAACAAGTTGCGAATATCGCTCAAAGCAAAGACACCACTCATATCCGAACTAAAGCCTCTCACCTTTTCTGCCATTTTAAGCCTGCTTAACACAAATCACCTCTCCGATTCTACTATTAGCGCAAAATCCGGTTGGATTTGTCCAAAGTAGTACAAGCATCCTGCTTGTTTATTAAGAAATCAGGCTGGAAGCCTGTTCTACATTTCAAATCCAACCGAATTTTGCGCCAATAGCGTTATAGCACGTGAAGAAATGATTTCTGCAAACTGATTACCCGTTTCGTCCACCGGATACCGGCGGACATACTGAGCAGCACAGTATATCCGTCCCGCAGGCGCGGGATGGATTATGGTCCCAGAAGGTCGCCAGTTCACGGCTGTTATTAATTCCGTTTTAGTTGCTTTATTACCTCCCCTTTTTTTAATTATTCAAACCGGACATTTTCCACAAACTGATTTATCTCCATTTTGGCATCTTTTAAGCTCAGCACATGTTTGCCCTGGAGTATGACATTACTAAAGAGAATATTACTGATTTTGCGATTTTTGTTTTCACCAAAAAGATTGCTTGTCAAAACCTGTTTGCCCGAATAAGAAATATCTTTGAAAAGAACATCATTAATACCTCCACAATTTTCATAATTTTTACCTTCACGTTCATTCCATAAGGATTTATGAAACAGAAATAAACCAATTTCCCTCTACCCTCTGATTTATAACGCTCATCTTTATCTTCACGTCGGAAATTTTCGACAATAAGATCTTCGATGCGGATATTTTTAAACTTGAGGTCCGATATCAAAGCTTGATTGCCGCTGTAAATAGCGAAAACACAATGCACATAGTGAATAATATCACAGTTCTCGACGGTATAGTCCGTAATCGAATCCGCAATGGTCTCAGTACCGATCTTGAAAGCAATCCCCCAATCATTCCAGATAATGCAATTTCTGACGTGAATATTTTTGACATCTCGATTCTCTTTAGATATTGGGATTTTCCAGCCATCAGGTTTTTCCGTACCTTTGATGCAAATGGAATCGTCAAAGGTCCTTATAAAGCAATTGTCGATGCTTACATTCTCGCTATTGACGACATCAATACCATCGGCATTGTATCGCCACATTCCTTTTCAATCGCATTGGCAAAAATATGCAGGGCATGGTGACGACCATTGACCTCAACGACAAATTTGCGCAGTTGGTCCAATGAAAGTGTAATTTTATTAGCTTTGAGTACGTGTGATATACCAGCTGATTTTGGTCGAATTGTGATGGTTTCAATAGGACGCTTTGATTCGATTTCAATGCTAACGACACCCTCACAATCAAAATAAGCGAACGAGGCCATTTCAGTTTGTTCTTTGGTGCGTTGATGGCCTGGCCAAACTTGATTTATAGGATCTGCTGATACACGAACCTGAGAAGCAAAAACAGGTTTTCGGTTAACCGTCATTGAAAAATCTTTCGACTCTGTTTCACTTTCCGGTGCAGGATAAGTAATGAGTGTTGTTTTCGGTGAATCATTACGTTCCGATGGCAACCTCGTGCATCCTGACAGACAGAGTACCAGTGATGTCCATAAGACCATGTATTCGATTTTTTTAATAGTCATAAGTTTTTCTTGTAGTTTATTTTTTTAAGAGTCAAGTTCCATACGTTCCTTCTATAAGCGCCAGTCGATCACACCAAAGTCGATCATGAGGTTAGCACTCGGATTGACTGCTTTAACTGCAATGAAATTAAGTCCTTTGTGTAGCGTCTCTCCGGCTGCTTTCGGTATAAATAGTCCACAGTATTCAGAAAAGTTACCGGATACTTTTTTGACAAGCTCATCGTTTAGATATATCTCAAGGTCTCCATTCCTTTTGGCCTTGAGATAGGGGTTTTGTAATTTCTCGTCACCAAGTGTGAAGCTGCGTTTCAGAACGACACATCCTTGTTTATCGGTACTTTTGGTCCATCCATCGAAGATGGCAGGCAAGATGTCGATCACTTCTCGTTTCTCATGGTTGGTATTGCGGGCACGCAGACTGTACTTGTCCCAGGAGAAACCGGGATTGCCGGAGGCCATTCGGGGTCAGTCCTTGATTTAGAACTTAACGGTCGAGCATTTTTCTTCTTTAAGAAGTGTTTCGCATGTAATTTGATTCTCTTTGTGTGCTGAGCTTTTTGATTCACTTCACATAGATTAACATTCCGGCTGTGGCGCATGTGCTGATCGGCGTAAACCGGAGGATGATGTC
>Ga0307990_1000716_pt1 | contig 28658 bp, 19 predicted proteins | sample EllFjometagen129_FD_203168 | JGI IMG/M metagenome (GOLD analysis project Ga0307990, IMG submission 203168) | Marine microbial communities from Ellis Fjord, Antarctic Ocean - #129 | ecosystem: Environmental > Aquatic > Marine > Unclassified | place: Southern Ocean | collected 2014-10-08
CTTATTCGCTTCTTCCATCGCGAAGCGCTTCATTTCATCTGTGTATGTTATCCCTTTTGGTCCTACTCTTTTTACATATATATTTTGTTTAAGCAATTCTATCTCATGTTCTGTAAATAGTTTTTTATATTAAAAAATGAATAAAAAATAGATTTATTGAAAAGAAAAAGGTTAATTTATTTTGCTTTATATATGATTTAATAATTAATTATATAGAAAGATTTTCTCATGTTTGAATAAAGAGCAAAGCTTTTCTTATATTTTAATAATATGTTATTATATAAATAGATAATTTCAAGGAGAAATAAATGACTTCTAATATTAAAAGAACATTTTTTGCATTTATATGGCACGGTGCATTTCTAGCATTAACTGCCGCAATGCTAGATTTAAATACTGTATTTCCATCATTGATTAATGCATTAACTGAAAGTAAAATAATTCTAGCCACAATGATTACTATTCTTTTAGGTACACCCTTAATATTCAATGTAATCTTCAGTCATTTTCTAAGAAGAGCCAAGAGTAAAAAGAAGTTTTTATTGATTGGTATATATCTAAGAGGTTTATCATTCTTAGGTATGGCTATATTTGTATATTTCTATGCAAAAGATACACCCTCAATTACGATTTTAAGTCTATTCTTTTTTCTTTTTATTTACAGTATTAGTGCTGGGTTTGCTGGTATAAGTTATTCAGACTTAATCGCAAAAACAATTACTGATTCAAAAATAAGAAACAAGTTATTTACATACAAACAATTTCTATCTTCAATTTCAGGATTCTTAGGTGGATTAATTGTTACTTATATATTTACTCAAAATATGTTATTCCCAATAAATTATACAATTAACCTAATCATTGGTTTTGTTGGATTATTCATTGCTTCAATTGGGTTCTTCTTTATGAAAGAACCAGAAACTGAAGCGGTAACTGATTCTGATGAATCCTTAAAAACATTTTTTAAGAAGATCCCTAAAATATTAAAGAATGATAATGAGTTTCGACGATTTATCATTGTTGAAAACTTATCATCCTTTGGCATAATGATAATGCCATTTTACATTGTATTTGCTAGAGAAGTTTTATTTATACAAGACAAATACATAGGAATCTTCTTATTAATTCAGATTTCAGGTAAAATCATATCAACTATTCTATGGGGATTAATTGGTAAGAAATGGGATTCAAGGACTGTTGTAACAATCTGTATTGTTATTGGTGGGTTTATTCCGATACTAGCAATTCTTTTATCAATTTACTTGCCTTCACTATTTGGAATAGTATTCTTCCTATTAGGATTTACAATATCAGGTAGGCAAATTGGATTCTCTCCATATCTTTTGGATATAGCACCAAAAGATAAACGAGTTGAATATTTAGGTATTAGAGGCTCAATGAATATATTTATTGTTGTACTTCCATTATTGGGTGCTATCTTCATTAAATCATTCGGGTACATACCTACATTTATCCTAGTAAGTATTATCTTGTTATCGACAGCTGCTTATCATCGATTCTTTAAAGTTAAAGTTAATATAATATCGTAAATACAAAACGGTTTAATATCACTTAATCAGATATTAGACCGTTTTTTTTATTTGTCAATATTTTGTCACAAGTGAATTGTAAACTGTATGCATAAGGAGATGAATCATATGAAAAAATTAGCATTTTTATTAATTATATCAATATCATTATTATTAGTAGGTTGTTCAAGTTCAATGGAAATGGGTGTATATTCAACTATTTTGAATATGAATGTAGCTCAAGAAGATATGAACAGTGAAGAATACCAAGAAATATCAGAGAATAAGTTTATAAGTACAACAGATATGCCAGTATCAACATTTTCGGCTGATGTTGATACAGCTGCTTATACTATTATTAGAAAGAAGTTAATGAGTGATACATTACCTAATAGGAATAGTGTTCGAATTGAAGAGATGTTGAATTACTTCTCTTATGATTTAGATACACCTGTTGGTAATGAAGTAATTCATGTGACTAAGGAACTAAGGACAGCTCCTTGGAATGAAGATCATCAGTTATTAATGATAGGATTAAAAACTGATGATATTATCTATGAAGAAGCAATACCTTCAAACTTAGTATTTTTATTAGATGTATCTGGTAGTATGAATAATCAAGATAAACTACCTTTATTAAAACAAGCTATTCTTTTACTAGTTGATGAATTAAGAGCATCCGATAGAATATCTATCGTTGTATATGCTGGTGCAGCAGGCGTTATATTAGACGGCGCAGATGGCTCCGATAAGGAAAGCATTATAGAAGCTATTAATTCATTAGAAGCTGGTGGGTCTACTGCTGGTGGAGCTGGTATTGATCTAGCATATTCATTAGCCACAGAAAACTATATTGAAGGTGGAAACAATAGAGTTATCTTAGGTACTGATGGTGATTTTAATGTTGGTGTATCATCTAATGCAGCTTTAGAACGATTAATTACTCAAAAGAAAAACTCAGGAGTTTTCCTAAGTGTTTGTGGATTTGGAATCGGCAACTTAAAAGATAGTACGATGGAAACATTGGCTGATAAAGGTAATGGTGTATATTACTATATCGATTCGTTACTAGAAGCTAAAAAAGTATTTGTTGAAGAATTAGGCGGTACATTAGTAACTGTCGCTAAAGATGTTAAACTCCAAGTGGAGTTTAACCCAGCAATTGTTAAAGGCTATAGATTAATTGGTTATGAAAATAGAATCTTAGATTATAATGATTTCAATAATGACGAAGTAGATGCAGGAGACTTAGGTGCTGGACATGAAGTTATTGTATTATACGAAATAATACCATTTGGTTCAGATGAAGTAATAGATCCATCAACATATGAAATACCTGAAGATTTAAAATATGATGGTGAAAACTACTTAGATCAAATAGCAACATTATCTATAAGATATAAAGCACCTGATTCAGATGTATCTGAATTAAAAGATTATGTAGTATATGATACTGATTATACAGATACACCTAGTGATAACTTTAAGTTTGCTAGTTGTGTTGCAGAATTTGGATTATTGTTATTAGATAGCGATTATAAATACGATGCTAACTATAACAGTATTATAGCAAGAACATTAGATGTATATAACGATGATTATAAAGAAGAATTTATTGAATTAGTTAGAATTGCGCAAAGATTACAAGATTAAGTGTCTTAGAGATACATTTTAAGGAAACTTTCTCAAGTTTAATATAAAGAATACCCACTCAAATTTAATAATTGAGTGGGTATTTTGTTTAATGATGTTTTAAATTAAATAGTTATCTACTATTTCAGGCAATATGTTAGAATCAATAATTTCCTTTAAACTATCAATACACGTATCATATTCAACTGGTTTGTATATGAACTGACTCGTAACATTTTCAAAATCATCTTTATAGACTTTACTTTCAATTACATTCTTCAATATCTCTATAGGTTTTAATCCCGGTTGACAAGACTTGTTTCTATTTCCATAGCGTTGTCTATCTTTTACTACATCTATAACGATACTTCTAAGAATTTCTTGATTCAAAATTCCACTTGACCATATCATATGAATATCATAGATATGCCGTGAATACCTATTATATTTACCTTCTAGATGATAATCACATATTGCGAATAGTTTATCTATGAATGTTCTTTCAACAGATTGTATTAACATGCTAAAAGGCTCCAATTGAAATTCTTTAATTAATTGTGATTCATTCATTTCTTGTAAGTAGTTAGTAATGAAATTACCTACTTCTTTTACAACACAAGGATAAGGTTTATATACAACTATTGTTTCAATAATAATATGTGGAATAATAGCTGAATCAGTACCAAATTGATTATCATAAGCAACATGATACTCATTATGATCTCTCCCTGACCTTACTAAGTCTTCATTTAGAAACTTTAATCCTAAGTTTTGAATAACTTGAAGAATTATTTGTTTTAGTCTTTTTCTTTCTCCTCTTGTTACTTTATCAGTATTGTATTGTACAGCTAAATCAATATCTTCTGAAAACCTATGGATTACTTTGTAACATTTAGATAGAGAGGTGCCTCCTTTAAAGACTATGTTGATGCTTGAATCTATTTTAGATAGTTCTTTAAGAAATAGTGTAACATAATAGTCTTTTTCAACTTGAGATGTACTTAATGAAAAATGTTCAGCTACAACAGACACTAATTGTCTAAATTCTTCTTTATTTTGATTTAATAGCATTTTGTCCTCCAATTTTGTAAAATCTGACTTGTGCTGCTAAAGGATATGCCGAAACTACTATATCAATCTCTTTTTCTGACAAGGAAATATTAGAAAGGTATTGTAAAATAATTTTAGTTGCTTCTTTTAAGGTGTATTCACTATATCTTTTAAAGTTATTTAGTAAGTCCATTACTTGTAGAAGTTTATAATTGAATTCAGTAACACAAACTCTAGGAGCATTAATAATAATCCTATTATTTTTCAATTTTGTTACTCTTTTCTTATTTGATACAGAATTAGAATATATAGTATCCACACTTGCAGTTTGAGAAGTAAGTCCCAAAGAATTGGCAAAATTTATCCCACTTTTATAGCCTACTCTTTGGTGATATTTCTCTGTTATATATTTTTCATCAATAACACGTTCAACATAAACTGTTGTTTTACCAAACAAGCTATTTTTATTAGGAAGACCATAAACGCCTTTTTCAACTATTTCAAGTTCTCCTGAATCTTTATACCTCTTGAATAATGACCTAATGGTATTCTCACTAATTTTAGGAAAAGCCTTATAGATATCTTTTACAAAAATAGGTGTATTTAAATCATATTGATTTTTAATATAATTAATTATCAAGGAACTAGTTTTTTGTTTTTCCATCAAATCACCTCACAACTTTACACTTTAAGTATAACATATTCGCAGTCCTAACGCAACGTTTATTCTTATTAAAAAAGATTTCTCGTTGCATATAATTTTTTGCAACTTATTTTCTTGTACTAAAAGAGTTTTTGTCACATAACTAATAAGTGTATCACTATATATCTCTCAATTACACAATTATAATTATGTTAACATGCAAATAATTTTGCAATTACGTTAGACATCTATATTAAGAGGAATTCTATTTTTGAATTCCTCTTAGTATTTTATTAAATTGTAAATATCTAATCAAGTAACTTTAAATATTCTAACATCTTTTTTTTTGGGTAATGCACTTCTTTCCAATTATTAGTTCCTACAGGCCCGCTATTAAGCAATTGAGATATTTCAGGTTGAAATATTTGGCCATATAAACAGTCATGTGCATACCAATCAGCATCTTGCATCGCTCTGTTTATCTGAGAAACAAGTTTTCTGTCCTTGGTTTTATTATATGTAATATCATCCATTCCCTTAATATACTTCATGATCAATGCTTCATCAAACTCTTCAAAGTGCATTGTGACTATAATTGCTTTTTGCAATAATATTTTGGCATCTTTAAAATCACTTTTTTTTAAGCCATACAAAACAATACAAAATCTAGTTAAGTCATTCATTAGAACAATAAACTTTTTTCTCATTATTGTAATATAATTTGCATGCCATGCATAGATATCAAAATCCGTGTTCTTTTCTGTGATAACTGGTTTTAAAAAGTCCAGCATTTTCTTTGTACATTGTATATGCATATTTATACCTCCAAATTATATCTTCATTATATGGCATTTAATAATGTAATTCTATTCTTATTTCGACAAATTTTCAAAAATATAACAAGATTAAGTGTCTTAGAGCTAGTTTTTAAGGAAACTTTCTCAAGTTTGAAGAAATATGCACCAAAAAGACTATTTATTATAAATATAGATTTGTCTAAATATAGTTCTTCATGTCCATTTGGTTGAGATTTTTGAAGATTTTCTTGGATTCTTGTGTTTTGAATCAAATAATTGTAAATTTAACCGTAAAACAACTGTTTTAATAACAAAATCGAGATAATAAGCTGCGATTTTCAGTAGATAGGTTGAACTTTCCAAGAACTTTCTCAAGTTTGATATATAGAAAAACTCACTTTGAATTGAAGTGGGTTTACTAATATATAAATATTTAGTTTAGTTAGAATCACTATATTCTTCATCGTAAACACCATTAACAACAAATGCATGTAATAATGTAATTATATTCATATTTTGACTAATTTTCGAAAATATAACAAAATTACGCGTCTTAGAAGTGGTTTTTAAAGAAACTTTCTCAAGTTTAAAGAAATAAGTACTAAAAAGAGTATTTATCGTAAATATATATATGTCTAAATTCAGGGCTTTATCTTCATTTAGTTGAGATTTTTGAAGATTTTCCTGTATTCTTATATTTTTAATCAAAAAACTATATATTTAACCATAAATTACGTGTTTTAATCGGTAAATTAACATAATTATCTACAATTAATACTACATAAGTTGAAGTTTACAAGAACTTTCTCAAGTTTGAAAAAAGTGCAAACAAAAAAGCAACTACCATAGATAAAGGTGGTTGCTTTGAATTGTTTAAATAGCAGCGAATTCTGTATGTTTCGTGTGCCATTTTTTCATAGCAATTACTACCCAAAATGAATAAATACCTAATGTAATAATAATAAACAATAACCATTTAATCCAGTTACCAAATAATTGGATAGCTGTTCCATTAAATTCTAATCTTTTGCCTTCAATAACAGTATGTTTAGCTTCCCAATCAAAAATCATACAAGCAGCCCAAGGTAAACAAATACCTAATGTAATAACTGTTATAATAATTCCTAAGAGTCTCCAACCAATAAGTTGAAGTAATCCCCCATCAAAAAAAGATTCTTTTTTTGCCATTTTCTCCTTCTTTCTGTATTATTAATCTGCAAAATATAAAAGCATATTATTACACTTAATAATACTCTCCTCTCTTATAATATATATGTTAAAACACATATTCAGATTAGTAAATACTACAGTTCTATACGGGACAAATAATACTTAGTATGACAAACTATATTTAATTGTTATATTAATAATAACAGAATAAGGATTACAATAATACAACATACCTCAATATCATTAGCGTTACTTCAAATTACTAATTTGTAATATAGATTATAATGATGGAAACTATTTAGATCAAATGTAAACACGATTTACAAGATATAAAGTTCCTGATTAAGATGCGTCTAACAAAAAGATTATATTGTATATGTTGATGATTATACAAAAAAGTGTATTGAATTAATAAGAATTTCGCAAAGGTTGCAAAATTATGCGTCTTAGAAATGATTTTTAAAGAAACTTTCTCAAGTTTAAAGAAATATGTACTAAAAAGACTATTTACTAAAAATAAAAATTTGTCTTAATATAGAGCTCTATGCTCATTTGGTTGAGATTTTTGTAGATTTTCCTGTCTTCTTATATTTTCAATCCAAAAACTATATATTTAGCCATAAATTACGCGTTTTAATCGCAAAATTGACGTAATTATCCTCAATTAATACGTCATAAGTTGAATTTTACAAGAACTTTCTCAAGTTTGATATATAGAAAAATCCACTTTGAATGGAAGTGGATTCGTTCATATATACATATTTATTTAATTAGAATCATTATATACTTCATAGTCAACCACAAGCTTCAAATGCATTTAATAATGTAATTATATTCTTATTTGGACAAATTTTCGAAAATATAACAAAATCAAGTGTCTTAGAAATGGTTTTTAAAGAAACTTTCTCAAACTTGAAGAAATATGTACTAAAAAGACTATTTATTATAAATATAAATTTGTCTTAATATAAGGTTCTATTCTCATTTGGTTGAGATTTTTGTGGATTTTCCTGGATTCTTGTGTTACGAATCAAAAAACTATGTATTTAACTATAAATTACGCGTTTTTATCGCAAAATTAAGATAATTCGATACGATTAATAGTACATAAGTTGAATTTTACAAGAACTTTCTCAAGTTTGAAAAATTTGCAAACAAAAAAGCAACTAGTATAGACATAGGTAGTTGCTTTAAATTGTTTAAATAGCAGCGAAGTCTGTATGTTTATCCTTTTAAATTAATGTATAGTTTATCTATTGTTGAGTCATCCATAGCATTTTTAACAGAATTTTTATATTTAATATCTTCATTATCAATCACACATAATAGCCTGTTATTTCTCTTTTTTAGTTTTTCTATATAATCTGGTTTCGGAGGTGTGTTACCTTTTTGAAGATTTGTTTTTGGACTTGTTATAACAAGATTCCACAGATCATCTGAATATACAAAACTCCACGGCAAAACATGATCAATATGAATATCAGACTTATCAACTGGTTCATTAGTATAAAAATCTCTTATTATATCTCCATGGTAATACTTTAAAAGTATTTCTTTATATTTAGATAAACTACCTCGCTTTATTTTCTTGGCTGTTGAATCTGAAATTTTCTTATTTATTTTTGGAACATTATTAAATCTTTCTAGTAATTGTGCCCACTTAAAATTTAGTAATTTTGATAGAACAAAGGCATATTCTTTTAGTGTTTCGACATTACAATTGTTGAATATTAGCAATTTGTTTTTATCATCAATATCATATATTTCTAAATTTTCATTGCTTACCTTTTTAAATCTAGGACAAACATTAGTTCTTGCGTTTGAGAGAATTTTTGAAATATATGAATCGTACTTTTTATGATTTAATAGAAAATACACCTCTGCTTGATCCCATGATTTTGGATAAGTTGTAACATTTTCTTTATACTCAGCTATCATCTTTTTAACTATTTGTAAAATAACGGGATTTTTACCTTGTGATAGATTAAAGAAAAACGTTTGATTCCAAAAATACTTTATCATTTTATTAGCAATATCTTCTTGTCTAATAATAGCTTGATTTCCATTTATGACTTCATACTGATTAATATACACACATTCAATAACAGCTCGCCCCCAAGCTGTTTTATATGTATTATCATTCCTCATTTCTTCTATAATTCTCAACCAATCTAAGATATACTTATCCATTTTATACCTTCTAATCTAGTTTATTATATTTTTTAGAATTCCCATATGCTTTCTCTACTGGATACTTTTTATTGTTTAATACTATTTTCTTTTTTGATGCTTCTATTAAATCAATATCCATTTCTTTACAAAATAGAAGTAAATATCCAAATATATCAGCCACTTCTTCTTTAATATTTTCAATGTCTGCATTTTCACTACCCCATTGATAGTTTTCTAGCAATTCATTAGCTTCTATACTTATGCTTTTAGCTAAATTCTCGGGAGTATGAAATTGTTTCCAATTTCTATCATCTCTAAATTTTATTAACTTTTCTAGTAACTCTTTCATTTCTTTCATTCTATTTACCTTTACTTATATTAAGCCTTTCTTTTATATAATTTGATAATTCTTTGTCTTCACAGTATACGTAACAACCTTTTTGTCCTCTTGTTAGTAATGTTCTGTATGTGTTTCTTATAATAGTGTCAGCTTTATCATACCAACCATTTTTCTTCATCCCTCGAAGACTATAATCAGTTTTAGCTCTTTTTGTATAATCTGTTATTACTTTGTTATCTCTATATACTAGATCTTTACCTATAATAACGCCTATATAGTCAAATTCTAATCCTTGAGATGTATGAATACATCCAACTTGTTCAAATGATGATTCATCAATAGCCCAAGTTTGAGTATTACCAAAATTCCATTTTGCTTTGAAGTCGTTCTCTAATTCAATATCATATACTTCTAAATCTTTTTTGCTTTTTGTTATCCAGTTATAACAATATCCAGCAATCATTCTAGCTTTATTGTTTTCTAGATTCTTTATTCTTAAATCATTTCTCATAAGATTTGGATCATCATATATCTTAATATCATATTCTAAATCAAATCCATTATAGTTAGCTGTATCTCTTATTTGTAGTACATCATCTAAGAATGATATAAATCCATCACTACCATTACACCTAAATTGTGATTCTAGTTTATAATCATCACCACAGAGTACTTCACTATCTAATTCATTAGCACACCTAATTATTTCATCAACTGAGCCAAAGTCTTTAGTAGTTACTATTTGATCTTCATCGATAAAAAATACACTTACTCTAGATGCGTTAATAATTTCTTTAATCTGGTTTTCTCCTAGATTCGCAAACATCCCTGATTTTTTATTTAATCTATGTGCTTCATCAACCAATAAGCAATCATATGTGTTAGGTTTTGTTTCTATATAACTACCTGATCCTTTAAAAAGATTTTTTATATAAGCTAATTTATATTTATCTCTTCTTAATTTTGTAAAATACACATTTCTAGGAGCTGCATTCTTAGTAACATAATTAACTAGTTTATCTCTTAATTCTACTAATAGTCTAATAGCTAATACACTTTTACCAGTTCCAGGTCCGCCTTCAACTATAATTGTGTATTTCTTTTTATTTATTTCAGACATTTTTACTAATCTTAATATTGTAGAATGAACAACTTTTTGTTCATCAATCATATAAAATTCTCTGTTTCCTTTTAGCATTGAAGACAATGCATCTTGTAAAGCTTTCGATGGTCGTATTTTGCCATTTTCAATACCATAAAGTATTTCTCCATCATCTGGGTTCTTAACATTGTGATTTATAAATTTACGCAATTCCAAAACATCCTTTTTTAAGAACAAAGGAGATAATTCAATGATTTTTCTATATAAATCATTATCTATTTCATTTCGGTTTTCTTCAGGATAGTTATGTAAGTACGCACAAGGAGCAAGACTAACATTATTATCTTCTACATACTGACTATAGTTTTCTATTGTCTTAGCATAAGAGTATGCTTGGTAACATGGATGAGCAACTGCTCTGATGCCTCCACCAAGATAAGTAGTAACAATGTCTTCTCTGCTAGTTTTATGGGCTTCTTGCCATTGTTTTAGTTCAATGATTACACCTTTTTTATTATCGCTGTCATCAAACCCAGTAATAATAAAATCCACTCTTTTACTTGTGGTTGGTATTTGATATTCAATGGCTACTTTTAGGTTTTCATTGATATTACTATCATTTAATACCATTTGCATAAACATTAAAGAGTTATTCCAAGCTCTATATTCTGATCTAAAATTAGATTGAATTTTCCGTACTTTAAATTCTTTTTCAATCTTATCAGCAATTTGACCTGATATAACACAATTATTAAATTGTTTAATAGTACCTGAGTATACAATCATATAATTTTTTCCTTAGTTAAATAATGTTTTCTAAAATAATAAGTTAAAAGCATGTTTAAACTAAATAATTCCATTGATTTTTTCAAGTTTCCTAATATTTATTATACAACTTTATAGACTTGTTGTAAACATATGCAAGAGATGAGGTGTTTAATTAATATTTTTATATCTATGTCTTGTTATATGTTCCGAAACGCCTGTGTTTACATATGATAAAATTTCCCTTTTAATAATTTTGGGTCTTAAGATGCATTACCTATTTTCCTCTATAAAACTTTGACTTCGAATAATAACTTACACTCATTTGTAGTAAAATTTAACCTCTTCAAAAATATAGTCTAAAATTATTTAGATTATCTTTATATATTAATTAAAAAAAAGAAAGTCAATATATTGACTTTCTTCTAATTACATAATTGTAATTAACCTAATTATTGCTTCTTTAAATAATTGTTTATTTCACTTATCAAATAATTTCCCCATAATTTGACTTTAACACTACTTATTCCATTTACCTTTAACAGTTCAGCAGTATTTGTAGGACATAATTCCGCAATCTCATCCATTGTTTTATTGTTGAATACGTTATATATTTTATCTATCTTGTTATAAGAAAAAATTTTCTTTCTAGTTACTTTCAAAAATACGATAAATTCTTCTTTGTTTATTTCTTTCTTTACTTTTCCTGACTTTTTTTCTAACTTATCTAAGTTCATAAACTCTCTAATTTTATTTACTAAATAAAACCCAAATACATCAACCTTCTTTTTATTAAATCCCTTAACTTGTAAAAGCTCTTCTAATTTTGTTGGTTTCTTGTTAATTAAGTCTTTTAGAGTCTTATCATTATATACCATAAATATTGGAGTTATCTTGTTAAACTTAGAAATGTTTTTTCTTTCTATCTTTAACATATCTACAAACTTACTATTTGTTTTAAATGATTCTTTTTTCTTTTTGCTCGATTCAAAAGCAATACTACTATAATTTGAAGGCTTTACATTTCTTTTTAGTTTTTCATCTAAATCTTTCAATATTTCAATAACATCATCACGATAATATGCCTCTATCTCTTCGTTTTCTATATACGCTATACCCCTGCCTGTAACTTGTTGCTGTTCAGCAGAAGTAAAAAGAATCAAATTTGGTTTTCCAGTTGCGCCTTCAGATATTCCGTAATGTCTAACACCTTTTTGCATTTTCATTAGATCATTCTCACCCAAAATTGTTTTTGGTCCATACCTTTTACACTGTACACCATATCTTAATGAAGCGTCTTCCTTTTTCCAAAGAATTATATCTACACCATAATCGTTTTTTTCAGTTATTTCTCCTGCATAATCGCAAAAATCCTTCAAATATTTGAAAACAAACATTTCAAATTGTTCTCCAGTTAATTCATCAATTTCTTTAATCGACTTAGGGTAGTCAAACGCTTTTTTCTTACCCAATTTTATAATTCCAGCCATATGTGTCTTCCTTTACAAGTATTTTTAATAATCGTTTATTTGCTTTGCAAAACAAATAAAAGATATTTCATCTATAAATAATTATAACATTAAAAATATATAAATAAAGATGATTAAATGATTTTTTTCAAATATTGTTTATTCAAAAAGCACTGCATCAAGCAGTGCTTCAGTTTAATTATGTTTCCAAATAGGTTTTCTTCTTGTTCTTCTTTCAATTCTAGTAGACAAGAAGTCACTTAATCCTTGTGCATTGTACTTAGGAATATATATTACTTCTCCTCTAAATACATATAATAATATATATTCTGTTTTATCCATGTAATAATTGATTAGCTTGTAATCTATTTCTTTTACAGTTGAATCGGATATTATATATTTTAAATAACCATCATAAAACTTTTGTACATATTTCATTTTCCTATTTAATTTTTTCTTTATATTCCTAAAAATATAAAAAGGGTATACTAGCATTACTCCTACAAAGCACAATAAAGAAATAATCACAAATACTTTGGCATGGTCTCTAGATACTCCAAAAGCTCCAAAAAAGAAAGCTAATGCAAATGCAAGAAAAGCTGAACTTAGATAAAATAAGAGAAATTCTTTAAAATTGCTTATGTACATGTAATCTCTTCTATATATAGAATTCCTATTATCTTCATAAGAAATAGTATATATTGGCTTGTCTTCTGTATTTATTGTTATATTAGATTTATCTATACCGACCAATACATCCAAGGAAACATTAAATAGCTTAGCTAAAGCTATTAAATTATCCATAGATGGGGAAGCTTGATCTGTTTCCCATAAACTAATACTTTGTCTAGATACGCCTAATTCTAAAGCGACTTTTTCTTGAGATAAGCCTTTTTCTTTTCTTAGTTCATATATTCTATTTCCATAGTCCATTGCTATCACCCTACTAAATTATAGTTTATTACAAATGCTTATTCTACCAAATATAGTTGTTATAGTGTCAAGTATCACTTGCAAATTGTTATTCTTGATATTATTTTTTCTTTTTACTTTTTTCACTACCTCTTTTATCATTAATCATATCCATTTCAGCTTCACCAATTTCAGTTACTTTATGTTCTTTAGCCCACTTAGCACAACCATCTAATGCAGCTTTTAAAAAGATTCTAGGAACTCTTGTCAATTTTTTACAAGCTTCATCTGTAAAGTGTATATTAGGATCAATTCTATCAGCCGCGTACCTTACAGTAGATATATCTATCTCTTTTGGTGCTGGGACAGGTTCTTTTTTATATTTAGATGTTGGTGAATGCCAAAAATGAGTATTGTCTCTATATCCATAGTCTACTGGTATCTTAGGAAAACTAGTAGCTTTTACACCATCAATTATTGATTGATGGTATTTTTCTTTCAATAAGATTTTATCAATCTTAAGAATAAAATGAGCTCCCATTTTACTAGTGATGCCATTGAAGTTTCTATATGGTGGTTCATAGCCTTCTAAGTTTCCTGCTTTATCATTGAATGCATCTTCTAATTCAGATATCCAAGTGCATTCAAACACTTGAAAGGCTTCAGATACAATGTGAGGCCTTTTTTCTTTATCACCCACTTGAGAGTCTTCTAAAGTTAAAGATAGCTTAGCCATCTTCTCTTTAGATGTATCTCCAGGAAATCCTAATCTTACTGTTTCTTTAAAATACTTTTTATTAACTGGTAAGAAGCTTAAAGCACACTTATTTCTTTTTAACAGATGTTGTGCTGTATTTGAGCTGTTTCTGCAGCATAAAAGCATAGCATAATAATCTTTACCTGCTACATAATATGGGAAACATAATGAATAAGAACCTAATGATGTGTTTCCTTCATCATCTAGTGTAGATATAAGTATTGTAGGCATTGGAAAAAAACTTGATGTTTGATAAAAGTTATCAACAATTCTTAAATCTTTAAAATTTGACATTGTTATCTCCTTAAATTAGTAATTCATTAAATAAATTGTATCATTATTTTAACAATTTTTGTATTAAATTAACAAATAAATAATGAATACTATTATATTAGTGAATTTCATAATAATTACAACTTAGTAAGTAAAATGGAATACATATGAAAAGTATATCTATCAAAAAACCTATTTCTCCAGCAAACATGTAATGAAGAAAGAGATACTGATGATAAATTCTATACCGAAGTTACCGTAGAAGAATACGTGTTTTTTTACAACAATAAAAGATTTCAAGAAAAAACAAAAGAACTCGCCGGTTTTTAATTTAGGAAACAAGTTCTTTCGACTCTTTTTATTTAATTCTCCGTTTTAAAGTAACTAACTCGATAGGCTTTTTTTACTTCTCATTATCAAAAATAGTATTTAATCCTGTTTCTATTCTTTTAATCATTGGTACAACCAATGCATTACCCATCATGAAGTATCTTTGTCTTATAGTCATTCCCGTATCTGTCCAATTATCTGAAAATCCATTTAATCTTTCTGCTTCTACAGGTGTTATTTTTCTAAGCTTATTTGTTTTTAAATCTTTAATAACATGACTTGATCTATTTATTGTACCTTCGCTTGTTAGCATAGTTCTACCTGGTAAATTTAGATTTTCAGGAAACGACATGCTTCCTTCTGTATAATAATATAAGTCTCCATTTGGTGTTTTTCTAGGAATGCTTTTTGAATCTTTCAAATACTTGTGTTTTTTTATTTGTTCTGCTGTAAAATAAAATAATTTGTCACTAACTCTTTTTTCAAGAATAGTTTTTATAGGCACTATTTCTTCTTTACACGATATTGTATCAATAGATAGCACTTTACCTTTAACCATAACACCAGAATTATAGAATACATTCTTAAATGACTCAGTATATTCATATAGATTATCATTAGGCAAATTAAATTCAGTTACTCTTTTTTTGTTTGGCAAAGACTCTACCTTAAATAGGTTGGCAAATAGACCTTTTTTATATATAGTATCCGATAAATCAATAATAGTTTTATAGTAATAAGTTGATTTATGATAAGCAAAAATAAATACTCTTCTTCTTCGTTGCGCTCCTGAGTAATCGGCTGCGTTGATAACTCTCCATTCAACTCCATATCCTAAATCAGATAAAGACTTTAACATAATACCAAAATCTCTACCCCTTTGGTTTGCTGGAGATTTTAATAATCTATCAACATTTTCTAGTAATAAAAATGGAGTTTTATAATACTTGATTATTCTATGTATTTCCCACCAAAGAACGCCTTTTTTACCATGAATACCTTTTTCCTTAGAAAGGGGTCTTGCTACAGAGTAATCTTGACAAGGAAACCCGCCCACTAAAAGATTGTGTTTAGGTATATCGTTCACATTTATATTAACTATGTCTTCGTTAATATTATTTACTGATTCTCCAAATCTTTGAACGTAACAGTTAAAAGCTGGTTGAGCTTTTGTTGATGGTTCCCACTGATTAGACCACACAAAATCCCAATCATTGGATTCTTCAACTTTACCATTGTTCAATTTAACATTATTTAAACCAACTCTAAATCCACCTACACCTGCGAAAAGCTCTATAACTGTTTTTTTCATAATTGTCTCATGCCCTTCTATTTATATGAGTATATTATAATACATTCAGTATAAAAGATCAAGCAATTTTTTGATAAACTTAAAACTATTTTCATTACTTTCACATATTCAATAAATAAATTTATATACACAAATAAAAAAGGAAACTTTTTCAGTCTCCCTAGCGATACAAATCACTCTTTTATTTTCTTATGAACAAAATCTTTGTCCAGCATAAAACACACTTTTGTTATATTGTTAATAAAGAAGTTCTTATAACAGTTATCATTTTTTTGGCCTTTAGGTGCTACTTCAATAATCTGTCCTCTAAAGGTTTTTGGATACGGTAAATAGAGTACTTCTTTATTTCTTATAGCATTTTGAACCTTTTGATAAGATTTCTTCGCACTACCTAAATCATCTTCAGTGAAATAGAAAGACTTAGTTTTTTTATATTTTCTGTATCCATTTTTAATACTGCTATCTTTAACTTCATAACAAATCGTCACTAACTGGAAATCATTAAATAATGCAAACCATTCTGAATCTTCCCAATCATGTTCAAATTCATCTAATCTAAGTGTTCTAAAGGATACTCTTTCAATTGGTAACATTTCATCATTTACAGGAATATTTTTTATAATTGATTTTGTTTTTTTAAATAAATCATTATCTTTAATTAAATCTTTGGCTTTCCCGACAACTCTATCGCTTATCATATTGCCAATATTCTTAGGAACTGGTTTAGTTGTATAATCTATTTTTGGATCTAAAATCTTAAGTATTTGAACTTGAGTCTTACCAACATACTTCTTCATTTGAACTGAAACGTAGTCTTCAACAGATAGATAGTCAATTTTATCCGCTTCTAGTATAATACCATCTTGTTGTAGGATTCCATTTATATAACTATTTTTTAATGAGAAAGCTCGTCTTTTTGCCTTATAAACTGAATTAGGTTGTTCACATATATACGACGATTCCTTAGGATTGCCACTCGTACATGCTCCTAAATAAGTTGTCATACCTTCAGAAAGATTATGAGCTTCTCCATTTTTGATAGTATTCAAAATTTTATTATAGTCATTCTCTATTTGTTTAATATCGTTCTCCATATCATATAATTGATATTTCGTAATAACAAAATCTTCTGGATTAACTTCCTTTTTGTACTCATACCAAATAAACAGTATTTTCCTGTTTTTTGATAGTAGCTTACTGAAATTAAATTCTTCATTTACTATATCAGAATAATTTATGGAACTTAATTTTATTCTTTCCTTAGCTCTAATTGTCCCATTTTTATTTTTGATATAACCGCTTACTTTTAGTTCAACTCCTAAGTTCTTAAAATCAGCTTCAGCTAAATTGTTATTTGGATACTCATAGAAACCAGTTTCTACTATTTTGCCAAGTATTCCCTTATCCTTAATGAGATTTATTTCTTTGTTATAAATATTAAGTATTTTAAAATTTTTACCTTTTATATTATTAGTATATTCAATTAGCTCTTTCAAATCATTAAACATTAGAACCTCCTATATTTCTATAGTACTAAAAAATGATGAAATATTAGATTTTCATCTTGTACTGTTAAGTTAGTATATCGCAGTGCTTTTACTATATAAAAATGTTCTCAATCCTCTTCTAGATTTTTCATAATCACACATTCTTCTTACATTAGCATATAACATGCTTTTACAGAATAATGATATAAGGAACCAGAATGCCTTTTTATTATATTTATAACATATTTTACAATTTCTTGTGTTATGGCTCGGTGTAACATCCTTAATTGTAACTTTTCATGAAATTCATAATAATTACAAAGATAATTGCATTTTCAACATAGTGGTAGAATGACCGCGTTCCAAATTCTTTGTATCGCTTTAACCAATTACTAAGTGTTCCACTGCCAAATAAATCATATTTTTCTGTCTGTTTTAAAAGAACACATTCATATTAACTTCTTTTTATTATTTACCGACGTTAGAGACATAAAGGTCAAAAAGCATCAAAATTTATAATATAATTAATTAAATCTCGTACACAATAAATAAGATATCTTTCAATCTAGAACTTTCAAATATCTTAGACAAATAAAATGGAACTTCTTTTTTTACTGTACTAAAAAATGAACTTTCTTTTCCACTTGACCTTTTATATGTTTTTGGTATTATAAGCACACCATATTCGATTTTTGGTACGAAGGTGATAGAACCGTTAATAAATTTCAAGATGTCATGTAGAATCCGTTTTTTTTCTGTTTTTTCTATCTCAATTGCAATTTTCATTGATGGTTTGTATAAATCCACTGAGTTCTTAAAATCTGGCAACCACAATTGACAGTTTTCTTTATGATTCTGCTCATTCAAATAATCTGATTCAAATAGTTTAATTCCTAAATCATGGTCTAAATTCGAAATATTATTCACATCATAATCTGCCATACTACGAATGGCATTCTCTATTACAATTCTTTCTTGCTCTGGAAACGACCAATGTACATCAAATCCAAACTGTTCGTCACTTAAAGTATAGCTTGAAAATATCACATCAATGCACCTCATTCTTTCTTTATTAAATATTTAAGTTTATCTAAATAAATATATTGGTTAAATCTTCATAATTGATTCAGAAACAATAAATTCTTATTTATTTATTTTTTAGTAAGGTCATAAAATGGACAGGAAATTTTAAAGTCAATTGTCATTATTGCGAAAATTAGTTTCTCATCACTAGATAGTTTTAGATAACAAAGTTAAATCTAATTACAGATTAATAATGTTTTTGTTGTCATAAATGAAATTCTCTAACTTTGAATAAAATTCAGAAACTATCTCTTTCGTTATTAGACTTAAAAAATCGTTATGAAATTTTAAGAAAATATTTCTATTTGACGAATCAATTATAATCCCTTTTCCAAAATAAATTTTTTTGAGAATTTCAAAATCATCAGGACTAACTTTCTTTAATTTTTTAGATAGTATTCTTTTTGATATTATACAAAGTCTATAAAAAAAATAATATTTCCTCCCCAGCGTTTCTTTTTGCCTTATTACATAACGTATCTTTTTATATAGAGTTTTATAGTTATCGAAGGCAAAAGAGTCATTAATAACTTTTGGAATATAAAATGTATTAAAAAAGGCGCTGTCTTTTAAAGGAAGATTTTTAGCATAGCTATTGTCTATAAATAAATGCTCTCTGTTAATGGGGTCACTAGGCAGATTAAAAATTTCAATTTTATCTGAAATTGGTAAATTCTTTTGGCTTGAAATTATTTGGTAAAAAACTCTTAACGAATCAACCTTTGAAAGTGAAATTAAATCGTACTCTTTTCTTATTCCTGAAATTTTCACTTTATGTGAAATAGATTGTTTTCCTAAATCTCCTTCTACAGCCCATTCTTCTCTAAATTTATTGATTGAATGTGATGAATATGTATTTTTATGTTTTCTTCTGATAATATCGGATGTCCCCGTAATATTTAAAATATGCTGTTCCAAAGTAACCAGGAGTATTTCTCTAAGGAGATTATCTGTGATTTCATATGTTAAAGTTTCCGCTTTGATGTGGTTTTCAAATATATAGAAAATGCTTATTAAGAATCTTTCATTTATTGTAATAAATCTAATTGAGCTTTTACCTGCTTTGTAACTAAAAATCGAATACTTTATCTCACTTATCCTGAGAACTATTCTCTTATATATATCTGAATTATCATCCACCAAAGAATTTAACACCCATTCTATATCTCCATTTTTTAATAACAAATGTAGTTTCTCTGTTACAAATACCATTTGATTAATAAAGTTTTTTGCATGAACTGGTAACACAATTTTTTTATCAACATAATGATTAGGCATTGTTACTTTTATCTCTTCAGAAATAAGATTCACATCAAGGCAATATTTCTTATACTCAGAGTACTGTCCCCATATAAGTTGTGTCAAAAGATACTCAAAGGATGAAAAGGATGTTAACTTTGAATAATTATTATATACAAGATTTAGCTTTTGTCTATATTCACTTTCATCTACTGAATTATCCATTCTACTCAATAACAAGGCAGAACAAATTTCAAATGAATCAAGTTCTTTTGATTTCATATTCAAAGATATGAAACTTTGTAAAGCATTTTGTTTTGTAAAATATTTTAACAAAAATATATCTTGTCTAGAAATTAAATCAAACAATTTTCTTAATTTAACAATTTTTTGGTTATCGTTGTCTATTTTGCTTAGAATTTTATTAAGAAATTCTACAAATGATAAAAAATTAAGAATAACTTGATTTGATGAATCGTCATTTACAATATTTTCCTTATTTAGTACTTTTATCCTTAAGTCATCCAAGTATCCACGGGTTATTGATTCTGCCAAGAATGGCAAATCACTGTTAACGAAATTATGTATTGCTAAATAGTTTTCTTTCTTGTCATTATATTTATAAGCATTGAAACAAATGGCCAACGTCAACAAGTAGAAAGATATAAGACGTTGTTGCCCATCTACAATATCATATATTTGTTTCTCTTTATTATTAATTGCAACGGTTATTAGTCCAAAATTATATTGATTTCCTAATGAGGAAGTCATGTCATGAAAAAACATCTCACACAAATCATCATCCCACTTGTATGTTCTTTGATATACTGGAACATTGTATTTCTTGGGTTTCTCAAAATTAATAATGTCATCTTCTAAAACGTGAAACAACTCAATAAACTTTTTTGGTTGGATTAAGTCTTCAGTCATTCTTTTACCCCTTTTCATCTAAAAATATAATTTCAGATTAACTAATTGAATTTTTAGTAACTTATCAAATTTATATATATACATTACTATAATCTCTATCAATATATTTCTCATGTTCTTTCACATTTATGTTTATAGCAAGTGTAGTTGTTGAGAATAGCGCATCTGTTGCTATGCAAGAATATTTCACTGATTTCTTAACTTTTCTATTTTCTCATCAATATTTTAGTTTCCATAAAACTCGCCTTAGAAATTAAAAAACCGAGAAAACTCAAGCTTTATTTCTCTAAACATTCTTATTTATATTATAACATTCATTATTATAAATAACAGGGCATATATGGCCCAAACAACAAAGCCTAAGATGGCTTTGTTATGCTATTTATATCATTACTTCCAACTATTTGTGATACGGCTCGCTGTAACATTTTTAGTTGCAATAATTATGGATATCAAATCAAACAATTAAAAGGCCGAAAATATTGGCCTTTCATTATCTATCAACTATTTATATCATTTTCAATTTAAAGATACCATTGTGATCACACCACTTAATTTCTTAACGGTCCGTGGTATATAATCATGTTATCTCATCAGATTTTTGATGTCAAATCAGTTTTAAAATAATTGCTTTCTCAATACATTTACATCCAACGCCTATCTTTTTTCCATCACTTAGAACATTAACTGAAAAATAGTGCTTACCTTCGTGGCTACCTTTATAATAATCCGATATGTCTATTACTTCATAACTACCTTCTGTGAGTGATTTATGTCCTACAATATTGACGCATACACCCAGAGATATATTTTCCGTAATGTAATCATGTATTGATTTCCAATTATTAAACTCTATTTTGGCAGCTACTTTTTCATTATGTTTAATACTTTTATCTTGAACATTAATAATTTCCTTAACTTCTTCTTTTATAACCTTTGCAAAGGTTATCTCGGGTAGAGCAATAACTAATTCAATATCTTTTTCAAGATTGTACCAATATACCTTATGCTTTACTCTAGCAGACTCAAACTTGTATCCACTATCTAGGAGTTCATCCATATACTCAACTTGTTTTTTTGAGAACTTAAGTATTTTACTATTTCCATTTATTAGTCTCCAATTCTCAATCAATGTTAATGGTGTACTGATTTTGATTTGATCTACTGCTTTTTGAGTAAACTCAAAATATCCAAGATCTAACCCCTTGTGTGTTAAAGTAAATACTAGTTTATCTGGCATTTCATAGATTTTTTTTCGATTATAATACTCAAAATTTTCAATATCCTCATACTTAAACTTGTCATTTGAACAATGTATTACTAAATTGTTTCTTGCTCTTGTCATACCAACATAAAGTAATCTCTTAGTAGGATTATTAGAAATATATTTATTGTCAAAAAGAATAAACACATTGTCAAACTCTCTCCCTTTTGATTTGTGTAGTGTGGAAACAACAAGTGAATCAATAGGTATAAAATCATCATAACTTGATTCCTTTAAAAACTCCTTAAAGTCTGACAAATACTTGATTCTTGAATTGAATTTCTCAAATGTATCAAGCGCATTCTTAAATACAATAATGTTTGGATTAGAAGTATTATCATTAAGGAATCTTCTTTTTTCTATTCTCCAATTTTCTTTGCCTACTACAGATATATTTTCTCCAGATGTTAGTATATTATAGAATTTTCTCAACTCAAAGAAATTAAACAAATTCATTTCAGAATTATCTTGAATCAGCATGGCCCTTTTCCCTTGATTACAAAGCATACCCGCGATAACACTCGCTTGCTCATTAGTTCTAGTTAATATTGCTGTGCTTCCATCAAATTTGCAACTATCAAGGTGCTTAACAATTGGTTCATATAAGTTAGTCTCAATATGTTCTACAATAACAATGTTCCCATTATCTTTTTGCACATTTAATATTGGAATTTGTTTCATCCTTCCACTAATTGATGATACAAACCTATTTGAGAATTCAATTATATTCTTTTTACTTCTATAATTATGTGGAAGTTCATACAATTTAGCAACGTTTGCTATTTCTTTTAAATATTTATTTGATGATTTTCTGAATTCATATATATTTTGGTCATCATCACCAACAGCAATCAATTTAATATCTTCATTTTTTTCAAGAAGTAAGTTTATTAATTGATATTCCTTTTCTACCATATCTTGTGCTTCATCAATCACAAGCATTGTTTTAGTGATCCTAATCGGGTCTACTTCACCCTCTTCAATCATGTTTATTGCATCGCTGATTATTTCAGCAGATTTATCTAATGTTCCAACACGGCCTATAATATCAAAGCAGAATGAATGGAAAGTTTTTATTTCAATACCGTTTGCAATTGGACCTAAAAGATCTAACAACCTGCTTTTAAACTCATTTACTGCAGCTCTAGAGAATGTAAGCATAAGCATTTGATCAGGTCTTGTGTCTTCCATTAAAGTAATGGCTGCTAATTTATGCACAAGCAATCTTGTTTTACCACTACCTGGTCCGGCAGCTACAACAATTATATCACTGTCTTTATCATTAATAATTTCTAATTGTGAAGGTGACAATTCACCAAACAATTGTTTGAATTTAGATGGAGATACTTTTTTAGATATCTCTTTTTTCCTATTACCTTTAAAATATAGTGACAGGAAATCTTTATAATCCATGTTGAAGTAATCATTTACAAACTGCAATGCATCAACATAATTCCCGGCCATTTTTTTAGCGTACTCACCAACTATATGAATTTGTTCTACTTTGTTCGTGTAAAAATTACTGAGTTTCTCGTAGTCACTTTTTTTATATATATTTCCATTATTCAATCTCTTAATATTCATTGGACTATAAATAACCAAAAACCCACCTTCGATTTTTATAGATTCTACAATTTTCATAAAGTATAATGCTTCTTCTATATCTTTAATAGTTGTTTCTGCATTAAATAAACCTGAATTTTTAGCGTATTCTGATTTTAATTCATGTACTGAAAATAGAATAGCACCTATATTTTTATCTTCTTCACTCATTACATCTCTTTTTCTATACAAAAACTCCAAGATAAATGCACTTAACACAGATTTCTTGTCTAAATTTTCTACAGCGAGATGTTTTTCTATCTTGATATCTACTTTTATTTTATAAATACCCATTTTATTAAGCGCAATTATCTTGTTTATATTCAAGTAATTTACTACATCCTTAATCATTTTTACATTTGATTTAAGACCTGACTCTATAGCTTTTTCATTCAACTCTTTAAAATTAAAGATTCTATTTTCTTCAGAAAACTCACTAATTAAGAATCTCTCTAACTTAATACTTTCAGACAGTATTTTTGATGATTGTTTTGCTGCCCCTTTTAAGAAACAAGCAAGGTCTTTTGAGTCGGCTAAGATTTTTTCTTCTCTTAGTTTCCCAATTATCTCTATAACTATATCAAGTCTAAGTCCAAGTACTTCTGCTAGGTAATCAACTCTAGCCTCTGATTCATCATTTGCAGATCTCTTTCTAAATTTACTTGATATAAGATTTGATGTTATTCTTTTAGCAATAACCTTTTCTTTTTCATTAAACAAGGAACTTTTATCAATTTTAATAACTGCTTCTGCTTGGTTTTTACTTAAGATTCCATCCGCGAAAACTCTTGGTGAATTTAATCCTCTTTGAATATAACCTGCATCTTCTAATGCTGCTACTGCTGTTTTCACTCTTGTTTCTAATCCTCTAACATTATCTTCCCATCCAGCATCTTTAGCAATTTCTAGAGCAGACTTCGTGATTGAACGATTTATACTTACATTTCTTTTGATACCAGTCCATATTTGCTTAATTTCCATTATATTTAGTTTTGTACTGTTAAGTAAATTAAAGTGTTTATCCAAATCTTCCTCATTGTAAAGAATATAGCAATCTGCCTTTATGTCTTTTTTTCTTCCGGCTCTTCCTGCTTCTTGTACGTAGTTTTCCAAAGAACTGGATATGTCAAAATGTATAACTCTCCCTACATCATCCTTATCTACGCCCATACCAAATGCAGAAGTGGCTACCATTATTCTGGTCTCTCCACTCATAAAACTATTTTGCGATAGAATCTTCTCATCAGATTCCATTTTTCCATGGAACATAGAGACGCTGTATTGATCTTGCTGTAATCTATTAAAAATCTCTGATACTTTTTTGACTCTTGATGCATAAATTATTGTAGGTACATTTTTTGTATCAAGCAAAGATCTTAATTCTCTGTATTTTTCTGTTTCATCTACTATATTTTTTACCTTAAATGTAAGATTTTTACGTGCACTTGAAGAAGTTATTTTTTCCATAGTTATATTCAGTTTTTCCATGAAGTAATCTTCAATATCTTTTACAACATTTTTCTTAGCTGTTGCTGTAAAACATGATACTGGAATTTGTTTGTTATTGCTTTTCTTTTCTTGTAGGTTCTTTATGAACTCACCAATGTATAAATAGTCTACTCTAAAGTCTTGCCCCCAGCTTGAAAAGCAATGGGCCTCATCAATAACAAATCTAGCAATATCTCTAGATAATAACAATCTTTCTATTGTTCTAGAACGTAGCGATTCCGGCGCAATATATAGAATACTTACCTCTCCGTCTTTGACTCTTCTAATATTCTTCGCTCTTTCAATAGGGTCTAACAAACCATATAAAGCTACAGACTTATTAATAGACTTAGATTGTAGATTATCTACTTGATCTTTCATCAATGATTGTAAGGGTGAAATAATAACTGTTAATGATCTCGTAGTATCACCTCTCATCAAAGCAGGTAATTGATACGTAAAAGATTTTCCACCACCGGTTGGAAATACAGCAATTAATGATTTGTTTTTCAAAGCAGCATCAATAGCTAATTCTTGTAGTGGTAATCCATCAAATTCTCTAAATGAATCAAAACCAAATAATGATTTCGTTTTTATTAACGGATTAAGATTATTCTTACAATATTCACATTGAGGACTACATGGTACTCCTCTTAATGTCAGCATTACATGTTCAACCATTGGGTATACATATAATACCCACTTTGGAAACAATGATTCCATTTCTTTTGTAGCTGATAATGCTAATGTTAATGCTAACTCAACTGGGTACTCATTTATCAATCTACTGACATTTGCATTACTACAAATTAAACTATAGTATTCATCTTTTATACTTTTTTCAACGTATTCTATTTTAGAAACAAACTTTATGCAACTAAAAAACCCAGTGAATCCTGGAACATCCTTTAACAATTCATAAAATATCTCCTGTTTTTTTACTGGTAATTTGGAAAACATATATTTTTCATCAGCAAACAAAGCCTGGGAATTTATTGAATCATTTAATGGATTGTTAGAATCCTCTGGTTTTAATTTATCGTCTTTAATTAATTTATGATAAGGCTTATTAGGAAACAATAATACTGATAAAAGAAGTGTATCTATACACTTCACTTCTTCTATCACCTTTCTGCCTCTTGCAATATTAATATATTTAGAATCATGATTTATTATATTATGGCCACAATAGAAATCAGATCCTTTAATGAATCTCAAAAATCCATTCAATTTAGTATTGTGATAGGTCTTGCCTAAATCATTGACTGCACCAAAATCATAAATCTTCCTATTCTTTTTATCATACTCAATATCTAGAAAAGTTATCATAAAATTATCACCCTCATATTTCATCGTCTTAAATATGATTATCTTAAACAGTTTTCTCAACTATTAATATTATACTACTTTTAAAAGGTAAAATGAACGATTTTTTCTAAATATAATTATATACTGTATTAGATTTAAACTGCACTTAGCGTTAAAGAATATAAGTTATATAGTTTCAACTAATAATGATACGCAAAATAAAAGAGAAATAGGTAATATTTCCCTTTGTTATGCTATATATAACATCTCTTATACTTATTTGTGGTATGGCTCGTCGTTGTTAATTCTAAAAGAACCATTTCTAAGTTTAATCTTTTGGTTTCTTCATTTTCACTTAATACAACTCAAAAAAACAGCAAAGTATATTCTACTTTGCCATTTTTATTATGAGGAAAGGGAATGAATTATTACCCTTTTACTGCTCCTGCTGCAATATTTTCGATCAAATATCTTGAAGCGAAAATAAATACTATAATAATTGGTACGATAGAGAATGTGAAGCCCAAGTATATAGCTCCCTGATTTTCCCACCAAATTCGCATTGCTTTTAATTTGGAAAGTTGAACAGGTAATGTTAATTTGCTTTCTGTGCTTAACATCAATAAAGCTCCCAAATAATTATTCCAAGATGCTATAAATGCAAATATTGACATAGTTGCAATCCCTGGCATCATTAAAGGAATTCCTATTTTGTGGAAGATTAGCAATTCATTAGCGCCATCTATTCTAGCTGACTCGATAATTTCCTTGCTAAGTGTTGAACTTGCGTATTGTCTTAAGAAGAATACTGTTCCTATCGAAGCAATACCCGGTATAATCAAAGGTACATATGTATCATAGAAACCATATTTCATCATTAACTTAACAAACCCAATAAATGTTAATTGAGTAGGTATCATCATGAAAATGATGATGATTAAGAATAATGTTTTATTCCCTTTGAATTTATATAAATAAAAACCGTACGCTGTAAGTGCTGAAAAATATCCCGATAACAATGTAAATGTTACAGAAATAAACAATGAGTTAGTGAAGCCTCTAAAAATATTTACTTGACTAAGCAATATTTCTAAGTTCGTTGAAAATGCACTCCCTGGTAGGAAAGCAAATCCACTAGCAGTAATAGCTTGACCACTCCTTGTAGCATTATTAATAACAATATACATTGGAATAATACTAATAAGAACCAATATTGCTAAGAATATATAAACCACAGCAAAAATTATTGTTTTTTTAACTCTTTCAGGATCTTTTACTTTTTTCTTTTTAATAACTGTACTATCCAAATCTAATTGTTCGTTATCTAAATCTAATTGCTTACTATTCATTGCGTCCACCTTCTTTCGATAAACGCATTTCTTTTCTTTTTGCAAAATGAGCTTTTATACTACTTCTGTTCCCCATAATAAGGAATACAATAGCTACAATAGTAATGATTGTAAACAATATATATGACGCAGCCGCAGCAATTCCGTATGCATTATACGTAAATGCTTTATTGTAAATATATACAACAACAGTATTAAGCCCTCCTGAAGGAGCACCTAATCCATCTGTTAGCAAATAAGGAATGTCAAATAATTGTAAACCACCTATTAATCCTGTAATAAGAACATAGATTACAATTGGTTTAATTGACGGAATAGTTATATTTCTAAGAATTTGAAATCTGTTCGCTCCGTCAACCCTGGCGGCTTCGAACAAATCTTTACTCACAGCTTGTACTGACGCTATAAATAAAATAAATGAATTACCAAACCACATCCAAGTTTGAACACCTGAAACACTCATTTGTGCTAAAAATGGTTTAGTTAGCCATTTAATAGGCTCAGTAATGAAGCCCATCTTTCCTAAAATTTCATTTAAAATCCCATAATTAGAATCTAATACTTTTGCGAATATCATAGCAACAACCGCTGCTGAAATTAAATTCGGCAAATAATATACTACTCTAAAGAATTTTAAACCTTTTACTTTATACTT
>Ga0307990_1000717_pt1 | contig 28646 bp, 27 predicted proteins | sample EllFjometagen129_FD_203168 | JGI IMG/M metagenome (GOLD analysis project Ga0307990, IMG submission 203168) | Marine microbial communities from Ellis Fjord, Antarctic Ocean - #129 | ecosystem: Environmental > Aquatic > Marine > Unclassified | place: Southern Ocean | collected 2014-10-08
ATAATTCAAAAATCTCTTTTATACCATATTTAAGTTTATTGTCCCAGTCATAGTCAGACATACCTTCTTTTATAATGTTTACGTGTAAGTTTCCGTCTCCTGCGTGTCCATAGCAAATAGATTTAAAACCATATTTTTTTCCTGTTTTTTTAATGCCTTTGAGCAAAGCGGGCAAATGTGCACGAGGCACCACAGTATCTTCTTCTTTGTATGTTGAGTATGATTTAACTGCTTTTCCTACATTTGCTCTTAAATACATTAAATTTTCCTTTTCTTTTTCACTGTCAGCAAAGAGTATTTTATCGCAGTTAAAATTTTGCATTACTTCATATATTTTATCTCTTTGTTTTTTTAACGTTTTTAAGTTGTCTCCATCCACTTCTATTAGCAGATGTGACTGAATATCATCTTTAATAGATATATTAATGTCTTTAATATTTTTAATAGTTTCAATAATAGCGTCGCGTTCCATAAATTCCATTGCCGAAGGTGTTATTCCTGCTCTAAAGACCTTGGATACTGCTTTGCATGATTCCTGGGCAGAGTAAAAAGGCACGAGCATTATCAGAGAATGTTTTGGAAAAGGAATTAATCTGAATACTATTTTAGTAATTATACCCAAAGTTCCTTCGCTACCAATCATTAGTTGAGTTATGTTATATCCTGTTGAATTTTTCAGGGTGTTAGCGCCTGTCCATACAATTTCGCCTGTTGGCAGTACTATTTCAAGATTTAGCACATAATCTTTTGTTACACCATATTTAACAGCTTTAGGACCACCTGAGTTTTCAGCTATATTACCTCCTATAGAGCAATCTTGTTTACTTGCAGGGTCCGGTGGATAAAACAGCCCTTGTTTTATTACTTTTTTCTGAAATGTTTCTGTTATCACTCCCGGTTCAACAGTTGCCTGTAAATTTTTTTTATCAATATTAATTATTTTATCAAATCGTTCCATTGAGAGCAGAAATCCTTTACATACCGGAAGTGCTCCGCCGCTAAGTCCTGTCCCAAATCCTCTTGGCGTTACAGGTATTAGTTCTTTATTGCATAGTTTTAATATCTCTGATATTTCTTTTGGGGTCTTTGGTAGTAAGACAACTTCTGGAAAAAATACAAGTTTTTCTGTTTCGTCGTGTGAATAGTTTTCAATTTGAGATTTATTTGTTAAAACATAGTTATATCCTATTATTTTTGTTACTTTTTCAATGATATCAGGTGTAATTTTGTGGAATTTCATCAGAACTTAAGAATTGTTAAACTGTTAAATGACTAAATATTTTTTTAACTCTAAACTGGAAACTGGAAACTGGAAACTGAAAACTTCTATATGTTTAAATTATTTTTTTTTCGTGGTCTAGCTGGAATTTAAATCCTAATCGTTTACCTGTTTTAAATTTCATATTAAGAATATTTAATGTCATTTCATTAACAGATACCTCTTTAACATCGTCATAAGAAGGTGTTAAAAGGTCAAAGTCAAGGCAGTAAAGTATAGCTGATTCAACAATTTTTTTTATAGCATCTTTGTCAATAATTTTATTTATAAAGTCGTTATACAGGAATCCTATTTGTCTTTTTCCTTCTACAAAGTAGTGAAATTCTTTATTAATAAATATTCTTGCTATGAGATATCCTACATCATCAAGGCGGTTGTATTTAAAGGAGTCGGATAAAAAATTATAGATATGTATAATTCCGCAGTATGAACGTAAAGGGTCTTCTTTAACATAAGAAGTTTTCATTATTTCGTGATGTTTTGAAAATTCAAATACATTTGAATGCATAGTCATTATTAACAGGTCGCCTGCTATTTTCATTTCTGATGAAAATTCTCCCCTATCTTTATATTCAATTGCTATTTTATGATTTTTTTTAGAGTTTTTTCTTCTTATATCTAATATGATTTTTTTCGAAATTTTTTTTACATCCTGAAATGTATCATAAGTATTTTTATATACTATTTGTTTTATTCCTGATTTTTCTGCAATTCTTTGTGAAATTAAATCTTCATTTTTTTGTTCTTTCATAATTTAAAATATATTTTATGTTTTAATTTATAACTGTCTGCCACGTAAGGCATATCTCTATGGCACGAAGCTATTCAACAGAGTTAATTATTGACAATTAATGACAAATTTAAAATAAATAGTTACATTTTTATAAACTTTTTTATTATTTGATTATGATATTTATCAGTTATTTTTAATATATACATACCGGTTTTTATATTGTTTAAAGGTATTGAGAAGTATACATATTTAGATATATTATTAATTTGTTTTTTTATTAATACTTGTCCAGACAAAGATAATATCCGTATATTTATTTTTGATTTTTTGTTTAATTCAAGATATATATTTAGCTTATCTTTTACAGGATTTTGAATGATTATCTCAATTTTTTTGTTGTTGTGTATATTGTTAATTATGGCTGGTGTTTGTTCTATTTTCAGATTTAATATTACAGGAATATGGTCAGACATTCCATAGAGTGCATCTGCAATATTTGATGGTATGCTGTTGTTTGTCGGGTTGTTTATAGTTTGATTAAGTCGTTGCCCATCTTGTCCTAATGCTTTATATGTATTTGCAATGTATTTAACTTTATCTGTTCCATTTAAGATATTATTTGAAATAAGTATAAAGTCAAATCTGTCATCCATTCCTCCTGATGAAGCACATCCCGATGTTGTATGTGTTGATTGTGTATGATAACTGGAATAAGAAGAATTATCATGCCATGAGCCAATTTCGTTTATCGGGTCATTAAAACAGATTTGAGAATTGGAAAAATTTATTAGATTTTGAAAAGCATTTTCAGAACTGGTATAAACATTCAGGTCTCCCATAAAAAAGTAATTTCCTGGAGTATTGATACTGTCAAGATAATTCATCACCATATTAGTAGAATTAGCTCTTTCATTTTGTTCAGAAGTGCCTGTGCCTGCTTTAAGATGGGCTACAATACAGAATATAAATGCAGTATCGTTCATAGTACTTAAATCCGGAGAGTTATAGTATAATTTATAAATATCAATAATTCTTGGTGTTGTATTTATAAAATCCTGTGACTCAAGGATTAGTTTTTCTGAATTATAATACAGCATATTTACAAGATAAGAACCGGTATAATTGGCTTTTTTATAATAATCAATGCCATTAACATTAAGAGTGCTGTCCATAAGTCGTTGTATAACATAAGTGTTTCCTGCCATTTCATTTACAGTAAAGATGTCGGGTTTAACATAATTGATAATAGTTTTCAGATAAATGTCTTTATCATTCATATTATTATTTTCAGTAGTGCACCAACTCGTTGTGTTTCCATAATTTAACAGATTATATTGCATTATTTTTATTGTATCTTGTGCAAATAAATTTAAAGATATTAAAGCAAGTAAAAGTGTGGTAAAAATTCTCATTTGTTTGTATTTATGTAATTAGTTCATAATTAAGTAGTTATAAGTTCAAAATTAAAGTTAAGGTTCAATATTCAAAGCACATAACTCGTAATTTATAATTTTCCAGTATCAATTTTCCTGTTATCAAATTCAAACTCTAAACTGTTTTTTGTTATAGATGTTTTATCCTGATAATTATTAATAATTTTTTTTCAATATATTCCATATCAGTTCTAACTCAAATCCTTTAGACATAGCATAAGCTGCTAATTTGTTTTTCAATTTACATTTATCAGTATTTTTAAGTAATTTTTGTTTTTTGTTCAAAATATATTTAAGAGTTTTTAAATATTCTGTATCATCTATTTTTGACAGGGCTTCATTAATATATGTAACAGGGATTTCTTTTTTTTTTAATTCATATTTAATTTTTTGTTTTCCCCATTTTTTGATTCTGAATTTGCCACTTACAAAAGTATTTGCATAACGTTTTTCATTAATAAAATTATCATCTGCAAGTTTTTTGATAATAAGTTTATTGTTTTCAGAAGATAAATTATAATTCAGAAGTTTATTTTTTATTTCCTGTTTACATCTTTCCTGATAGGCACAGTATGACTGTGCTTTTGATAATACTGTTTCAATGTTTGTATCTTTATCTTTTTTATATAAATTATTTTTTTGTTTCACTAAAAAAAGAAAAATATTATAATATTTTTTTAAGAGCGAGAGACGGGATTCGAACCCGCGACCCTCAGCTTGGGAAGCTGATGCTCTACCAACTGAGCTACTTTCGCTTATTTAGGGTTTGTGAAAAAATAACCTATTCATTTTGACTCGTTCTTTTGCCCTTTTTCTTCGTTACAAAATCCTTAAATAGCTATGCTATTCGCAAATTATGTGCCTTGAAAAAGAACAAAATAACTTCGTCAATTCTGTATACTTTATTTCTTTACAAGCCCTTATTTTTAAATAAGCAAATTTACATAAAAATTATATACAATATAAATTTTATTGCTAAATTTGTATTAAAATAATGTTATTGTTAAAATAAATAATAATCTTTAATAGCAGATATGAAAAACAAAGAAAAATTATATGACTATTTAACAACTTTTATTACTGATAATAGAAAGAAAAAATTTGATGATATAATACAAAATCGTATGCGATATATTACTGTAGTTTTAGAAAATATGTATAAATCTCATAACACAAGCGCTGTTTTACGAACATGTGATTGTTTTGGTATTCAGGATGTTCATATTATTGAAGACAAAGAAAAATATAAGACAAATCCCAATATTGCTTTGGGGTCATCAAAATGGATAGATATTATAAAATATAATAATACTAAAGAATGCCTGTTATCATTGAAAGATAAAGGATATAAAATAGTTGCAACTACACCATATACAAACAATTGTAGTATTGAAGATTTACAGATAAATAAAAAAACAGCTATTGTATTTGGAAATGAATTACAAGGAATATCAAATACTATTAAAGAAAATGCAGATATGTTTGTCAAAATTCCTATGTATGGTTTTACTGAAAGTTTTAATTTGTCAGTATCTGTTGCTTTAACTTTGTTTTGTTTAACAGAAAAGATAAGGAAATCAGATATAAACTGGAAACTTACAAAAAAAGAAATTATAGATATTAAATTAAAATGGGCTAAAAGTTCTATAAAAAGCTCAAATTTGTTAGAACAAAATTTAAAAAAAAATATTTAATTAAATTTTTTATATGATTTTTTATGTAAGATAAAAAAAATATATACTTTTACATTTTAATTAAAATATTTATATTATGGGAAAAGGAGATATAAAAACAAAAAGAGGAAAAATTAATAACAAATCTTATGGTGTCAAAAGAAAAAGAAAAAAAAACAATAAGAAATATTCCTCTGTTTCTGCTAATGAAGTCAGCATAGAAAAAGATTTAAAACAAAAAACCAAGGTATTAGAACAAAAAACTGAGGTGTTAGACAAAAAGATAGCAGAAAAAAAAATAATCAGTCCAAAGCAGACAGAAAAAATTGCTAAAAAAGAAATAGTAAAAGAGACACTTGCCAAAAAGAAAGATATAGCAGAAAAAAAAGTTTCTGAAAAAGCACCTGCTAAGAAGAAAACAGATAAGGAAAAAACTGTAAAACAGGTATCTGATAAAAAGGAAACTATAAAAAAATCTGTTGCTAAAAAGAAAACAGTAAAGAAAAGCACTGATAAAAAAGCACCAGATAATAAGAAGAAAAAAACACCTGCTAAAAAGAAAACAACAAAGAAAAAAACTTAGTAAAATAACTAAAGTTTTACAGATTTGTCAAACCCCAATAGTTGTAAAATGTATAGCAATAGAAAAACCAATAGGACCCGGACAAATAATCGTTGAAATTTTTTATTACTATCATAAATTTGAAATAACAGAAATTATTTCGGGAATTATTGACAATGAATTTGAATACGATTATAAAACAATTGTATCTGCAAATGAGCAAGCTATTCAAAAAGACAGCACTTATATACTAATACTTCAAGATACTAAAACAGAAGGAAAATACCAGTTGATTAAAGTGATGAATGATACAGAAACTAATAAACAAGAAATAAAATCAATTATTAATAAATTATCATATCTGATAAAGAAAAAATAAATAATATAAAAATGTCTAATTACATTATAATGGTAATAAACTAAATGTGTAACTTTAATCAGGATTTTAAAACAACAACGATGAAAAAACTTTTAACAATTTTATTCGCTGCAACCATAACTGTTTCAGTATTTGGACAAGGTTTAACAAGTTATTTATCAAATGACACATCAAAATATATTTTAACAATTAAACAAGGTAAATACGAAAAGGTAGGTAATCAAACATATTTATTAGTTCCAACAACTTTGACAAATAATACCAATGATACTTTGAAGTATTTGAGTATGTCATGCTCTTGGCAGGAATTTTACTATGTTGACAATGACAAGATGAGTGTTGAACAGGTAATTTGTACGAAAAACGGTCAAATTATGCTAACGCTTCTGCCACATAAAAGCGTTGACAAGGAAATAAAACTTGTAATAAAACAAAAAACAGGCACGTCTAAATTAAAGTTTAAAATAGGATTAAGCTTATTAAAAGTAAAAAAAACCCTCCCTCATAAATTTGACGAACAAGAAAAGATAAAAAATATTATTTGGTCAAACACTATTACACAAGAAAAACTACGAATAAAAACCCAACATCTAAACAATTAATTTGTAAAGGAGAATTGGTCAATATTTATGTTGAAAAAACAATTTTTCATATACCAAAGAATAAAAACTTTCTAATAAAGGTTGAAATTAAAAACATAAGTAACAAAACTGTTAGAATTGACCTTTCGGATTATTGGAAAATCATTTACCCTAATCAATGGGGAATTTATAAAAATCCATATCGTGAAGTAATTGATGAGGAAAGAATGCTCCCTGATACAGTAATTGATAAAATTGATTTGATAAATAAATATAACAATAAGATTTTAGCATTTATTAAACCAAACGAAACAATCGCATATTACAGAGAATGGAATGGTAGCGGAGAAAAAATTAAACTAACAGACAAGAACAATTTTTTAATAATTTCTATTGATGGTCAGCTATTATTAACAAATGGTGAAGCAGTAGAGCAAATTATAATTGGTGATAATGAAAAAGTCAGAGCCATTGTTTTCAATTATCCAATAATTAATAAAACAATACCGGTAAATGCTTTGATTATTAATAAGTAATAAAAAAGATAACTAAATTTATTTGTAAAAATAAATTAAATATGAAAACAAAATTATTAATACTGTTTCTTTTTATTTACATGCTGATTCAACTATTGATAATAATATGCCTGTAAACACTACCGATGAACTTTCTTATTTATATAATCCCGAAGACCCGTCACCTACCTGGGGCGGTTCTACTTTGAGATTTGACCTGTTGCAGGGTCCGTTTGACCAAAGTTGTATGGTAGAAAACAGAAATGATATTTTAATGTTTTCAACACCTGTTTTAACACAAGATGTTGTAATGAAAGGCAATGTAAAAATAAATCTGTATGTTTCTTCCGATAGGTATGATACTGATTTCTCTGTCCGATTAACAGATGTTTATCCTGACGAAAGGTCAATGATTTTATCAGACGGTATTCAAAGAATGAGATTTCGTAATGGATATAGAGTAACTGATACTGCTATGATGGTTCCCTGTCAAGTATATCCGATAACAATTGAATTGCCAAACACTGCAATTACGTTTCCCGCAGGGCACAAAATAAGAATAGATGTTACTTCGTCAAATTATCCAAAGTATAACCGAAATATGAATACCGGAGGCAATATGTATCCAAATCATAACGGTGATACACTTGTCAATCCTCTTATCGCTACAAATACAGTTTATCTTAACAGCATTTATCATTCAAATATTATTCTTCCTCTAAAAGATTATTCAGCAACAATAAAAGAAAATGAATCTGATAATAATAAATTTAATGATATTTTGATTTATCCAAACCCAACAACAGGAATATCTACTATTAAAGGGAAAAATATTCAGAAAATAGAAGTAATTAATGTTTACGGACAAATTATTAAACAATATTCAATAATCAATAATCAATCAACAATAATCAATTTAAAAGACGAGCCAAAAGGAATGTATTTTGTAAAAATTCAAACTACTGATTTTATTAAAGTAAAAAAAATATTATTATATAATTAAACACTATTGTCCTATACACTGACTAATAGATGAGGAATGAGAGCATTATGAATAAAACTATGAAATAAAAATGAGAATATAGTTTTTATGAATTTAACTGATTTAAGGATTTTTCTTTGCAAAGCAGGCTAAAAACAGGATTTACAACTAATGAAACGATCATACCAATAGTTCCTGCACCGGGCGATGTATAATACCATGGTTTAGGATGAATATTTATATATAAACCTAAAAAGTAGAGCGTAAGACAAACTCCCAAGCCCAACAAAGCAGATGAAATACTGCCAAAACGGTTTACCCGTTTACTAAGTAATCCCCATACAAAAGGTCCTAAGAAAAACGAACCTATTGCACCCCATGAAATGCCAAGTATCTCAACTATTACATCAAATTTAATATATGCAAGAAGAACAGCAAAAATGACAAATACACCACTCATTATTCTCATTAGCATAGTTAATTTTTTATCTGTAATATTTTTTTTAATAAATCCGGCATAAAAGTCCTTGGCAAAAGAAGAACTTGAAACTAACACAAGTGATGCAAGAGTTGACATAGAAGCTGCCAAAATAAGCAAAAGCACCAATACAGACAATGAATCAGGGATAACATTTGTCAGTAGCTCAGGCATTAACCTGTCAAATATTGGTCTTCCGTTTTCAAAAGCAGCCGGTGCCGTTTCAGGCGAGAGAAAAATTCGTGTTGTTGAGCCAAGAAAGTAAGCTACACCACCTATTAAAAGAGCAAAAACAGTAGAAGCAATAGTACCTGTTCTAACAGCTCTTTTATCTTTTATTGCATAAAATTTCTGAACCAGTTGAGGCATAGCAAGAGGCGCTACACTGGTTAAAAATACAAGAGAAAATAATGGCCAAAATCCCGGAGGACCAACCGCAGAAGTTAGTTTTTTATTTATTAAAGCTAACGAAGAAGTAATATTTGAGATGCCTTCACCTTTATCTACTGTACTTATAAAAAGTATAATAACTACTACGGTCATAATTATTCCAAATATCATATCAATCAATGCCATTGATTTATATCCGCCCATTATAATATATGTGGCAGTAAAAATGCCTATAAAGAGCAATGCCATCCAGTATTCAATCCCAAAATTTACTGTAAACAGATAAGATAATCCCATAAAAACAGCAGCTGAATACGGAATCAAAAAAACAAAGATTACTATTGAGCCAATTAATTTTAAAAATTTACTTTGATATCTCTTTTCTAAAAATTCATTTATTGTTGCTACATTATATTCTGTTGACATTTTTTTTATTTTCCATCCTAACAATCCCCATACCAGCAACACTCCGATTATTGCATTAAACAAGGCAATCCATAAACCTGAATATCCAAATCCCCATCCTATCTTACCGGCAAAGCCAATAAATAATACTGCTGAAAAATATGCTGTTCCGTAAGAAAATGCTGTCATCCACGGACCAACATTGCCTCCGCCAAGAAAAAAGTCAGAAAAGGACTTTGTTTTTCTCATTCCTATGATACCAACTATGATTATCATCAGTGCATAAAGGGCTATTACAACAATTTTTGTAGCCATACTTTTAATATTTATGTATTTTTATTTGTATTAGGCGGACAAAAGTAATATTTTTTTTATAATTTTTTAAAATATATGGGACAGTGGTAATAAAAAAAGTTGAAATACTTGGTAGCCGAACATGACTGACTGATATGATTTACCACATTGGTTTAATGTAATTTTAATTTATGATAGTATAAAATAATTTTTTCAATACATTTGCAATCAAATTAATACTTATTTAAAATGAAAAAAATTGAATTATTTCTTATTTTCTTTCTTTCATCATTAATATTAACAGCACAAAATAAGCCAGTTACAAAACAGGCACAAAACAAAGATAAACCGGCTAAAAAATCTGTGATATTTGGAAACATATATACAGATTTTTATTATGCTTTTAATGATAATTTAAAACCAAAAGCAGCTTTTGAATTTTCAACAGGACTTTTAGGATTTACTCATAAATTTTCTGACAAAATAAAAGCAACTTTAATATATGATGTAACAAGGACAACTAATAATATAACAGTTACCGACTCTGCTAATAACATCTTAAATGTAACTTATTTTGAAGGAAGCAAATATACTGCATTCCTTAAAATGGGAGCAATAGAATGGAAAATCACAGATGCTTTGGAACTATCTGTGGGACAGTTGTTAAATCAGCAATATCTGACTGTTCAGGATAAATTTTGGGGATTCAGATATATTGCAACAACTTATCAGGAAAGATACAGATATGGAATGCCTGCTGATTTTGGTGCCCGACTGACTTATAATTTTAAAAATGAACTAAAATACAGTATGACAATCTCAAATGGCGAAGGTCCTTTTTCTTATCAGGATAATGATGCAAATTTTTTATATGCAGTAAATCTGGAAATTTTCCCAATTAAAAATATAATATTTAAATTATATATTGACTATGAAACAATATCAAATACCAGATATGTCGGCGATAAAATGCTTGTTTCATGCTTTACAGGTTATAAAACCAAAAAATTTATGCTCGGCATGGAATTTAGCGGCATAGATAATTACAAATTTGTAAAAGCTGACCAAATTTATGGATTTTCATTATATTCTTATTATACATTAAATTCAAAATTAAAGGTCTTAGCCAGAGTTGATTATGGGAATTTGTATCCTGAACTAAAAACCAGAAAATATATCAATGACAAGCAATATTATATTGTGGGCTTCCAGTATGAACCGGAAAAAAATCTTTTCACATCTTTAAATTTCAGATACCAAAATTATCCTGATGTGCCTTTTATTTATGCTAATTTTGGGGTTAAATTTTAAACATAGCATAGACATTTTAAAAATATAGATTTGGTGATATATAAAATGTTTTAGTTATATTTAACGGTAATCCATAAATCAATGAAAACAATTATTGGTTCAAGGTTGGATATATCCTCAATTTAGAAAGAGTTCTTGTTTACACAATGAATAATGCTTTTACAATTATGTATATTTGTAAATAATAACAGTTTATCCGCTAAAAACGAAATTCAACCTGCTGTAATATTTATTATTTTACTCATAAAACAATATTGACACATAATCAACAACTTCCTTACTTGGCAATGTCTCTCCTGAATTTCCCATCCTCAGTATTTCGGTCCTGGTATTGTCTGAAACCATTTTGGAATATTCTATTAAAGTCATTATTGGTCCATAGCCACAAACAGACAGGTTTTTTTCCAAAACAACATTATATATTTCTTCTGAATTTAAGTTTTGTATTTCTTTTAATACAAAACTGTCTAAATGTTTACCTAATTCCGGTTCTACATAATGAGAGAAGTCGGAAGAAGCAATTATCAGAATTTTTTTGTTTAATGTTTTGTTTGCATTGTAAATGCTCTTTGCCAGTTTTTTTGCATTTTCATAATTTTGATTTGAAATTGTTACAGGCAGAATTTTAAATTCATAATTCAGATAATATTGCAGAAGAGGGAGCATTACTTCACCTGAATGTTCATATCTGTGTGCCAAGCCGGATACAGGCAGGTCTAAAATCTCTGAAAAATCTTTATCTATTTCTGTTTTGCCTAATGGTGTTTCCCAGCATTCGTTGTTATCAAGAGCCATTTCTCCGTTGCCATAGCCGGTATGATTAGGATTTATTATAAACACAGTATCAAATTTGCTATCGGAATTTTTAATTATATCAAAAAAATGTATTGCTTCATAAGCAGAAAACACATATCCTGCATGAGGCACAACACCGCCTATTATCTTTTTCTTTGATAAGCCGGTATTGATTTTTGACTTTTCCTTTAAATAAATAGAACGTAACAGAGCGATTATATATTTTTTATCGTCAGGATAAAATTTCCCTGCTACAATGGGTTCTCTTGTCTTCATCTGTTTATATTTTTTTTGAAAATTATTGTTAAATTGTTAAATTGTTAAATTGTTAATTTTTGGTTTGTGTAACTAATAAGCTGGTTTAACTCTTTTGGCATTTTTTTTAGTTCAATAAAAATGTGTTGATATTCTTCAACTTTAAGCAGTTTTCTTACTTTTGATTTTTCGTTCCAATCATCAGGCAACTGCCTGATTCACTGAACCTTGGCTGTAACGATAAAACTTAATTTTATCTTTTTTATGATACCTGCCAAAACCTTCTGAAATATTTGCGGAAACAGAATCAACTGCCTCAACGAACTGACCGCCAACATGCTTTTTGGCAAACCAGTCCCATTTGATAACAATATCCCATACATAATTGCTCAAATTAAATGCAATTTTATAAGATTTAATATCATTTAACTGTAAAAATCTCTTATTATCTTCCATTTTAACAATTTAACAATTTAGCAATTTAGCAATTTAGCAATTTAACAATTTAACAGTTTAACAATTTAACCATAAAGCCATATAACCATAAAGCAATTTAGTTTTACATTAACACAATTTTATCCCCACAATATTTACAATTCCCGTTTTTATCAATTCCTGTATTATTTACTGTATAAGCTTGTCTTTCAATAAGTAATTTTCCGCATTTATTGCAATAAGTATTTTCTGCTTTTGGTATAATTACATTTCCAACATAAACATGGCTAAGATGTTTTTTTGCAATATTATAAAATTTTAAAAGTTTTTCTACAGGAGTGGCTCTGATATTTAATTTATACACAGGGAAGTATCGTGATATATGCAGCACAGTATCTTTTCCTGTCTCACTGGCTATCCATATTACCATTTCCTCAAATTGCTCTTCAGCGTCATTTAAAGTTGGTATTACAAGATTTGTTATTTCAAGATGATTGCCTTTTTCTTTTATTAATTTTAAAGTATCTTTTACCGGCTCTAACTTTGATGATGTTATTTTTTTATAAAATTCTTCTGTCCATCCTTTCAAATCAACACTAAAAGCATCAATATAATGAGTTAATTCTTCCAATGGTGCTTTGTTTATATATCCGTTTGTAACCATTACGTTTTTCAGATTTTCTTTTTTTGCCTCTTTTGCAATATGCAGCATATATTCATACCATACTATTGGCTCATTATAAGTATATGCTATTCCTATATTATCGGTTTTGTTTTTTGCCATATTAATTATTTCTTGGACGGAATATTCTTTCAGATATGGATATTCTTCAACTGATGATTGAGATATATCATAATTTTGACAGTTTTTGCAATGTAAATTACAGCCAACACTTCCCAGTGATAATATTATTTTGCCCGGAAAAAAATGATATAATGGTTTTTTTTCAACAGGGTCAAAGTGAGTAGAGCATATTTTTCCATAATTTAAAGAAAACAACTTGGAATTTATATTTTTTCTTACCCTGCATATTCCGGTATCTCCTTGCTTTAAAACGCAATGATGCGGACATAAATCACATCTGATTTTATTATTATCTGTATTTTTAAAATAAAGAGCTTCCTTCATTTGTTTATATTTTTAAATTTTCATATCCTGTCAGGGTTCGAAGAAGCTGACAGGTCTTAGTTTGTATTTATTTTATTAATTTATGTTCAAAGTATAACCATTTAGCCAATAACCATATAAGGCATATAAGTTCATATAAATTTTTTCTTATATTTTCTTTTATGTCTTTTATGGTTAATTTTCTGTTTCTTTTACCATATATAAGGCATATAAGTTCATATAAATTTTTTCTTATATTTTCTTTTATGTCTTTTATGGTTAATTTTTTGTTTCTTTTACCATATATAAGGCATATAAGTTCATATAAATTTTTTCTTATATTTTCTTTTATGTCTTTTATGGTTAATTTTTTGTTTTTTTTACCATATATAAGGCATATAAGTTCATATAAATTTTTTCTTATATTTTCTTTTATGTCTTTTATGGTTAATTTTTTGTTTTTTTTACCATAAAGCCATATAGCCATTTAATAATTATATTTCTTATTCCACAAAGATTTAAGCCGTAACCTTGTTTTATTTTCCTGTGTATTATTTTGTGGCTCATAAAACTTTTTATTTTTAATTTTGTCAGGCAAAAATTCCTGTGAAGCAAAGTTGTCTTTATAATTATGAGCATATTTATAATTTTTGCTATAGCCGATTTCTTTCATCAGCTTTGTTGGGGCATTACGGAGTTCAAGAGGCACAGACAAATCTCCTGTTGCTCTTATTGTCTCCTGTGCTAAATTTATTGCTTTATATGATGCATTACTTTTTGACGAACAAGCCAGATAAATTGCTGTTTGCGAAAGTATTATCCTTGACTCGGGATATCCAATAACATTTACAGCATTAAAGCAATTATTAGCTAATAACAAAGCATTAGGATTAGCATTGCCAATATCTTCCGATGCCAGTATTATCATTCTCCTTGCAATAAATTTCGGGTCTTCTCCGCCTTCAATCATACGTGCAAGCCAGTAAACCGCTGCATTAGGGTCGCTACCTCTTATTGACTTAATAAAAGCAGAGATAATATCATAATGTTGTTCACCTTTTTTATCATATACTGCAATATTTTGCTGAACATATTTTAATACCTTTTCATTGGTAATAGTAATGTTTTTATCTTTTTCCGAATTAACAGTCAGTTCAAAAGCATTAAATAATTTTCTTGCATCTCCACCTGATATTCTTAATAAAACATCATATTCTTTTATTGTTATTATTTTTCCTTTTTGTTTCTGCTCCTCAATTATTGCTAAGTCCAGTAAACTTAACAGTTGGTCTTTACTTAGTTCTTTTAAAATATAAACCTGACAACGTGATAATAAAGGTGATATGACTTCAAAAGAGGGATTTTCAGTTGTTGCACCTATAAGAGTTATTATTCCTTTTTCTACTGCATTTAAGAGCGAATTTTGTTGTGATTTGTTAAAACGATGAATCTCATCAATAAAAAGTATAGACCCATTGATTTTTTTTGATTTTTCAATCACTTCGCGCACATCTTTAACACCTGAATTTATAGCACTTAGATTAAAAAACGGTTTTTCTAATTGTTTTGAAATAATATAAGCCAGTGTTGTTTTACCAACACCTGGAGGTCCCCATAAAATCATTGATGGGACATTTCCTGAAATAATTAATCTTTGTAAAACAGATCCTTCTCCAACAAGATGTTCCTGACCTATGAAATATTTTAATGTTGTTGGTCTAAGTCGTTCGGCTAATGGTATAAAAGAAATCATAACTTTATATATATTAAAATTCAAAAATAAGAAATTAATATAATATTATTGGATGAATATAAATTAAATCTGAATTTTAAATACTGCAAGGTTTAAAAATTTTTGCAGAAGTATAAAAAAAATGTAATTTTTAGTTTGTCAGGGGTGGGCTAGGAAATATTTATTTTTTTGTTTCTATTGCATTGATATTAATTTTTATGATGAATTTTACAAATAATAAAATAAAATTTAAGGATAAAATATTAGTTTTATATACTATTTACAATTGTAAATTTTGAAAATACAAATATCATAGGAAAGGCAATAAAATAAATACATTCAAAAGAATATTACAAATGTAATCAAAATTAAATATATAAGATACAAATGTTTATTGTTGTAAAAATATTCTTTTTTTGTTAAACTACTTGAAATAAATTATATTTTAAATGATAATTAGTTCAAACCCAGATATTTACAAAAATTATTTAAACTTATACATTAACATTTTCCTTTGATAATAAGAACAATTAATTAAATTTGTTTTTTTGTTATATAAATAACTAAAATTAAACTATAGTTAATCTTTTTAAATAATAATTTTATAAAATTTTATAATAATAAAAATTGTTACAAATGTAAACAAGAATATTTTTATCAATTGTAAACAAAAAGTGTATTTTTGTGAACAATTTTGATTTTATATTAATCTAAAATTTTTAATAATGATAAACAGAATTTCTTTAATTATAAAAACAAAAAATCTTACAGCATCAAAATTTGCTGACAAAATAGGTGTGCAACGTTCAAGTATATCACATATATTATCCGGTCGTAACAAACCGGGACTTGAATTAATTCAAAAAACTTTAAAAAATTTTCCTGAAATAAGCTCTGACTGGTTGATATCAGGGCTTGGAGAAATGAACAAAAGCTCAGATAATATCAATAAAAATGCTGATTTTATAAAAAAAGATGATTCTGAACATCAAAACAATATAAAACCTAATCTTTTTTCTGATAAAAAATTAAATAAAGAAAAAAATATAGAAAAAATTGTTGTCCTCTATTCTGACAAAACCTTTATAGAATATAAACATACAGAAGAGTCTTAGTGCCCAGTCAACAGTCGGCACAACAAGAATGCAATAAAATCAATTGTATATATTATTTAATGAACAAATAATACAGGACAAATTGGTTGTATAAGCCGTTGGCATTCATTGTTTAAAAAAATACTTAAATTTTCTGATAAGCATAAATGAGGAAATCTGATATAATAATATTTTTTTCAAAATCTCTCAATATCAGAAAAGAAAAAATCGGTTTCTATCTCGGCATTTTCATCACTGTCAGAACCATGAACAGCATTTGCCTGAATAGAAGTTCCATATAAACTCCTTATGGTCTTTGGTAATGCTTGTGCCGGATTTGTCGCTCCTATAAGCTCTCTGTAATCTTTAACAGCATTCTCTTTTTCTAAAATTGCCACTAATATAGGGGCAGAAGATATAAATAGCACAAGTTCTTTAAAAAAAGGTCTGTTTTTATGAACGGAATAAAATTCTTTTGCCTTATCTATTGTCAAATGCGTGAGCTTCATAGCTAAAATACGAAAACCCGCTTCATTTATTTTTGTTATTATAGCACCTGTACAGCCATTCTTTATAGCTAAAGGTTTGATAATTGCAAGTGTCTTGTTGTTTTTCATAAAATATCTGTTTTAATAGAATTCACAAAAATAATAATTTATTGTTTTTACAAAAAAATGATTTTTATTTTATAAACTTGCAGATTAAAAAAAAATGTTGTAGTTTGAATATAATATTATATATTTGTATAATTTTAAAAAATTATCTTTGGGGAATAATAATTTAAAAATTAATAAAATGGAATTAACATTTAATAACATATTACAATTAATTAATAATTTATCTTTAATTGAAAAAGAAGAGATAAAGTTTATTATTGAAAAAAACATTGTTGAGGAAAAAAGAAATTATATTTATAAAAATTATATTACAGCAAAAAAAGAGTTTAAGAAAAACAAACTGATTTTTTCAAAAGATATTAACAAACTAAAAGATTTAATATAAAAAATAAATAATGGAAATTGCTTTTAGTTCTTCATTTAAAAAGAAATTAAAGAAAAAGATAAAAGGAGATAAAGCATTAGAAAATAAATTTTGGCAGTATGTCAAAATTTTTATTAAAAATCCTTTTAACCGCAAATTAAGAACCCATAAACTTTCCGGAAAACTTATCGGTTTATGGAGTTTTAGTATTGAGTTTGATTTAAGAGTTATTTTCTTTTTTGAAGAAAATCAAACCAAAGCAATTTTTATAGACATTGGTAAACATGATCAAGTTTATTAATACTTTTTTACACATAAATTTCTGACTAATGCCTGTATTGAAAGCATCATAGTATAAAAGTTGTAGTGAATATAAATGCAAATTAAACTGATTGAAAATCAATTTTTATATTTGAATCCTCTCTAAAAATGATTTTTATTTTATAAACTTGCAGATTTTTAAATCAAACCAATTTTAATTTGACTTCACAAGATTATCATATAATAAAAAAGTTACTTGATTCTCCTAAAAATATTGCCATAATATCACATGTTAATCCTGACGGAGATTCAATAGGTTCGTCGTTGGCTTTATATAATCTTTTAATACAGGAAAATCATAATGTAAATGTTGTAATACCTAACAGGCATCCTGAATTTTTGTCTTTTATGCATGGCAATGACAAAATAACTATATATACCGAACAAGCTGCTCAAAGTGTATCTGTATTGGAAAATGCTAATATTATCTTTTGTGTTGATTTTAATGATGCTAAACGTGTCAGAAAACTATCAGACACTTTAAAAAAGTCCAAAGCAACAAAAATATTAATAGACCATCATATTGAAAGTAAAAATTTTTGCGATTTTGTTATTATTGATACAAATGTATCCTCTGCTGCAGAGTTGGTATATAGTTTTATTATTAATCTGAACAAAAAATATCTTATTAATAAAGCAATAGCAGAATGCTTATATGTAGGCATTATAACTGATACAGGGTCGTTTAGTTATTCTCTTTATAATGAAAAAACATTCCTTGTAGCTGCTGAACTTATTAAATATGGTATAGACGGTTGTCTTATCCACAATCTTGTCTATGATAATAACTCGGAAAACAGAATTAAATTACTCGGATTCTCTTTATCTGAAAAAATGAAAGTTATACCTGAATATTCTACAGCATATATAATTCTGTCAAAAAATGATTTAAGAAAGTTTAATCATCAGATAGGAGATACAGAAGGACTGGTAAATTATCCTCTGTCAATAAAAAATATTATAATATCTGCTTTGTTTACTGAAAATAATAAAAACATAAGAATTTCATTTCGTTCAAAAGGTGATTTATCTGTAAATGATATTGCTAAACACTTTGATGGTGGAGGACATAAAAATGCAGCAGGAGCAACATCATGGCTCACAATGGATGAGACAATATCAAAATTTGAAAAAATTTTAGCTGATTATAAAGAAAAATTAAGCCCTGACAATGAATAAACAAAAATGCTTATTTAGTGTTTGTTCATAATGTCCGATTTCTTCGTTATGCTTGTCTTTCAAATCAGTCATTTACAAAAGTAAACTCCTGATTTTCAAGACTTCGTAAACCTCGAACTCGAACATTCTGAACTAAACACTTACTTTATGAACAGACACTATTTAGTTCACTTCATATGAGATAACAAAACAATAACATCTTATTTATGCTAAAAAAAACAAACAAATACCTTTTAATTGCTTTAATATTGGCTTTTTTATCTTGTAATAACAATAACAATGACAAGAATAACCAAAATAAAAAAATAAACTTTAAAAAATATAAAAAAGACTTGATAGAAGTAAATAAACATCTTGTTAAGACAGAAAATCAGGAAATTGAAGATTATATTAAGCGATATAACTGGGATATGAAGCAAACAAAAACAGGACTAAGATATATGATATATAAACATGGAAAAGGTGTTAAAGCTGAAAATGGCAAAACAGCAAAAATAAATTATACAGTTGAACTTATAAATGGTGATATGTGCTATAGTTCTGAAAAAGATGGGCCAAAAGAATTTATTATTGGCAAAAGAAATGTAGAAGCAGGACTTGAACAGGGAATATTATTAATGAGAGTTGGCGACAGAGCAAAACTTATCATACCTTCTTATCTTGCTTTTGGACTAATAGGAGACCAGAATAAAATACCAAAAAAAGCTACACTTATTTATGATATAAATTTGATTGAAATAAAAAAATAAGTAACTATTCGGGTATAGAGAAATAAGGTCTGAGTGCAACTACTATACCCTATATCCTTATACCTAAATAGTAATAAAAATTTTAATACCTTTACCCCGTTGGATATTTCCTACGGGGTGAATAATTATAAAAATAAATTATATTTTGTTTGAAATAATAAATAAATAAATAAATTTGCAATTCTTTAATAAATTAATAAATAAATAAATTTTTAAAACTAAAAAAAAATGAAAAAGAACATCTTAAAAATTTTCTTAGCTGTTATTGTAGTTTTTACTACTATTGTAGCTTGTAATTCACAAAAATCAAAATATCCCGGATTTGAAAAAGCCGAATCAGGATTGTATTACCAGTTTTATGTGAGCAATGATGACTCTGTTAAAGCATCAACAGGAGACATACTTAGTATGGATTTAATATATCGTACTGAAGATTCTGTTTTGTTTAACAATAAAGAATTTGGTAACCCTGTCAGGATACAACTTAAAGAACCTGATTTTAAAGGGGACTTTCTTGAGGGACTGGCAATGATGTCTGTTGGCGATAGTGCCACTTTTATTGTAAGTGCTGACTCTTTTTTCTTAAAAACAGCACGTATGAAAACATTGCCTGAATTTATAGACACAGGAAATATTCTGTATTTTGATGTAAAACTAAATAAAATAACAACAAAAGATGAATTTGAATTAGAAAAAAAATTAGAAATAGAAAAACGACAAGTAATGATGGAAAAAAATAAAACCGAAGAACCTATGAAATTAGAAAAATATATAGCAGATAACAAAATAACTGTTAAACCTAGTGAAAATGGTTTATATTATATTGAACTAAAAAAAGGCACCGGCACTAAAGCCGAACTGGGCAAAAAAGTTAAAGTTCATTATACAGGAACATTATTAGACGGAACAAAATTTGACTCCTCTTTAGACAGAGGCAAACCTTTTGAATTTCAGTTAGGAGCAGGACAAGTTATAAAAGGTTGGGAAGAAGGTATTGCTATGATGAGAGCAGGAGGTAAAGCAAAACTTATCATACCTTCTGACCTTGCTTATGGCGCAGGACGCGGTCCTATTCCTCCTTATGCTACTCTGATATTTGATGTTGAACTTATTGGTGTAGAATAATTAGTATTTGTCCAGAATGTCCGATTTCTTCGTTATGCTTGTCTTTCAAATCAGTCATTTACAAAAGTAAACGCCTGATTTTCATTACTGCGCAAGCCTCGAACCCGAACATTCTGAACTAAACACTTACTTTATAGACAGACACTAATTATCTTTTGGTGTTAAACTAAAAATGAGACATCTCAAGCTGGTCAACAGCATTATTAACAAATTTTGTTAATGTTTTTCCAAGCATCATTTTCATAACAGGGTTTAGTTTGGCATGAACAGTTATTCTTATTCTTGTATCATAAGGACCTTTATCCAGCAATTGTATCCACAACAAAAACTCAAATGGTGTTTTTCCATCACTTGCTATCTGTATGGTCTTATATGGCTCTCTGTTTTTTATCTTCATACCAATATTGTTAAAACCTTTTACAGAAAAATGGCATGTGTCTTCTGTTGCTTCCCAGTTTTTTATATCAGGATGTTGTGCTATCCTGTCAAAATTTTTAAAATTTGATAAATAGTTATAAATGCTTTGAGCCGAACTGTTTATCTTTCCTATTTTACTTACTATCTTTGTTGGTTTCATAATCTGCGAAATTACAAATTTTGTTCTATTGTTATTTTAATCGGTCAGACACACATTTGATGGGTAAATTTTTATTTAGTTCTTTTTTTCAAGAATAACAAAAACTGACAAAAATATTCTATTTTTTTAATGAAATATTTTATAATATTGCAAAACTATTTAACCTAAATAATTCATAAATTATCTATTACGAGTTGAAATTGCCTGCTATAATTAAAAATGCTCGGATTTCGCTTCTCAATGTAGCTCTGCTACATCTCCGATGCTCAATCCTGTGCTTTCCAATTCTATTGGCACTTTCAACTCTCATAACGAAAACTTATGAATTATTCAGGTTAGCTTTTACTAATTTTAATACATTTTTACTATGAAAAAAATTATATTTTTATTTATTACATTTTATTGTTCAATTATAATATTAAATAACAAAGGAGCTAAAGCTCAGGTTAGTGTAACAGATTCATTGGCTTTGATAGCTTTGTATAACAGCACTAATGGCGCTGCTTGGACAAGCAATACCAACTGGCTTACAAGTAATGTGCCAACATGGTTTGGCGTTACTGTTACAGATACCAGTGTAACAAAAATTTATCTTGGATATAATAATTTGGTTGGTTCTATTCCACCTGAAATTGGTAATCTGAATAATTTGCAGGAATTATATCTTGGATACAATGATTTGTCAGGAGCAATACCTTCTGAAATTGGTAATCTGAACAATTTACAATATTTATTTTTATACGGTAATCTTTTATCAGGAGCAATACCTGCTGAAATCGGTGATATGGACAGTTTGCAAGATTTATATCTTGGCTATAATCATTTATCAGGAGCAATACCTGCTGAAATAAATAATCTGAGCAATTTGCAACATTTGGATATTAGTTTTAATCAATTATCAGGGGAAATACCTGCTGGAATTAGTAATCTTACTAATTTGCAATACCTGTTTCTTTACGGCAATAATTTATCAGGAACAATACCTGCTGAAATTGGTAATATGAATAGTTTACAAAAATTATATCTTTACAGCAATCAATTTACAGGTTCAATACCTGTTGAAATTGGCAATCTGAACAATTTGCAGGATTTGAATCTTAGCGGCAATCATTTGTCAGGGAAGATACCTGCTGAAATTAATAATCTGAACAATTTACAAAAATTGTATCTTTACAATAATCAATTTACAGGTTTTGTTGATATCTCTTCATTTGCTACATTAACAGAACTTAAAACAGAAAACAATAAACTGGATTTTTCAGATGCAAGGGAATTAAGAATAGCAGATACATTATCTCTTCTTACAGATTATACTTATGCTCCGCAAGACCCTTTTGGTATGGCTGATACTTTTAATATATGTAAGGGTGATACAATAATTTTAAGCATTGCTTCTCAGGATTCTGCTTTAAGTTATCAATGGTTCAAAGGCATTGACACAATTACCGGTGCAACAGATACTTTATTAATTATTCCGAATGTTATATCAGATGACCAAGGTGTTTATACCTGTAAGTCGTATGGAACTACATTATTGTCTCCGCCAATGAACTTTGGTCCAGGCATTAGTGAGTTTGTTTCAGAAGCGATAACTGTAAATATTTCTGCAATAATATTAGATTTAGGTTCAGATACAATTTTTACAGATCAGCCGGATACTGTTATATTGGATGCAGGAACAGCAACAGGTGGAACAACGCCTTATACTTATCAATGGCAGGACAGTTCATTAAACTCAACTTTTAATGTTACGGCAGTTGGTTGTTATTCGGTTACTGTTACTGATATTAATACTTGCTCTGCTGCTGATACAATTTGTATTGCTCTTTCGTCTTATATAGATAATTTAAGTGATAAAAACTTTAATATAAGCATTTATCCAAATCCAAACAAAGGAACATTCCATCTTAATTTCTGTGTTGAAAAACCTGAAAATATTATTATACAGGTCATAAATGATTTAGGTCAGAATGTTTATAAACAAGAGCATAAAAAATTCAAAGGGAATTATAATAAGGAAATTGATATAAGTTCGCTAAAAAACGGTATTTATATGCTAAATATAATAGTTGGCGAAAATACTTATACAAGGAATATTTCTGTTATGCAGTAAATAAAACCTTACTTTTTTAGAACCAATATACCTTAAAAGAACCGGAATTTATCAATTGTTTGATTATTTTCCGGTTTTTTTTATTTATAAAAAAACATTTGTCTTAAAAAAAAAATTCGTATCTTTAAAAATTTTATAGTAATTTTTTTTCAATTAGACAAAAAAATATTATTAAATATAACATATCTCAAAAATATGTCATATTCTTAAAATTTTCTTTCTTAGGAATAACAAGAGCTAACAAAAATATTTTAAAATATTTTTGTTTTATAAAATAAAATATCTGATAAAAAATTTGTTTTGATAAGAAAAATCTATATCTTTGTAAAGAATTTCTATAATATTTAAAACTTAAAAAATTATGAAAAAAATAAATTTATTTTTATTAACATTTTTGTGTCTGGGTTTATTTAGTAATGCCCAGGTTACATTTGGAAATTTTTATGGAACTTACTCGGGTGTAGGGTATTCAGTACAACAAACTAATGATAATGGATATATCATAACAGGTTATGATAATGCTTTTGAGATTTTTGGAGGCGGTAAGACAATTGTTATTAAAACAGATTTTAAAGGTGATACACTTTGGACTAAAAAATATTATGATGAAGATGAACAGGGAATATATATACGACAAACTACTGATGGTGGTTATATCTTTGCTAATTCTTTGCATATTACAAAAATTGATTCTATTGGGAATATATTATGGGCAATGCCTTACTCTGTAAACTCAGTGCAGCAAACTACTGATAATGGTTATATTGGTATTGGCAATAAACTTATAAAAGCTAATGCTAATGGCGATACTCTTTGGACCAAACCAATCAAAGGATTTTTTGTGCAACAAACTACTGATAATGGTTATATTATTTTTGATGATGATTCTGGTACTACTTCTTTAATTAAGACAAATGCTAATGGTAACACCTTATGGACTAAATCATATAATACTGGGTGTCAGGACGGAACATCATCAGGACAGCAAACTATTGATGGAGGATATATTGTGCTTTATAATTCCGGAAATGAAACTTCTCTTATTAAGACAGATATTAATGGCGATTCTTTATGGACTAAAACTTATCTTCTTGGAGAACAAGCTCATGGTTATTCAGTTCAACAAACATTTGATGGAGGATATATTATTGCCGGTGACGGACCTTATCTTAAATCTTTACTTTTTAAAGTAAATGCTAATGGCGACAGCCTTTGGACCCATAATTATTATAACTATGATTTTTATAACTATAATTTTTCAACTTTTTATTCAGTTCAACAAACTAATGATAACGGATATGTTGCTGTTGGTTGTGCCTATAATCCTGCTACTCCACCAATTGAATCCAGAATTTATTTGGTCAAGACAGATAAAAATGGTAATGGATGTTTTTTTACCAGTACATATCAATATCAGGAAATTTGTATTGTAACAGTAGATACAACAAGTGGTAAAAATATGATAATATGGGAAAAAAATGATAGTGTGGGAATAGAGTCATTTAATATTTATAAGCAAGGTTCAATAGCCGGTGTTTATGACTCAATAACTAATGTATCTTTTGACAGCTTAAGTATTTTTATAGATAATACATCAAATCCTGCTCAGCATGCAGACCTGTATAAAATATCTATTATTGATACCTGTGGTTTTAAGTCGGACTTAAGTTATGTTCACAAAACCATACATCTGTCAGTTAGCGGAAGTGTGGCACAGGGTTTTGAGCTTATCTGGGATGAATATATGGGATTTAACGTTGGAACGTATTACATTTACAGAGGTACTAATAATGATATTGTATTAATAGATTCTGTGGCAGGTAACCTGTATAGCTGGACAGATGTAAATCCACCTTCTAATAATGTATATTATCAGGTTGCAGTATTTAGTCCCAATCCCTGCAATCCTACAGGCGGGTCAAAAATGATTTATGATAAATCTGTGTCAAATATAGCTGATAATGAAACAGGAATAAATGAAATAACTGATAATGGAAATTTTGATATTTATCCAAATCCAAACAAAGGAACATTCCATCTTAATTTCTGTGTTGAAAAACCTGAAAATATTATTATACAGGTCATAAATGATTTAGGTCAGAATGTTTATAAACAAGAGCATAAGAAATTCAAAGGGAATTATAATAAGGAAATTGATATAAGTTCGCTAAAAAACGGTATTTATATGCTAAATATAAGAGTTGGCGAAAATACTTATACAAGGAATATTTCTGTTATGCGGTAAATATTTTTGATAATAAAATTCAAAATCTGTTTATTCCTCAAAAAGTTTATCAATTTCTTTTAGGTCTTTTGCTGACAATTCTTTTTTATTTCCCAAAAGTTCTGATATTAATGTCATTTTAGCTGCATTTTCAAGTATTTCTATTCTGTTAAATGCCTGGAGCAATGACTTCCCACTGGCTATTACTCCATGGTTTTTCATAAGTATTACATTTGTCTTTAAAGATGCTTCAGATACAATATAAGCAAGTTTTTTTGAACCCATCAGAGCATAAGGAGTAAGCACAGGTATGCCAAGCATTGCTCTTGATTCGCCTGTCAGCTTACAGTTAATTTTTTTGTCAGATACAATAAGTCCTGTAGCAACAACAGGATGTGCATGTATAATAGCTTTTATATCAGGTCTTTTTTTATATATTAATAAATGCATACTTGTCTCCATACTAAGTTTCAAATCAGGAGTAAGGTTTTTGTTTTCAAGGGTTATTATACCAATTTGTTCCGGTTTCAATCCTGCTTTATCTGTTTGTGAAGCAGTGATAAGGATAATTTTATCATTTATTTTTATGCTTATATTTCCGCCTGAACATGTTGTTAATTTTTGTGTATAAAGTCGTTTCATAAAGTATGCGACCTGTTCTTTTTCTTTTTTATAATTCATATTGGGGATTATAATAAGTATATTGCTTATTAATGATATCAGGCAATTGCCTGATAAAAGCAGTTATATCGTCCGGAATAATCTAATATAATTCGCAAACTTATTCCGTATCAGTATAAATTTGTATTAACCTGAATAATTCATAAACTAAAAAATTCAGACTTCTTAAAAATTTGGAGATACAAAAATAATAAATGCCGTAGGATGCCTATCCAACGGTATAAAACCTTAGAACATCCGTAATATCAAGTGATTATATTATATATAAAAAAATAAAACTACTCATTCACACAATTTTATTTGTATTATATTCTTATTAGTAGAGACGAGGCATGCCTCGTCTCTACTGTTTAAAATTGTATTAAAAATATTTTTCCTAAAGGGAAAAAATATGAATAACTCCGTATAAACTAAGCGAAGCGTTCTCACGAACACCTTAAAAATAAACAATTTTGTGAGTAAATGCGGAGTAAGTTAATAATAATCTACGAAACAACCCTTAAGGGTTGAATAAACGATTTGATATAATATCTGTGTATATGTTTCCATAATGATTGTTTTTTGTTCAATCCTTTTAGGATTGAAGATGAATACTAAGTAGTTTGTAACCATAGGTTTCACCTATGGTTATTTACCCCGTTGGATATTATCCTACGGGGTGAAAATTAAATCCCTTTCGGGATTTTTTAATTAAAAGAAAATTAAAAAATATAAAAAAAATTATTTTTTAATCATCACTTTGTTAATCTGTTGAATATGTGTAATTTACAAACTTTTTGGATGAATTTGTGAATTATTAAGGTTAAGTTTTAAGATTTTAATAGAGTATTTTATCAGCACGAAATTTAAAAGTTAAGTCATATAAATGTTTCAGTATATTTTTTTCTATATGGTCAAAAATTTTATTTCTTCTTTTAAATACTTTTTCTGCCACATTTATAGCTGTGTTGATGTTATAGGTTGTAAATTTATCTGTTCCGCCCCATGAGAAAGACGGTATAAAATTTTTTTGAAATCCGGAGCCATAAATATTTGCATTTATTCCTACAACGGTTCCTGTATTAAACATAGTATTGATACCGCATTTGGAGTGGTCGCCCATAATAAGTCCGCAAAATTGTAATTCTGTAGTTACAAATTTTTGTTTTTTGTAACTCCATAGTTTTACATCAGTATAGTTATTTTTAAGATTGGAATTATTAGTTCCTGCCCCTAAGTTACACCATTCACCTATTACAGAGTTTCCTATAAATCCATCATGAGCTTTGTTAGAGTATCCAATAATTACAGAGTTGTTTAGTTCTCCACCTATTTTTGAATAAGGACCTATTGTTGTAGGACCATATATTTTTGCTCCTATTTTTACGACAGAATGTTCACACAGGGCAAACGGACCTCTGATGGTGCTGGATTCCATAATTTCAGCATCTCTTCCAATATAGATTGGACCTTCTGAAGCATTTAGTATAGCACATTCTATTTTAGCTCCCTGTTCTACAAAAATATTTTGATTTCCTATTATCTTATTTGTATTACTAATAGTTTGTGATTTCCTGTTTTTAGTGATAACATCATAATCTTCTATGATAGCTTGTTCATTTTTAACAAAAATATCCCATAAATAATTAATTTTAAGATGTGGTATTTTTGTTTCAATATCCTCAATTATTTCTGAATTGTCTTTAACAAATTCTGTTTTTATATTTTCTTCTTTATATTCTGTGTTATCAGCTGTAGTATATAAGGCAATAATATAATTATCATGTATTAATGCCTGATTAGGTTTCAAAGCTTTTATTTGCTTAATTAATTGTTTGTTAGGGCAAACAGAACCATTTATCAGAACATTATTTTCTTTTTTGATTATAGGATATTTAATGCTTAAATAATTTTCAGTTAAAGTTGAAGTTTTTGTTTGCAGAAACATTTCCCATTTCTCTCTGATAGTCAGAATACCAAATCTAATATCAGCAACAGGTCTTGTAAAAGTTAAAGGAAATAAATTGTTTCTGGTAGTATCATCAAATAAGATATAATTCATAATACAAAGAATATTTTATTTAGTATAGTTGTGATATTTCGTCAATAGAACATTTTTCGACTTTTATCTAAAAATGCAGAGACACAAAATTCGTTAGTAACCGAACAAGTTTTTGAGTCTCTACTAGTATTATATCAATTTAATTATGAAACATTCTATTGTTTTATGGCTATATGGTTTTATGGTTAATTTCTTTTGGCAGTTTTTGGAACTCTCCAAGA
>Ga0307990_1000719_pt1 | contig 28549 bp, 16 predicted proteins | sample EllFjometagen129_FD_203168 | JGI IMG/M metagenome (GOLD analysis project Ga0307990, IMG submission 203168) | Marine microbial communities from Ellis Fjord, Antarctic Ocean - #129 | ecosystem: Environmental > Aquatic > Marine > Unclassified | place: Southern Ocean | collected 2014-10-08
AAAAAATTTATGTTGTGAAACTCCTCAATCTGTAATCAATCCACAACAAGGACCTTTTTCCACCCGTAGTCAAACCGGTTGTGAAACTCCTCAATCTGTAATCAATCCACAACATCTTCTTGATAATATGTAGAATTATTTGAGTTGTGAAACTCCTCAATCTGTAATCAATCCACAACAAGCAATATAAGCGGGATGATTAACAAAACGTTGTGAAACTCCTCAATCTGTAATCAATCCACAACGCCAGCTCCTTATCTCTTTGATGATTTCTTGTTGTGAAACTCCTCAATCTGTAATCAATCCACAACCTGTGATAAGTTTATGATAAATATAGGCGAGTTGTGAAACTCCTCAATCTGTAATCAATCCACAACTATTACTGCCTGTATAATGTAATCTAGTAAGTTGTGAAACTCCTCAATCTGTAATCAATCCACAACTGTAAGCTTATAAAGTGTTGACTGAAAACAAATTAAGCAACAAAAACACTAATAAAAAAATAATTATAATTGAATTAAATTCAAAAAATACTAAAAAAACTCCGCCTAAGCGGAGTCAAAGAACAAAATGTCCTACGGCATAAAAGCCTTATTGTGAAAAGATTACAGATTTCTTTTACAAATAAAATATACTAAAACCTCCAAATTTTGTCAATTCCTAATTTCTCAAAAAATCAAAATAATTCAAATTCCATTTGCACCGGTCGTTCCAGAGCAGGAACTTGTTCATGCGCCTCATAATTAATCATCTTCCCAAATTGCTTATCGGTTATCATGCAAATAGTCACACTTCCACGAACTGGAATATCACACTTAACCCGTTCAACATGAACATTGGCAATCTGTTTGCTGGGGCAATGACGCATATACACAGAGTACTGCTTCATAATGAATCCATCATTTAATAATGATTTTCTGAATAAGGCAGCATATTTACGTTCTTTTGCCGTATTTGTAGGCAAATCAAAAAATACAAATAACCACATGATTCTATACGCATTTAGAAGTTTATAGCTCATTTCAAAAATCAAGTGTCGGGTATTTTACTTCTACCTGATTGTTAATAAAGCTACGCATTATTGACGCGCTGGTTCTAGTTAACGCCACAGATAGCGGAGACTTGACTTTCTCCAAAATTGTGTCTTGCTTTAACACTGATAAAAGTAGACGCTTGGTCTTTATATCAAGCTCAAATAACTCCTCATTTTCATTAACTATTTCAAAAACTATTTTATCCACAAATGGTCTATATGGTTCCATAACATCATCGGTCAAACAAAACGCGTTATATCGGTTATGATGGTGTATACCAATGGCAGGATATAAACCGGAGCCTACAAGCGCACGTGCTACTGCGGCTCTTAAAATTGCGTATCCATAATTCAATAAGTTATTTGGATAATCTCCATAACGATCCCGCTTAAATCCATCAATTCTGAAAAGTGCCCGCCAATATATTTTAGCAGCCATGGCCTCCCTGTTACCAGCATCGCCACTCTTTATACTTTTGCTCAATGCCAAAAGCTTCAAAGCTTCCGTACGTTGTAAATGTTTCAACAACCGTGACTGATTTAGAATCTTCATCTCAACTGTTCGTTTCCAAAGTTGCTTCTTTAAAACAGCCTTACTCTTAATCTGGGCCTGCAATGTCTCGCTATGCGTCGTATGCGCTGAAAACGGTTGAACCATCGCATCAGGCATATGCTTCGAATCACAGAACACAACCGCTATATTGTATTGAGAACATAGCTCTATGAATTTCATCGAGAATGTGATTGAACAATCTTCAACGACAACAAACCCGACATCCTCCAATGCCACGACCACCTGCCGTTCAGGATCTCGATATGAGACCAACAGCTGATTATTTTTCACGGAAAGGTAACAATGATTGGCAAAAAAGAGTGTGCGTTTTATCATTCAAACCTCCTGATCCTCCCTAGCTCATCGATCAAAACTTTTATTGGGTTTGCAGTTTTCCAAGCCGGAAAACTCTGAATTCTCCACTCCGCACCCTCCTCCAAAATAGTTGAAGCATTATGCAACCTGAAAGTGTAATACATCGAAGATGTCTTTTGCACCCGGTACAGGTGCTCGTTCAACAACTCTTGTTTGTTATCTTTTACACACTCCTTAAATTTCTCATCCGTGAATCCCAAGATGAACATATCATTAATCTCTAGCACTGTTACAATTTCCTTACCTTCTTCTGGCAATTTATAAAGTGCCTCACCCGCCTTGCTCAGTTCAACAACATTCCAAAACTGAACTATTACCTCCTTTAGCTCCCCGTTAGCATCCTTATAAATGAGAGCATGGTGATTATTCCGAGGATTCACATACTGATTTAATCCAGACTTAAGCTGCTTTGCATTGCTAAATTCTTCTTTGATACGCACTTTTTTAATAGGAACCGGGTCACCGCCCTTGGTATTTCTCAAAAACAACAAAGGCTTACCGTCTTTAAAAAATGCGTCCTTTGGCACATCATATTTTTTCGCAGACGTATCAACCCCACAATTGTCACGCAGATGCCGCTCTATTAACTTCCGGATTGCATCATCAACAACTTTGCTTATTTGCTTGTTATTTTTAAGATCCATGATCTTGCAACGTCTGTGATAAGCTTTATGTGCTTGTGGTGCTTGTCGTTCGCCAAATACATTTTCTTTGTGCAACTGCCCCCGAACGCTAAAGCCTTTTCTGCTTTTCGACAATACTTTATTCGATTTTCTGTGTGAGACCAAGATGCTATCAATAACGCTCTGTACATCTCTAAAGAAACAAGGCCATGGCAAAGGGAATCTATCTGTACTATTTACACGGCGAGGATCAGCGGACTTCCTCTGACTATTATAGGTGCTCAAGCACTGCAAATACTCTCTCTTTGTCAACGCGATGACTAACGCATCAATGGCATGATGCCTATGGTCTTCCCGATTTTTCTTAAGATCAAGCTTCACTTCATTTGTATTCTTATCAACCCATATACACCCCTCGACCAATTTTTCACCCGCAGCTAATTGCGGTTTATCCTTCGCGACTTTGGTTAATTCAAACTCGCTATCTTTTAGTTTAATTATTGCATAATAAACGCCTTCTTCATTTGAGACCCCATCCCTGAAGAAAAAAGGATCTATATCTGTGGACAACACGCCTTCTTTGTTAACCGTGGTTGTAAGCACAAACTCACCCTCGCGAACTTCCGGCTTTTCAACTACAGCCTTAATAAATTCAGCTTCGGCCATGTCAACAGTAAGGATCAACCAATATTTACCACTGTTCTCACCACAACCACACTTATATATATAGCTTTCAAACACACCCTCTTTAACGGCACCAAAAAGCAAAACCTGATTACGCTTAGCTACCGGCCTCACCTTCGAGTCAGCCTTCACAAACTGTTTTTTCAAGACATTTAACTCACTCCAGTATGTACCGTCCTGTTTATCTGTCGCCATATTTCCGCAACTCTCATTTACAAACTTACCCTTCTCAACCTTGCCCCGGAAGCAAATTTGACTTTCATCAGTTTGCGGCATATCAATGTATTTCCTTATCAAAGTCATGGTCTCTTCAACCCGAACTTGCGCCCAATACTTTCCCGCAGCCAAATCGGGCCGTGTTTGTTCTAAGTTTAAAAGTTTTGATTTAAACTTATCTTTCTCCACCATCCCTGTGACAACGAGCGTATCACCAGGAACTGACGGGCGTTGGTTATTCTTAAGATGCACTGAATTCACATTATTCTCGCTGTCCAAAATAACGTAATAATCATCTATGCTGTTTGACGCAACATTGACTTTTTCACAATTAATACTCTTAATTGAATGAAGAATATTATTCAACCCCCATAAATGGCGCAACTCCGCTGTCAATTGCCCCGGCATTACATGAACATCTTCACATATTTCAAAAAGGAGCTCCGCCGCCTTCTTTGCTATATACCTGCTGTCATTCAACTGCCGGCTAATGAAATCCTCACCGTTGAAATCTTTCTTAGCCGTAAACCGTTTGGCTTTGGGGTATGGCAACAACCTGTAAGCCCGTCTAACCACGGACTCCCAGGAATCAACACCCCACAAATCTTTATCTCTATTTTCTTGATAAAACTGGTAAGGAGTTCTATTGCCCTTCAAACCATTAAATTTAGCATCGCAAAGTGTTTTATTGCCAAAGCTGTCATCCAACGAGACACTGTAAGGTATAATATGTTCGACTTGAATCCTGTTATCTCTACCTAGCAAGGATGAAATATTGATGATTTTACCAGTATATGGACATTGAGTTTGCCCTGCTTTATCGCTAATCTCCATGTACATCAAGTATTTCTGCATATTTGCACGTGATGGGCGCAATCCATATTCAGCCAGCCTGACTCGGGCAGCTTCATTCTTTTTACGATTAACAGAATTATTGAACGTCATTTCCTGACGCCTCTTCTTTGAATTCCGTAAATCCCTACCCATTTCCACATGGACACTATCAAAAACAAAATTAGCACCATACTTACCTTTATATGTATCAAGCAAGCAATTAACCAAACGCCTCATTTCATTCAGACTTTGCTGAACTATTGGATTTCGCAAATTCTCGACTAGCGGCAACCGACTTTGTAACTCATCTTTTCTTTCAATTTTCTGACTGTGGTGATACAGATGCGTAAACCATGGGTCATCCATCGAAAAACCAAGTTTATTTTCTGGTTTACATAAGTATGCTTTTACCTTCTCAATCGCTTCGCCATCTTTATTTTGTTCCTTCAAAATTGCTATTATGTCCCGAACTATTTCATCATGGGAACTTTCAAACAGACTCCACCTTCCTCCAAACGCATTCTTCACGCCCCCTAGAATAACTGCACGATCGTACTTATACCCCGCCTCTAAAAACGAGGTGATATTCCTAATTGCCTTCAAAGAAACATTTCCATACCCCTCTTGTAATTTAAATTTCTCAACATCGCTCAATGACTTTTTAAAACCAAAGGCTTTCTTGATCTTCTCAAACAGCCTTTCACTATCTTCATAAAAATAAAAACATTGCCAGATATCATTCTTTTTTTCGTCCCATACTTTTTTATCAAACAGGGAACTTAGTTTCCTTATCGTTGGGCACCCCGACACCTTGAACGTATCTTCATAATTGAACTTCTCATAAATCAGAGACAATTTCTTCGGAATTGCTTTAAAGTCAAAGCTCTTATCTTTGCTGACAATTAAACCCAGAACAATATTCCTTTGTTCTTCCGTCAAAGGAATACCAGTCCCATAACTTATGTTATTAATGAATTGATACGCCCGAAACAACTCACATTCAGGGTGTGATATGGGACATGGCTTTTTACTGCATGTTTTCACCTCCCCTTTTCCATCAATGGCAATACATCCATTTTTTTTAATCACGGGCATCTCGCTCTCAAAGGTGCAATTTCCTAGCAAGCCTTTCTGAGACCGCAGCGGACGCTGCCAGAAAAGAACACTCTCGTCGCTCTTGAACTTGATTTTCTTTTCCCCCTCTTCACCAACCAACCACTCAATATTACCACCCAGCATTTTCTTTAAAGGCATCAACTCTAAAGTCATTATTTTACCCCCAAACCCAGACTTCGACTCCTCAATCTTTACATTTTCACTTCCAAATTTATCCCTTATATATTTAAGGTTTTTAGTGTTTCGTTTATTGGTAAGTGCCCCCCTATACTTACGCACTTTAGGTTTTTCAACCTTCCGCTCATTCAGATCCAAGAACCGCGATTGCGAATCCCAAACCAACTCGAACTCTTCAACATACATATTACGCGTAGTATAGCGTCCCCGGACTCTTATCTCTTTTCCCGTATCATCATCTACAATCGGTTTATATTTTGCGCCATCAACAGGAACAACCTTGTTTAAATATGAGCCAAGAGTCGAACCCTTCATCTTTGCGACGCTTTCATTTATTGACAAAATATTTTCATCTGGCTTACCTTTTTCAAATAAAATTTTCGGATCGTCCGTCCCCTTTCGACTGCTACGGAATCCACGGCGCTGTATTAAGTGGTAGAAAACCCTACCTAACTCCATCATGGTCAACTTTTCAGTCAAAGCCCGCGCCCTCAACTTATAAGGATTCAACCTAATCCATTCCATAAATGCCACTGACGATGGAAATTGGCGACCGGTCGACTTATCTTCCACGCTCCACCTTTTCCACTTGCTTAACTCTTCTTCACTAAGCGGACACATTTCCTGCTCAATTAAAACCTCCAACAACTTAATCTTCCTAAGACGTTTCCTGTAAAACTGCCTACGAGTCTGACGGTGTCCCCTGCGGGCCGCATTTTTCGAGACCTCTTTGTCACCCATACCAATTGTCTTTGGCTGGACCCCTTCAGGAAAAATTCTGACACCCGTATCAATGATTTGCTCTGCTTCTTCGTCAACAACCGCCCAACCAATACTATTTGTTCCAAGGTCCAAACCCAACACTCTCATAATCTTCATCCTATTTGTTATAAACCCAAAGACGTTAATCAGCTCAAAAAAACATTAGGTCTACACTAATAAACAATAAATGCAATTACTAAGTACCTAACTGAATCTAAATTGTATTAAAAAATATCATTTCCGACAAGAAACTAATTAATAAAAACAGTTCTGCACTGATTTCTATGGAAAGCGTCTATGTTTGGTTATTCCTACTTTTGCGTGGGTAACGCATAGGCCTATGGTTTTTGGGCGAATACAACATAATCTTATCTGTTGATGTGGAAATTTCAAGTGATTAACGACCGCGCGTAGCGGGGATGAAATTCACACATCTATTCGCGGAGATTGGCTCTCACTTCGTTCGTTGCCGTCGCTTCGCGCCAGCCTCTACCTTCGGTGGTCGCGGGCAAAAAACGTGTAAAAGTATATATTCCTTCGACTATTTCCGCACTTTTAGCATTTTAGAACTTTAGAACTTCTTAAGCGCAGCGACTCCACTCGCCCCCCTTACTCGGATACCCGATACTTACTTCGCTTTCAGCATCTCTGCCAGAAACAACTTTGCATCTATCTGCTTTTTTGGAAACCAGCGTATCCGATCTGCCTCTTTGCCAATATCTGTTTTGCGACAGCGATTTACCAGTGCTTTATAAAATTTGTCTCCCTCGGCTACATCACGCCCTTTAATCCATGATCCCGCAATAAAAAGCATTTTCGCAGTTCTTATGTCGTTATCCGGCATCAAGTTAATTGCCCGCCACGCATGTTCCAGCGCAATATAACGATAATGAAAGCGGGTGTTTAGAGCAGGAGTGCTCGCTTTGACCCGCTTCATTTCATCGCGCGTAGCTTTATTGAAAACATCTGTTTTGTCGCATGCATGAAAATAACCGTAGCCGACAAACTGACCGCCCCGGCAGGCCCAGTCCGGCTCGAGTTCGTATCCAAGCAGCTCCATGCCTTTATAACGAGCAATATGGGCAGCTTCCCACGCTGAAGCCGCCCTTGTTGAGCTGCCAAGTTTTTTTTCATGAGAACTCCGGATGGCACTTATATATATGTCCAGATACGGACGCACATTTGTCGGAAAATAATTTCCGGCCTCTTTCCATCGGCCTTTGCGGGTTAACCTTCGTGCCAGCAGCCAGCGCAGATGGAGTGTTTTCCAGTCATCGCTCTTTCCATATCTAGGATAGATCCATAGAAAATCAAAAGTTACATCACAGAGCCCTGGAATGGGGTGTCTGGTATCAACATACCCGATTAGTTCATCAGCCGTCAGCACCCGCTCTGCAACATAAGCCGCATCCTCCCAGAATCCACTGCGCAAGAGCGTGTCTAATGCCCCGATATAATCACCGCTGTGCAGCATCAGCGTTCCAAGTTCGCAATGCACAACCTGCTCAAAATTTGTCACGCAATGCTCTCCGGGACGCATCCGCGCGAGCTCTATGCGCTGATCGTCCTTGAGTGTAGCCAAATGTTTGATTATTGCTGACAAATCAGCGGCGGCTCTATCGACATCACCATTGCGGAGATACAACTTAGATGATATCCATTTCCCAATCAGGCTGGATTTATCTGCTACATCAAGCCAGCGTTGGGCCTGTTTAAAATTGCCAAGCCGGTAAGCAATCCAGGCCAGCCGGTCGACATCTACAACTTCAGAGAGCCCCCCCATTTCTATCTCCGCCAACCACTTCTCGCTTTTGAGTGATACGGGGTTTTCCAGAGAAAGAACGTATGCTGTCAAAACCCGTCTAGCGACTGAATCATGCGTGAGGGCTCCAAGATCAACTTGGTCATCAGCAAAAACATCATGGCAGACAATCAACAGTGAGGCATAAGCCGTATTATCGCCTGATGCATGCTGCGCCAAATAAAGATTTATGGCATTATCGTAATCTTTACGCAATAAGCTTATCTGCGCTTCCCACCCAAGGCTTGATGATGCCAGATCAAGAGTATCCTGAAAGCCCCTGGAAGAAAGCCGTCTTACCTCCTGAAAACGTGCCTCTGCCACTCTCGGATCACCCAGCAGTGCAATCTTGCCAAGCATAAATTCGGCCCACACGCCTCTATGTTTTCGTGCCGATTCGGGAAGTGCCAGAAGTTTCAACCACTCACAACCAGCTTTTTCATATTCATCTGCATGAAAATACCCCGCGCCTCTCAAGTACAACTTGAACTCCATGGGAAGTTCAGATGGAAGTTCAGGCATCTTGAATTTACGCATCTCATTGTCAGAAACCAACACTCCTTGTTTTTTCCAGCGTTTAAGATACCATTCAGGAATTTTTTTATCCTGCCTCTCATAAAGTCCGACAACAAGCTCTTTTTGACTCCAGCAAGTAAAGTACTCCTTATACTCCAAAATATACTTCCTGACCGGATTGTATTTAGCACAAATCATCTTCCTTTTCGGCTCCGACATACCGGACTGCGACAGGCATTGATCAAGATCACGTGTATGCCTGGAAAAATTTCCCCCATGTGAGGTAGACGTTCCTGATGCAATTTTTTTGCCGGGAATGACTAAAGGCTGGAGGGCATCTCTCTCTTGCAGAGATATGCGTTCCAACTCAGAGCGAAAAGATGCCACCGGCGTTGTCAAAAAATAATTATCGCCCCCTGCCAGCACACGATTAGGGAAATTCGGTCCACAGGCCTTTGCGCCAGTATGTAAAAACACAATCACCGCCAAAAGTACTGGTAATTGCTTACAAATTTCAAAATATTTCAACTTTTACCTCCGTAATTGAATCAAACTTCAACCAGCCTACACAACATCGTTCAGCCGGTGAAAGAAACCGCATGCGGGTTTCATCATTCGCAACTAAATTCAGCGAGCTGCCATCCTGCATTACACACGAATATCCATTGAGTCCATCACGAGCCACAAGCTGAACATCACCACTCCATCGTACGACTAATCGCTCCGGTGGCGGTGCATCATTGCCGCATCCGTTGATAAGAACCACATCCACCAAACCATCGCCTTGGCTTTCAACCACGGCACACACAAGCTTGCTCCGAAAAACACCGTCGATAACTGATATCAATGTGGGCAGCGTCCAGTTCAAACGATCGTCTTTAACTGGCAGCCTATACCAGCTAACGCCCCGCATGCTCACAGGATGAACCTTCCTCCAACGATCAACTAGAGCCGCGATTTCATATGGGTCGGAGTTTACACGCTTAACAACTGTACCTTTTCCCCATGCACGCAACCTGCCCTCGGCACTTAATCCTAAAAAATGCCCAGCTTGATCAAAAGCAACATAGTACCCATAGGTCGGCAACGCCACTGTGAAGGGAACCCCGATCGCAGCAGCCTGCCTGACCCATGCATCACATTTGCTAATATCACAAAGAAGCAGCGGTTCAGAGACCGACCGCGGTCGTTCAAGCGAATGCACCTGCAGCACATAACCATCTGTAATTCGAACCAGCTTCTTAAATGCGCGCCGCTTTAACCAACACGGAAGCACCGTAATTGTCAGCGGTGTATCTCCTGTAACCTTGCGGATCGATTCAACTAATTGTCGGTAACCATCCAGCTTTGACTCCGCACAATCAAAATCCAGCTGTAATTCGCTAACGGCGACCCCCCTCTGCTCTGCCTGCCAGAGGACCTCCAGGACAACTGTCGAAAGTTCCGCAACCGCCCGAGCCTCAGGTGAGAACGATCCGGTATATGGACCGATGCGTACCGCCAACGCAACTCGTTTATCAATGTTTGTGAGAGCCCCAACATCATAGTTCACTTTGACAACCTGAGGCACCTCGCCATCCCAGGAAACTTCAGCGGCTAAAAGACAGTAGCCATCTACCTTCCCCGCAATATCCGCAATCCCCTGCACAACACTCTCATTCCACTGACGCTGCCAGACATAAACCGAGTGTGATAAAGGTGCTGAGGAGTTACCGGCATCTCCAAAAAAATGCGTGCTGACAGCCAACATCAGAGAGGCTAAAACAAATACGCAAAGCAGAATAAATATTTTTACTCTCAATTATTTATCTCCAGTTGGTGGGTTAGTTGGTTATTCGTGGTTTTTTTGTTTGTTGTTGAGAGCCGCTTCGCTCCATGCCGAGCTGGAGCTCAGCGCTCCCAGATGCTCAGGCTTCAATAACTCTCTTCTTATTCCGTCAAAAAACCAACGTAACAATTATTTTTCATGCTTTTCGTGCCTTTTGAGCGTTAAGACAGGCTCTTCATTGATTTTTATGTACGTTTTTATCTCCCGCAAAGGCGCAAAGACGCAAAGGAGATTCTTCACAGTTTTTTATCCACAGATTATAAAGATTGACGATCAGCCTGTTAGGCTTCAAAGTTAATAATTAAAATTGTGTTGCTCCCCTTCTGATTTTCAGAGCATTTCATTACAGTTCAGCAAACCGGAAAAGAATTACCACACGCAAAGAATCCACTTTGCGCCTTTGCGCCTTTGCGGGAAAAAACTATTAACGTTGCAATTGCTTTTCGTGTTTTAAAAATTGGTTGTGGCTATGCTGCACTAAGATCTCTGCGCCTCTGCGAGATAACCCACGAAGCGTACCAAAAAATCAGCATTCATCATTCATAACTCAGCACTCGCCGCAGGCGCAAACTCAGCACTCGCCGCAGGCGCAAACTCAGCACTCGCCGCAGGCGCAAACTCAGCAATCCCCTCTCTGCGCCGCCACCAGATCGCCGCAGGCAGAGCCAAGAGCATTAGCAGCCAAAGTGCTGGTTCCGGTGAATCCATTATATTTTCCTCTTCAAACTCATCAAAGGCCAAAGTGCTGTGTTTTTTAAGCGACTTTTTCTCAGCCGCTTTTAGAGCCTTGGCCTGCGCCATGCTTTCAACCGCCAGAAATGCGGTCGATGGAATCAGGATGTTTAACCCGCGGGCATCCAGCAGAAGCTGCTGTCGCATCGACTGCTCAAGCCCCATGTCTAATTGCGTCTGCCACCAATCCTGCCACAGACCAACCGCTTTGGAGTAGCGCGAATCAGAACTTATAACAAGATCCGCTTTGAGCGGCACAAGCGTATCGCTCGCTCCATCAAAACGCTCCAGAGATGCTTGTGAGCTGAAGTAAGCAAATCCACCACCTGCAGCTGAGACTGCAGCAACCTGCTCTCCACACTTAATCGGAATAACTGGTATTGCGTTTGATACCGCGCCCCCGTTGTTATTACTCCAGAGAGCGTCTGGAACTTTTGCCAACCACCAGGCGGCTCTATCGAACTCCAGCGTCTCCTGCTCGGTTTGTGTCACAAAAAATGGGACACTCTCAATTTGTTTTCCGGCAGAACCCCAATACTTCAACAGCTCCCTTTTAACATCCCACTCAGGGCAGTATCCAGGTGTCAAATCACTGCCGGAGAGAATAATCTTCTTCCGCGCACGTTTGACTGCACTACTCTCTGACACATAACCGGCAGGAATATACACCGCCCGGTTCCCGGCGGGTGTCTCAATTTTAACGATGCCTCCCTCTTCATTCGACAACTGAACCGATTTTTCTCCAATCTTAACCACTGGCCGCGCGCCTTGCGGGTAGAGAAACTTGAGCAGGCACTGCCGCTCCTGATCAGCACTGAATGGAAAAACAGACAACTTCAGCTTATCAGGAGCAGTATAGACAACCAGACCCGGGTCAAGGCGCTCGCGGTCGCGGATCATGTGGTAGACCCACATGGCCGCCCGGCGATCGGAGAGCCGAGCAGGCACCATTTCACCCTCAATCTTCAGTTCATAGCCCGAAACAAAAACTCCCTGCGGAACTTCAATATCGGTTCTGAACTCAGCCTGCCATGCCTTGCCGCTCTTCATTGTGATCAGCAGTGATGCCTCTACAACTCCATTGCTGCTCATCAGATCGCTGACCTTTGCCTCCGTCAAAGCCACATTTCGAGAGGGTGCTCTGACTCCTCGCCCTGAACGACGACGCGACTCATTCGTAAACATCGAGTAAAAGGAGTTCATCTCCCAGATATCGTTTTTTCTCTCGTATTTTTTTCCAAGCAGAAGTTTATTGAGCTGTTTCATCTTGCTGTCAGGTAAAATCATACCGCCAAAGACAATCGTATTATAGACCTCAGAGAGAATCGGGACATAAAAGCCCTCTTTTGAATCATGCATCTTTCTCAGAACATAACGGGCAGTATCCGGCGAAGGCAGCTTCAGCGGATCTTCAAAGGACTGCACATAAACCGCGTCCAGCGTCTTAATAAAAATACTTTTATGAACATAGGCGCGTCCCACATAAACGGCAGGAATCAGCGTAAAAGCAAGCAGAAAACTGGTTATGGCAACCACCTTATTGAAACGGACCGTCATCAGCTTAAAGGTTCTTGTCAGCTGAAGCGTGTGCATCACAAAGAGGACCGTGGGCGTGAGTATCAGAAAACCGGCCCCGGCAACAACCATCGCCAACAATGAGAATGGCAGAAATGGAAGAAAAAGAAAAAAGAAATAGAATGAGAACGGATAACAGAGAGCCACACATATTCCATACAGTGGCTGTTCCCTTATTTTAGAGTGATACCCACCAAGCAGAACAACAGCATTGATCACCGTTAACAAATAGATACCCCAATGCTGAAGATCCGCCGGAAAAGGGATGCTCCGATTAAGTGCCAACCCGCCAAGCGGCAAGATCAGACTGCAAAATAACATCAGTACCCAGTTGTAGCGAATGCCCTTGAAAAGCCATAAAAGCAGTTGCATAAAACCAAATGCCGCAATAAGCGTTCCGCCAACAAATATCGGAATCGAAATCAATGCAGAGGGAAGCCAGGAGCTGGTTACAAGACCAACCGTATATACCGAGGCCGGAATAAATATAAGCAGCCCAAAACTTCCAATAATATTGACCCACCATTTTTCAAAAAATTTAATATTTGCACCGCAGATAAAACAGTAAAACAACCCTGGCATAGCAGTAGCCAACTGAACCATTATAAAAGGTCCATCAGGGACAACCCATGAATCCGCACCCATGACTCTCGTGGGGATAATTTCATCCAGCTGCATGAAAAACCAGATCAGTGCCGCACTCTGCAGCAGCAGTGCCCCCAGCATGTAGAACTGCTGAATATCGACACCTGATCGACGACGACGGACAATCATCCACAACGCCACCAGCGCAAGCACGGCTGGCACCGCCAGATAGTGGACATAAACCAGCGGAGTGCTATCTTTGACAGCTTCCCCCATAAAACAGAGCGAACCGGCACGAAACAGAATCAATACAAGCTGCGGTATGACCATCGTCAGAAATAACAGCAAGGGAGTCACCTTAACTACGGGAGCTATCTTTTCAAATATCTTCATAAACCTTTTTCCTTCATACTTTGGTTCTTCCGAGTTTTTTATGGGTCAAAGAAATATTTTACAAGTTGCGTGGCGGGGTCACGGCCCCCGCCCTACAGCTTTACAGAGATTACAGCCTTTGTTGTAGCAGAGGTCCCGTCTTCGCCAAGGCTGCGCCGGACAAGCCTTGACCTCGGAAGGATTACCCACAATAGAACTGCAGTAATCGAGAGAAAACAGGCCATGCCGATCCCCATATGGCTATACTCCTGCAGCCACTCGGGTATGCGTCCCTCACTTAAACGCTGAAAGTGCCAGGCCATTACAATCCTGGCAACATTTCCTATAAGTGCAATCAGATAACAGAGAGGCAGCAGCACCAACCAGCGCAGAGGCTTGCTGCCACAGAAAAAAGCCCCGCCCATTCCACAGATAAAAGCAAAGAACCCGGAGCCGCTGCATTTTTCACTAACGGTCAGAAGCGGCGAGACCATGATCCGGACAATATCCTGATCAACACAACAGGGCGCACCGAGAAAAAGAGCGGCCAGCCACCCCGAGGGAATTTGTAACAAGCATCCAGCCCCGCTGAGAGAACAAACAAAGTCAATCACAAACATAACTACGCAGGCAATTATAAAAGTTTTATGCTTTTTCAATGACATCCCAGACAAATTCATCTCCTCAATAACACTGCCAATCTATCAAAACAATGTGTCAAAGTTGTGTCAAATTTGTGAAAAAGTGTGAAATATTGGTTTTTCGTTGTTTTTTTTATCCACAGATTATCAAGATTAAAAAAGATTAAAAAAATTCTGGGTTCTTCCGAGTTTTTTATGGAGCGAGCCTAAGTTCAGGTTATTCCGACTTTTGTGTGGGTAACCCTTCCGAGGTCCCGTCTTCGCCCGCAAGCGGGACTACGCCGTGGCATGCAAGGACCTCAGCTACAGTAAATGCTTTTGATGTGCAACAAAAGCTATAGGGCGGGGCTCGCCACAGCCTGAAGAGATAGGGCAAGCATAAAAACAGAGCTTAAATATTTCATAATGTTTTCCTTTATCGTCCCATCAGTCTCCGCCCTGCAGACGCCATACGCGTCAACCTGAGAGACTCTTTCCCCCTGAGTTACTCAATGGTGTGCGCAGCAGTAGGTGCAGCCGCTACGAGGCGCACCACCAATAGGTACGACTCTTCGCATGCTACGTCGCATCTCTGGTGCGTCTCATAGCGACAGCACCTACTTGCACTATCTTTAAACCTTGGCCCCATTTTGTACCTTAACGATGATCTTTAAGCCACACAATTCATTTGTCCCTGAAAATGGCCCTTTTTTTACCATTCTCACCAAAATTTACAAACTCTTACGATGCCGCGTCAGTCGAGTTCAATAACCGAAAGCGTATAGGTTTCATCGGCGGTATTGGGCCCGAAGGTCAGATCAATATTGGAAACATAAACCTTATTGCCGAGTCTGATACACTCTGATGGTGCATCCAATTCACCATTGATGCCATCACCAGGTGCATTTTTGGCGATCAGTGTGGCTTTACCGCTCTTAACGCATACTTTAAATACCGCGCAACCGAGAAAATCGGCAAGCCAGATGGAGCCCTCACCATCATAATGCATACCATCAATACTCTCAGCACCCTTGACAGTTGTGAAGAGCTTGCTGCCTGAGACAACACCGGCCGCATCAAAGGCAACCTGCCAGATTTCTTTGTCACCGAAGTTGGCGACATACATATTTCCACAACAATCAAAACAGAGACCATTAGCACCAACCGGAACACCTTTTGTCTGCATGCTGAAGATGACATGCGGATCTTTAACGGTGCCGTCAACTTTAACCGGTGCGTCGGCCTTGAGCTCCGCCAGCTTAAACTGGTAAGTTCCGCTGATTAAAGGGACCGCCTCGCCGAATGTTGTTTCATTAACAAAGATGCTGTCGCCTTGCACAGCGATACCATTGGCTGCGTGCAATCCAGTTGCAACAATCTCAACATCACCGGTGGCCTTGCCATCTTGCATGACAACGCGCAAGATGCGTGATTTAGCATAGCCTTTACCGGCCAGGTTCTGATTATCAGAGACATACAGGTTGCCATCTGATCCAAAGACCACACCAAGCGCACTTACCACTCCGGTATCTTTTGAGATCGGCAGGTCGATTATCTTTTCAATCTTATTATCCTTCGTAATTTTAACAATACAGCTGGGCGCATCCTGCGCCACGTTGTTAATGGTCAACCAGATTACGCCGTCTTTAATGGTCATGCCATCGGGATTTTTGTAGGCACTTTCCAGTTTGACGGCAAGCTTGGGTGTTTTGAGAGCAGCTCCGGCACATCCGACCGGGCAGCATTTTTTATCCGCTGATTCACAACCTGTCATTACCAGAACACAAATCACCATCGCTGCTGTTAACATTTTATTCATCTGATTCTCCTGTATTTTTGATTTTACGATTTTTTTATGGGTCAAAGAAATATTTTGCAAGTTGCGTGGCGGGGTGGAACTTAAACGTTTTTTCCTCGTACTCGTACACGTACTCGTACACTCAAATCTCTTTTTCCGCTATTTCCACGCAAGGTTTCAGAGATTAGCGTGTACGAGTACGTGTAAAAGTATGTGTTCCTTCGACTATTTCCGCCTACTGTATCCGGACGCGTTCCACGTCCCACCTCTTACAACTTACAACTTACGGAGCGCAGCGACAAACCTCTTACAACTTACAACTTACGGAGCGCAGCGACTTACGGAGCGCAGCGACTTACGGAGCGCAGCGACAAACAACTTACGGAGCGCGGCAGCTACTTCAAATCCAAGTTGTACGGAATATCGATTCCATATTTCTTGTTGACCTTGAGCATTTCAGCGAATGTCTGCTGGTGTGGTGCAATCGAATATTCCCCTACCAGATAGAACATCTTCTGGCGCGCCCAATGCTTTTTAAGCAGCGGAGATCCCGCTTTAGCAAACTTCTGGATATCGAGTCGGAACACGGAGTCGTAGCCCTTGCCTGCCGCCAGACCACGCACCTGAAAAACCAGCTCCTTGGTTCCCTCCGGACAGATACCGGTCAGTTCCAGCTGTTGATCCCTATATAAATTACATGTGTTGCGCGGGTAAACCTCACTACGGGAAGCACTATCAAAAACAACTGATATATCACCCATAATCGGATTACGGATGCCGTTATACACCATTGCCATTGAAGATGGTATGTCCCAACGGTCGCCCTTCAGAATATACGCCTTGCCCCGGTTGCAATAGGTCAGCATATCAAGCAGATAGTCATTTGCCTTATTATGCGTGCCATACATATAAACTGACATCAAACCACTGTTCAGCTGAGAGAAGGATCCAATGATCTTTGCACTGCCTGTCATACCGGTTGTAGGTTTGCCATCAGTAACAACAAAGGCAACCATAGGACGTATTGGATCGCGTTCCAGCTTCAGCAGAGAGCGCAAAGATCCAAAGACATCGGTTCTACCATAAGCACGCATATGGGAGATAAACCCAGATGCTTTCTTAAGGTTCTCGGGGGTTACTTTTGTCCACCCCTTAAAGCAACTCTCAAAGGTATCGCGAAATCCGATAACATTGAAGCGATCCCCTAGATTCATGGAATCCATAGCGGCCAGCAATCCCTTGCGACAAAATTTCAAGCGCTCCTCTGTCATGGAGCCGGAGACATCCTGAATCCAAAGAATGTCCTTAGCAACCACCGGAACCGCTATATCCTGACGAGGCTGAATGCCAACCCTGAAGTAGATCTTTCCCGGCTCACCGGGATCGCGGTAGGTTTCAAGTCCGACGGCCAGGAGTTTATCAATAGGCTTATAATCAACTGTTTTTTCGATAACCTCAATTTTCTTGCGAGCTTCCTGAGTAACTTTTTCTTCAACTGACCGGGGTGGTATTACCGGTATTATATTGGCCGGAGGTTTGACTGGCGGTTTGAGCCCGTCGATTTTTGGTTTACTCGAATCAGAGTCGATCCGTTTATCACCCGGTTTATCCGCAAACTTCTCCACCGTTGTGATTGCAATAGCGTCAGGTATGGCAGCAGAAGCAGCGATTGAGGGCTTAATGAATGTACCCTTCACAATCTTAGTATCAAAGACCTCAGCAGCTTTGATAGGCCTGGGCGGCTCTACGCCCCGGCCGAACTCCCGTCCGGCCAGATCAATTGACGGCACAATATCCGGAGCATGAGGAATACGCTCAATCATTGGAATTTCACGACGGGGAAGGGCGGCCGCATCATCCTGAACCGTGCGGTCAAAAATCTGTTTTATTTCCTGACGAGGCATCCAGGGCGCAGTATCAACAGTATCAACACTGGTCTCATTCAGAGCAGGAACACCCGGGGATAGAGCTTCACGCGGAATCGGAGGTGGTGCAGTGAGCGCAGGACTGGTATCATTTCCCAGCGAATCAACCTGGTCGCTGATTTCAACTGGACCACGACTTGGTGTATCGCGTTCACCGGGAACCTTATCCATCATCCGCATGGGGTCAATGCTCAGTGCTTCAACCCGCATAGGCGGAACTTTTTCAGGCATAATCCATTTACGGGTCTGCTGCGTAATACGTGTTAATTCACCAAAATTCCAGTCCCCACAAAAATAAATAAAGAACATATGAAATACGAAGGAGAACACAATGGCGATACCGGCCAGCACCCAGTGATGATCACTCTGCTGACGGTGAAAAACGAATCCTTTTGGAGTCATACGCTATCCATCCTCCCCCGCCCGAAAATCAGGTTCTATGTTAAATTTCAATTTCAATTTCAATAATTCCTTTTCGGCATTTCGACGTTATCAGGCAACTGTCAAGCATCACAGCTTTGCAGCCTGTGGCGAATCGGGATAACGCTGTTTCAATTCATCACGCATCTTCTCGGCCTCATCCTGATTACCCTGTTTTTCCAGCAGTTCAGCCGCCTTACTGAGTGCCTCAGGAACGAGTTCTTTGTCGTCGAATAAGATACCGACGCTGATATAATACCGCACCGCCGATTGAAGATCGCCGCTTAACTCGGCATTACGTGCCAGCCCTGCATAAGCTCTGGCACGCATCCCAAGCATATCCGGAGAGGAGGCCCTTGAAGCTGCATCGCTAAAGCTCTTTTCAGCCTCATCATAACGGCCGGACTCTGTCAGAAGCTCACCCATACGCAGGGCGGATTCGGTTCCATAGACAGTCGATGCTCCGGTATCCAGAGCCTGCTTAAAGGCATAGATAGCAGGATCACGCTCGCCTTTATCACGATGAATACGGCCCAGCACAGTCCAGGCGGTTTGCAACCATCCCTTATCCGGCTTCATTTTAATCAGAATATAGGCGGCTTTTGAAGCAGAGTCATACTCTTTATTTTTATGCTGAAACTCGGCCAGCCAAGCCAGTTTGTCTTCACCCAGTTTCGAAGCAAGATTGGAGTCCAGCACTTTATTAAAGAGCTGTGCGGCTTCCTCACTTTTATTAATTCCCTGCAGGAGTAACCCCAGCTCCAAATTACATTCGCGTTCAAACTCCTTAGAGGGATTTGATGCCAACGAAGCACGAAACATCTTCTCGGCTTCCTGGATATCATTCAGATTTTGATATATGATACCGCGCCAGTAAAGAATCTCGGCCCTGTGCGCATCCTTTGGAAAACGCCGCAGCAATTCATCAAGAGTTGACCCGGCTGCACGAAACTGTTTGGAACGAACCTCCTCCATGGCTTTCTGATAGAGGGTCTCGGCAACTACGGGACTCTCAGGATATTTGCTCAGCAAGGCAGTCCAGTCACGCAGCGCGGCCTCACTCTGATTCAGACGCGTCAGACAAATACCGGAGGCATAAAGTGCTGTCGCGGCCAAAGGATCATCGGGATAGGAGGCGGCAACCTTCAGGAACCAAGAGGAAGCCTCCTCCCAAGCACTCTGCTTTTGCAGCATCCAGCCCAGGCGGTAGAGAGCATCTTTCGCCAACGGACTCTTCGGACACTTTCCAACCAGGGTTCGGCAACTCTGAATAACAGTCTCGGCCTGACCGATTTTAAGAGCGGCATCAGCTTGCATCCACAAAATTTTATCCATTTGATCATCAGCGGGATTTTTAAAACCGGCAATTGCATCGAGGGTCTCCTGATATTTTCCGGTACGATAAAGTGTTGTCATTTTCTCATAATAGGCCTTGCTTACCAAACGTCCATTGGGAGCAATTTTTATCTGCCTGTCATAAAATGCAACTGCCTCATCATTCTGGCTGAGTTCTCTCAGGCAGTTTGCTTTAACATAACAGAGCTCTTCCAACGCGGGCTGGTTGGGATCGTCAATAACAAGATCAATAATTTTTGACCCCTCCTGATAGCGCCCACAATAAAAACAGGCCCAGGCTGCAGCCAAAGCACCCTCTTTTACCCTGGCGGAATCGGGATATTTTGTGCGCAGCCTCTTAAAAAGGTCGGCACTATCTTCAAACTTTTCACCCAGCAACGATACCTGCGCCGCAAAGAAGCATGCCTCTTCCGCCACCTTTTTGTCTTTAGCTTCATAGGTCAAGCCCAGATAAATTCCCAAGGCACGACGTTGATCCTCTTTTTTGGCACTCTGACTCAATATCCAGGCTGAACGCAATGCGGCATAGATCCCATAATCGGTCTCTGCAAAATTCTTACTCAACAGCTCATAACAGGCCAGAGCCTCAACCGTTTTTTTCATTTTTTCAAAAACCTCGCCCTTATGATAAAGCGCGGCTGAACGCACATCAATAGAGTGATCCGCTGTAGTCAGCAACTCCAGTGCCTTGAGGGCATCCGTCAGCGAATTGCCCCCGAGCTCCATCAGAATCAAGGCGCGCTGCAATTGTGCCCGCGGGACATGAGGACTATCAGGACAAAGCTCTACAAGCTTTTTATAGACAGCCTCAGCCTCACTCTGTTTTCCAACCCTGCGATAACACTCCGCCAGACGATAGAGCACTGAGTCGCGCTCCGCTAACTTCGGATTAGCCGCCAGCGACTGATACTCACGCGCTGCCAGATCAAACAGACTTCTTCTGAAAAGGCCGTCCGCAAGCTGTAAACGGTCGCTGATTTCGACAGGGTCTCCTTTGACAAACAATGCGGCCGACAAAACCAGGATTGCACTCAATATATAAACAGAACGCTTCATCACTCTCCTGATTCATCAGATTTTGTATCTTCACTGGTAGCCAACGAAAAATTCCATATGTCGGCTTTGCGACATGTATCAATGATCCTGATCAGATCTTCGTATTGAGTTGCTTTGTCCGCCCGCAGAACCACCGGCTGCCCGGGAAAGTATTTTGCCAGACGTTCAAGACGTTCCTGGAGTGCTTCCATTGTCATATTCTGCTGATTAATAGAAACCCTGCCATCCTCTGCAACATTAATAATAATTTCACCTGGCAGACGATCAGGCACCTTGCCGCTTTCAGCGGAGGGCAGGCTGATATCAATTTCATACTCCCACTGCGAAAAAACCGATGTCGTGATGAAAAAACATAGCAAAAGAAATACAATATCCATCATTGCCGTCATCTGGAAGGTCGGCAACTCGCCTTTATTATTCTTCCTGAAGTTCATGAGTCACTATCCTTCTCAGAGAGCGTCATACGGGCTCCCATACCGATAAGAGAGGTCAGGACTTCAGATGTAGCCGCCTCCAGATTTGAGATCTGACGGCTGGCACGCCTGCGGAACCATGCATAAAAAGCCATACACGGTATAGCAACAATCAGACCGAAGATTGTGGTCACCATAGCCTCTGAGACACCGGCGGCGAGCACAACAGTTTTGGCCCCGGCCATACTGCCCTCTGCAATACCGCTGAAAGCCTTCAACATACCCAGAACCGTCCCCAGCAGACCCAGCAGCGGAGCAATCGTGGCTACATCAAGCAAGAGCTGGGTCTGCCCCTGAATTGATTCAGCCTGGCGAGCTCCCTCGGATTCAGCCGATCCGCGCAAAAGCTGAACATCGCAATCAGGAACATTGCGTATGCAATCGAGCGCTGCGAGCACAATCGCAGAAAAAGGACAGTGATGACGATCACTCAGCCGCCTGGCCTCACTCAGATCGTTATTACGGATGCGCGTGAGAATATCGCTGATCAGTTGACGCGGGACTATGGCACCACTGCGCAAGGCCGTCATAAAATAAAGTACCAATGCCAGAGCAAAGACTGATACTGCGGCCAGAATCCACATAATCCAGCCGCCATAAGCCCAGGCCTCTTTGATCGACATGCCATACAAATTTGCTACACTTTCCCCTACGTCAGCTGCCACAGCCACCTGAGAAAATGCACAAGAGACCCACCCGAAGCAGCCCACCAGAGCTGTAACCACTACTTTTTTCACTTTGCTGTTCATCTTTTCTCCCTTAGTAATTCAAAACTATTCATCAGCGGAAACTTGGTTCCAAGCAACTTGCTCAAAACGCGTTCAGAGCCTCTGCGTCGTAGACGCGTTCCATGCAGCACCTCTTTAATTCGCAGTTTATATCCATTAAAATCGAGGCCTGCTGTTCCGCCCAGATGCGTCTTAGCCGCCAGTGCCGCATCCGGATCAGCATTATCAAGTTCATCCAGATTTGAACGTACATACTGATAGGCATCACGGAAAGGCATGCCGCCCGCTACGAGCTCCAGCGCCTTGTCTGTGGCAAAAACACCGCCGCTGAACCCACCGCGCAGCCTATCAGGGCAAACACTCAAAGATTCGGCCATCAAAGTCATAATCCGCAGGGAACCACGCGTTACGCGCATGCCTTCCATATAAAGTTCCTTGGTGTCCTGAAGATCACGGTTGTAGCCGCCGGGCATTGCTTTAAGTATCGAGTTGGCAGTGGCACCATATCCCATCACAATTGCGGCCTTGGCCCGGATCAGCTCAAGCACATCCGGGTTATATTTCTGAGGCATAATGCTGCTGCCAGTGCAAAGTTCAGGGGGTATTACAAAGTAGCCGAACTCCGGCATTGAGAATAGGATCAGGTCTTCCGCCATCCTCGAAAGAGTCAGCATAATCTGCCCGCAGGCAGCCAGCACAACCGCCTCATCCTTGCCACGTGCATTGCTGGCATGAAAAACATTGTGATGCGGAACCGAGAATCCAAGCAGACTTGCGGTCATCTGGCGGTCAACCGGAAGCGGAACCCCGTAACCGGCGGCTGAGCCCAGCGGACAACGGTCATTCAAGGTGTAGGCAGCCTCAACCATTAACAGATCATCCAGTAAACTCTCGGCCCAGGCGGTGGACCACAATGCCACCGAGCTGGGCATGGCCGGCTGCAGATGGGTTCTTCCCACCATCGGGATCTTTTCATGTTGCTTTCCAAACTTCACTAAAGCCTGTGCAAGCTGCGCACTCTCTTCAATCAAACCCAGAATCTGATCGCGCATATGCAACCTTATGTCAACAGCCACCTGATCATTTCTGCTACGACCAGTATGCACCTTACGCCCTAAATCGCCAAGGCCTTCAGTCAATCTGCGTTCAACAGCGAGATGAACATCCTGGTCCGTCTCCGTGATTGAAAACTTACCAGCCTGCACCTGATGCATCACCCCAATCAAACCAGCGACAATCTTATCACGCTCTACACTTGTCAAAACGGCAGGATCAACCTTCATATGCGATAGCATGGTAACATGCGCGGCTGTACCAATGCAGTCCCATAAAGCCAGGTCAAGATCAAGCACCGGGTCCTTACCCACTGTAAAAGATAGCACATCCGGATGAATTTTTCCAACAATTGTCTTTTTTGCGCTAGAGGCCATTACCTCTCCTTCCAATATTCGTAAATCTTAATCAACACTTTTTGCAATCGATTGTACGCTACTCATGTGTCGTTGTCTATCTTGCCAAACCTTGTTTACGCACCTCACCACTCTCTAATCTCTGCTCCAGAGCTCTTTTGAGCGACTCTGCCTGCGTCAACATCTGCATCAGTTTCTCCTGCTCAGCTCCTGCAACGAAAGCTCCGAGAAACTTTATGTACCCTTCAGAAACCGCAATAAGCATCCCATCCCGCCCAACTGATGCCATCCTGACTCGCACAACCTGATCCCTGGCTGCTCTACGCAGATCGATATTCCCGGAATCGGCGACAGCCTCTCTGAAAGTATAGTAAGGCTTTTTCTGATTAAACATCATGCCATAATCACTTGGAAAAAGCAATAATTCCGATTTAAATCTTCGCATTATCCCTTTTGTTGAAAGTCCCGGTTGAATCACTCTGCGACCAAGAGCATATAAACGCATGTCCAGCAGCATGTCAAATCCGCCCGCATACGTGCCTGACAGCAATCCGGCAATATATTCAGGACTCCATTTACGACCCTTGGCCACATCATCAATAAGCACCTTGAATACTTTACCGCGCCTTTCCAGAAACCAGCCTGCCAGAACCGCGGCAACCGCCAGTTCCTGCTTGGCGGCATAGCTATCAAAACGGTAAAGATATTCTGCCGGGGGAATACATCCGTTCGACCACAAAAGATGGGTACGATCAAGATCAGCCTGACGCTTATTACCGACAAGATGCCTTAGCAATCCATCGATCAGCCAGTTCGGCAAGTCCTGCATTGTCTTCTGAGTACCACCAGCTTCAAGCATATAGGCACGCAGAAAGGCCACAACTACAGCCCTTCTGAACTTCGTCAAGTCCGCTGCTTCAGCATCAGGAAGTTCAATTCTTTCCCGTAAACCCCCCTTTACATCACGTATTCGTGCTGAAAGAACCGACGTATCTCCATCGTTCTTATCTCCAATCTTAACTTCCAGAGGACAACTAAGTGAACCAAGCTTCATGTTCAAACCCTGCAGAAACATATTACGAGTCTGATTTATAAAGATCAGCACCGGTCCACGATATGAGGCCTTCGCTACAGAGGAGTAGACGACCACCGCCCCGTCTCCAGAACAGATCGGCGCCGCAGGAATGTTGCGTTGCCTTCGCATCTCCTTTAACGGCGGCAGTTCATCAGCACCAAAAACTTCGTGTACCACAGTCAGACTGAGAAGCATTACAGCGAGCAGACGCACAGCCCGGCTTAAATTTTTTAATCCTTTATTCAAACTTCCCCCTTCATTTTAGCACTTATTGACCGCCATAGCCCAAATACCAACGGCTGGTTATGCACATTTTTTTTAACCACGAAAAACACTAAAAGCACGAAAGCATGAAGGCTACAGTAAAAACTTTGATGGCTGTAAAACTGTAGGGCGGGGGCCGTGACCCCGCCACGCATACTGCTAGAAGCTTCATTGGCCAATGAAAAAATTGAAAGAGACATAAAAAATCTGTCAAACAACTTTTCGCGTTTTTCGCGCCTTTCGTAGTTAACTCTTTGAGTTGCAGGCGTACCCCGCACTTTAGAACTTTCGCACTTTAGAACTTCAGAACTTTAGAACTTCCCACTTTCTACATCCCACCTTCCACCTCTTACATCTTACGGAGCGCAGCGACTCCCCTTCGCATACTCAATGGCCAACGCCTGCCAGCCTGCATTCGATATCTGCTCTGCTCTGGTTCTGGGTTCAATACCAGCGCGACTCAAAATTACGGTGATCTCACTATCGCTACGTTCCAGCCCCGCGACGGCCTTGCGCAGCGAAGCCCCAATCTGCTTCCGCCGGTGCATAAAGGCATATCGGGTCAAATCAAAGAAGCTTTCTCTTTCTACCTCAGAGAGTTCGCTGCGGACTTTATCCAGGCGCACAATCGTAGAGCCAATCTCTGGTCGCGGCCAGAAACAGGCCGCACCCACATGACGAACAACTCTTACCTTATAATCGAGCTGCAGCCAGACCCCGGCCTGGCCCCTGGCCGGTTGGCAGGCATCTGCGACCAACCGGTCCGCAACCTCCCTTTGAACCAGAACCACGATTACCTTCGGAGAGCTCTTATGCAGAGCAAGATCAATAAGAATACGTGTTCCCACCGAGTAAGGCAGATTCGAGACGCAAGCATCATAGCCAACCGAAAGAAACTCATCCAAATCAAGTTTAAGCGCATCGGCTTCAAGCACCTCAAGTGCATCCGGAGCCCCAAGAGCCTCGTGCAGGCGTACGGCCAGACGCTTATCCTTCTCAACCGCCGTTACTGCAGCTCCCCGTTCAATCATCGCCCCGGTCAAGACCCCCAAACCTGGACCAATCTCAAGAACACGCATCCCGGCCACAATATCCGCACCATCGATAATTGCATCCAGCGCGTTACGGTCAACCAGAAAATTCTGCCCCAGGGTACGATTCGGATGAAAGCCGTTTTCAATGCACCAGCTCTTAACCTGAGAGGGCGATGTTAGATTGTCAATTTTCATGTTGCACAAGGTTAAAGTGGTTTAAAAGGTTGAAGGGGTTAAAGGGGTTGAAGAGGTTGAAATGCAAGCCTTCAACCATTTCAACCATTTCAACTATTTCAACCGTTTCAACCGTTTCAACCATTTTAACCATTTTAACCATTTAAACCATTTGAACCATTTGAACTGTTTGAACCATTTCAACGATTTCAACGATTTCAACAGTTTCAACAGTTTCAACCATTTGAACCCTTTGAACTTCTCACCCTGCGGACGACCTACATATTAGGAAGCTCATAGATCTTCACATACGAATCATCGTGCAGACGTTTCATCCATGCCGTATAAAGTTCTTCCGACTTCTTCATACGCAGATTTCCCTCAACATACTGAGCAGCCTCCTCAAAAGTCAAAGCACGAGAATCCTGCTGCTCCTGCTTGCGCACAATATAACCATATTCATCCAGGATAATCACAGGGGAAGTCTCGCCCGGATTGAGTCGGTTGAGCATATTACAAATCTCTTTTCTGAATACATCCTCAGGATTAACCTTACCCCAGGACCCACCTTCGGAGGCCTTGGCATCTTTAGAATAAAGACGGGCCAAAGAGGCAAAAGAACTCCCCTCGCGCAGCTTATCTTCAATCTGCCGTGCCCGCTCCTTAACTGATGGCTCATCCTCTTCCTGAGGCGGGTCCAGAATAATCATACTGACCGCCACAGACCGCTCAGTCTGATAGCGCCCCTTGTTGGACTCGTATTCAGCTCTAATCTCTTTGGGAGTCGGATTCACCCGACTGTCAACATTCTTGAAACGCATCGCTGTAATCAGCAGATCCTGATTAAGATTGTCCTTCCACTCCTCAAATGTGATCTTGCGATCAGCCAGCAGCTGATGCAACTTTACCCGATCACCCCCGAAGTTATTGGCAACAATCTCACGCACCCGGTTCTCAACCGCCCATCCCTGAAGCGACATCTTGGATTTATTAGCCGCCGCCAGAATCAACTTGCGGTCAACCAGAGCCTTCAGCGTGGCCTGGTACATCTCCCTCATACGCTTCTCGTTACGGGCCGCTGAGGTACCAGCCCAGGGACTGCGCCTGACCTCATTCATAACCTCGGCAATCGTGATCATCTCGCTGTTAACATAGGCCGCAACGCCATCAAACAACATCCCCTTACTCTCAATTTTATCCTCAGCACAAACCGCCGGCATGACCAAAGCGCACACCGTCAAAATCATCAGAATAACTCTCATTGAAAATCTCCTTAATTAAAACGTCTATCATACAGGCAGAACAACTCTCCCCGCAACCCGAAAATGATCAAACCCAAGAAAAACCGTGTAAAATCATGACACCAGCGGATTCCCCCCCCGAATGGGGTGGAACTTAAGCATTTTTTTGAGGTAGAAAAATAGAGGGGTAGAAAAATGTTGGTGCGCTTCGTAGTGTTTTAGGTAAAAAATCTTAGAGGTGAAACATGAAAAGTCTAAACTCCGCAATCTTTGCATAGATTACTGACAGACCTATCCCAAGTGGCCTCACCCGCCTTAGAAAAGGAGCATCCAGGGATCTGCCCCTTGCTTTGGTGATAAGCCACACACTCGCAGCAGAGGCCGCGCCGAGGACAATCATAACTGCAGGTGCAGAAATCAATATTTTTCTGTTTATTCGGACATGAAACCATCTCAAAACCTCCTTAATTGTATTTCTCACAGAGCCCACAGAGAGTAATAAATTATATCAGGACTATTGCTCTGTGATCTCTGTGCCTCTGTGAGAGACAAAACACTGCAATTCTAACACCATTCGGCTATAACGGCAACCGCAAGCAGGGATCTCAACTAAATATACGCTTTACAATACCGCCGAATCTGAGATAATAGACGGCATATAAGAGAAATATCTCCAATTCTGATTGGGGGGCGACTGGATTCGACGGGTAAGTTGAAGCATTCGTTGCATGCCGAGGATGATCGTTGGCCTCGTTAATAATCGATCAAACACATTAAATGCTAACAATAGTTACGCAATGGCTGCCTAAATTGTGCGCCACGTTTGATCCCTGATACCTGTTAAGGGAACCCAAACGTCATTTAGCAGGTTAGTACAAATTTCGTGTTCGCGGGGATTTGTGGCGAAACTAACAGAGGACTGGCTCCAAAGACAGTTTGTGCACTGTCGGTCTGCGGAGTAAGAACTTTAACAGGGCACTATGCATGTAGAAGCGCGTGTGACTCTTATTCGGACGGGGGTTCAAATCCCCCCGCCTCCACCAGGCTTCAACCGGAGCGTAGCGACGGGTGAAGCCTGCCACGGCGTAGTATTTCGAGTTTAACGAGAAATCCGAAGCCGGGCCAAAAGCGTAGTATTTCGAGTTTAACGAGAAATCCGAAGCCGGGCCAAAAGCGTAGTATTTCGAGTTTAAC
>Ga0307990_1000720_pt1 | contig 28518 bp, 27 predicted proteins | sample EllFjometagen129_FD_203168 | JGI IMG/M metagenome (GOLD analysis project Ga0307990, IMG submission 203168) | Marine microbial communities from Ellis Fjord, Antarctic Ocean - #129 | ecosystem: Environmental > Aquatic > Marine > Unclassified | place: Southern Ocean | collected 2014-10-08
GATGCTTTCGGTCAATGGATGGCGCTAAAATCTTCTGCCGAATCCGAAGCTATCTATCAACATGCAGAAAACAAGGAGTTACTGCGTCCGATGCCTTGCGCTTGCTGTTTCAGGGAAAGTACCCTGCATTTATGGATGTAAAAGGGCATCGTGCTGAATAGTTACCCTTTTTTTTGTTAACAGCTAACAGTTATTTCGAATCCCGGGACCCTTGTACCCTCGGAGATTTCACTACACCTAATCGGGAATGTCCTCTACATATACGATTTGGCGCCTACATAGCACTTTCTGTAATATGTACTCGATATCCTGTCTTCCCGCACCTTCTTGCCCCTGCCCGGCGCGTGAATAAATCTCCCGTCACCCACGAATACTCCCACATGTGAGACCCTGCCCTTCCCCACCGTATTAAAAAAGATCAGATCACCTTCCGTCAGATTTTTCTTGTTTATAAAGATACCGCTCCTGTATTGCTCTTTCGATGTTCGAGGAAGATCAAGGCCATTCAACCGGTAGACCGCCATTGTAAGACCGCTGCAATCAACTCCCCTGTCGAAGGAAGAACCGCCCCACCGGTAGGGAACGCCCCTGAAACTGTTGGCAGTCTTCACGATCTCGCCTCTCAGGTAGTTCTCTCCTAAGACCTCCTTTTTTGATGCCGCATACTCGTCGGGACGAAGGATATAAAACTCATCGATGATCCCGTCGGACTGCAATGTTTCCACCCTCTTGCGGGCATCTTCCCTGGAGGGGAAATTCCCGAAGCGTACCTTGTAGAGCCTCTTTCTGTAGGTGAAGTAATAGGCATTCAGATCATTCTCGTTCAGTTTATCCGTCAGACGTGCTGCATTTTCAACATTTGAAAAGGCGCCCGCCTGAATGGTATAGCCCATCTGCGACAATTTCTTTTCCACAACGGGGGGGTAATAAGGCACGGGTGGAACGTAAGACGTCGCACACCCTGGGAAAAAGAACATTGCCAATAGGCATAAGAGAGATCTGCGATCTGGAATTTTATTCAGTCTGAACATAGGCAATACAACTCATGCATTAAGGAATTCACCTTCCCTTCCGATATAAAACGTATCGTACCCCTTCTTCAAGTCTTTTTTGAAGCTCCCCGCAGCAGGGTGCCCAAAATTTACGATCTTTAAGAACAATCGCTAAGGCCGCCGTAGTCGGCGGAGAATGCCCTTGCAACGTCGCCCATAGTTCTCTGTCGTGTCTGAATAGCGGGCATAGAGAAAATCTATCTTGACAGATTTTTCTCTTTCGTCCATAATTCAACTAATCCAATTGCCTATGCCTTTTACTGAAGGAAAATAAGAATGAAAGATAAATCTCCCGGCGAAGACGAACTCTTTAATGTCAAAAGGGAAAATCGCTATCTAAAAAGAACGATCGCAGCCCTCAGGGATGAGCTTGAAGGGACACAGATCGAAAAAGAAAGTGCCCTCCAGCGGACACTCGCCGAGGCTCGCAGTGAAATAGAGCAGTTCAAGGCAACAGTGAGGGCCATGCGTGATACAATAGATGAAATGCACCTCGAAAAGAACAGGATTTCCTGGGAGGCCCGTTCTGAAGCCAATCAGGAAATCAATCACTTGAAGTCCACCATACATGCACTCCGCAATGAACTGGATGGTCATACCGTCATCTACGGGGAAAGGATTCAGGACATGAAGCGTTCCGCCAAAAATAAAAGGGAACAGCTCCAGGAAACCATAGTGACACTGCGACATGCGTTAGAGGAAGGAAATGTCGAGAGCTAAAAAAGATAAGGAAACCGATAAGGGAACAGTCCGGTTGTCCGACGATGAAGGAGCGAGACTCCATCAGGCGGAAACCCTTCTCAATGTATCCCAGGCGGTGGCGGCCTATGAAACGCTGGATGAGATGCTCGAAATGCTCGTAGAAATTACGACAACCGAGGTTGACGCCGATCGGGGAACAATATTTTTAAATGACTTTGCCTCGGGAGAACTCTACTCCAGGATTGCCCAAGGAAATTTTCAGCGTGAAATCAGAATATTGAATGATAGCGGCATCGCCGGCCACGTATTCACGACGGGGAAGGGACTGATCGTAGATGACGCGTACAAAGACGTGCGTTTCAATCCCGATATCGACGCTGAGACGGGGTACAAGACAAAGAATATTCTCTGCGTTCCCATAAAGACCTTCAAGGGTGACGTCATCGGTGTCGCCCAGACCCTGAACAGAAGGCATGGCACATTCAGTACAGCCGACATGGCAATACTGAGCGCCATGACGACTCAGGCGGCCATCGCCCTGCAGAGCACCCAGTTCATTGAAAGAATGGAAAAAACACGCTTGAAGGAGCGGAAATTCGTTGATATCGTGTCGGATCTGACGGCCGAAATCGATTTAGGAACACTGCTCCAGAAGGTGATGGCGGAAGCGACGCGGATGCTCAATGCCGAACGATCCACCCTCTTTCTCAACGACGAAAAGACGGCTGAACTCTTCTCGCAGGTCGGGGAAGGGCTCGGTGCGGTACAGATACGCCTCCCCAATCATATGGGAATTGCGGGAACTGTATTCACAACGGGTAAAACGATCAACATTCCCCATGCCTATGCCGATCTTCGTTTCAATCCATCCTTCGACAAACAGACAGGCTTTTTTACCCGCTCCATACTCTGCACACCCGTCATCAATAAGGGCGGGAAAACCATCGGTGTCACCCAGGTGCTGAACAAGCTCGGGGGCCCCTTCACCGATGAGGATGAGTCCCGTCTCAAGGCATTCACGGCCCAGGTATCGATCTCACTGGAAAACGCAAAACTCTTCGACGACATCCAGAACATGAAGAACTACAGCGAAAGCATCCTTCAGAGCATGTCAAGCGGCGTCATTACCCTCAATGAAGAGGGGAAGATTATTACCTGCAATGCCGCAGGCACGCGCATTATGAGGATCTCCGAAGAAGATATCCTAAACCGGCATTACAAGAAATTCTTTACTCGTCACAACGCATGGATAGTGAAACGGATAAAGCGCGTCGAGAAGAAACACATCCCCGATATAACGATGGATGCCGATCTCGAATTCGGTGGAGAAAGGCTGTCTGTCAACCTGTCTATCCTCCCCCTTCTCAGCGTGGAAGAGAAGAACCTCGGATCGATGATCATGATAGAAGACATAAGCAGTGAAAAGCGCATGAAGTCGACCATGTCCCGCTATATGGACCCCGGACTGGCGGGTCAGCTTCTGGAAAAGGGCGAAGACATACTGGGCGGCAAGAGCACTGCGGCGACGATACTCTTTTCAGACATCCGGGGATTCACCACGCTGACAGAGGAACTGGGACCGCAGGGAACGGTTGCCCTCCTGAACGAGTATTTCACCATCATGGTACACTGTATCCATCAAGAGGGGGGTATGCTGGACAAGTTCATAGGAGATGCCATAATGGCCGCCTTCGGCATACCCATTGCGCATAAAGACGATGAGGATCGTGCCGTCCGTGCCGCCATTGCGATGATTACCGAACTCAACGAATGGAACCTTACACGGCTTGCCGAAGGCAAGAAACCCGTCGACATGGGCATCGGCCTCAATACCGATACAATCGTCACGGGAAATATCGGCTCACCGAAGCGCATGGATTATACCGTTATCGGCGACGGCGTGAATCTGGCAGCCCGTCTGGAAAGCGCCTGCAAACAATATCTCACACGCATCCTTATCAGTGAATTCACCTATAAGAAACTGCGCGGCACATACCGTATTCGAGAGATAGACCGTGTGGTGGTAAAGGGAAAGACGGAACCCGTCTCCATCTATGAGGTCCTCGATTACCACACGGAAGAGACCTTCCCCAATCTCATGGGGACGGTCAATTACTTTACGGAAGGTCTCGCCCATTATCGTCAGTGTAAGTGGGACAAGGCGATAGGATCATTCAGGGAGGCCCTTAAATTAAACCCCGAAGACAGACTGTCCTCGCTCTATATCGATCGATGCAAACACCTGAATGAGTGCCCTCCCGATAAAGACTGGCAGGGAATCTGGGTCATGTCATCGAAGTAAAAAAACGGGGGTCAGGTCTCAACATTTGACACTTTTTGATATCTTCAGGACCCCTGATGAGGCAAGATTCTTACTGGTGTGGTTCAATCTAAAAGATTGAACCATCCTGGGAGGCAAGGCTCTATGTTACAGAAAATTCTGCCGCTGGTTCAATCTTGTAGATTGAACCTCAACTGTAAATAGAGGTGCTCATTACCATCAGTCAGAGTGTCAAAAGAACTGAAAGAAGAGATATTCTTTTTAACTTTTACGGTGCATCGCTGTTACTATTTGTTTGATAGACGCAACAGGTGGGATATCCTGACTGACTGATTAAAATATTGCCAAGCCAACAATGGTTTACACATTTACCACTTCCTATTTATGTTAAACCATATGTACCTGATCGTAAAAAGCAGCAATGTGATCGGCTTCATCAGGAATTTTAAGAGCTTATTGGTGTGGTTCAATCTACAAGATTGAACCACATAGAGGAGACGAGTGGAGGATGAAAACTCTATGTTACAGAAAATTCTGAAACACTGGAAACTCATCACTGTTTTTCTTCTGGGATTTCTGGCGGCCCTTTTCTTCATCGGATTCACCCACCTCAGCTTCAGCCTCACGGGCACAAACGAATTCTGCGGGAGATGCCACGAAATGCAGCGGCAGGTCGACACGTGGAAGATGTCTTTCCACTCCGTCAATCCCGTCGGTTTTGTTGCCGACTGCGTGGACTGCCACCTGCCACCAAGCGGGATAGGCCATTATACATACAAGGCATATTCGGGACTGCGCGACGTCGTCGTTCATTATCTGGGAAATCCATCGGCAATAGACTGGGATACGAAATTTCAAAGCAAGAGCGATTATTTGTTTGAAGATGCCTGCATAAGCTGTCATCGGGATCTCATCCCTCCCGGCATGGACAGGGGAGGATTCCTGGCCCACAGAGAATGGAAAAACAAAAGGATTAAGGAACGGTGCTGGGACTGCCATGAGGACATGGTACATCGAAAGTCACCCGTCCTTTTTTGCACCAAAGAGTCGTACCGATAAGGCTTTACCATAACAAAGGAGGGAGTCATGAAGCTTACGAGAGCAATAACGATACAGGTGATTATTGTAATATTTTTCCTAACCGGCATGGCAGCGGCAGCTTCGAAAAAAGAAAACCTCGGCCCTGTCGCGCAAAGGGTAATAGAGGTCAACCGGGGGATATCCGCTGCTGAAAAGGGCTGCATCTCCTGTCACCAGGAGCAGTCTCCATCCATCGTTCTCGACTGGAAGAGCAGCATGCATGGCCGTGCCAATGTCACCTGCGGAGACTGTCATAACGCAGACAAATCTGAAAAGGACGCCTTTCAGTGTTCCGGCCTCACAGGGAGTTCCACATATATAACAGCAGTTCCATCACCCAGGGACTGTTCACGCTGTCATCCCGTAGAGGCGCAACAGTTTCAGGAGAGCGACCACTGGGGGAGTTATCAGTCTATCGTCAAGCTGAAAAATATGTCCATCGAGTGGGAGGGGAAAGGATCAGACACACCGGAGGCAACGGGCTGTGTCCAGTGTCACGGCGGCAAGGTCGATTACGTCGATGGAAGGCCCAGCGGTTCACACTATCCAGACGAAGGAGTGGGAAAGATACATGCCGACGGCTCTGCAGGAAACTGCGGCGCCTGCCACACACGGCACCGCTTCAATATCGTTGAAGCGCGCATGGGTGAAAACTGCGGCGCATGCCATATGGGTCCCGATCATCCCCAACTGGAAATATGGAAGGAATCGAAACACGGAAAACGCTATGCCGCTGAAAGGAATGAATGGAAATGGGACAGCGCCCCCGACGCCTGGGAACCGGGTGACTACTCGGCCCCCACCTGCGTCGTCTGTCACATGGCAGGTATCGGCACGCTGCAGACGTCACACAATATCTCGCAGAGGCTGTCATGGGAGGCGGAAAAACCCCTGTCAGTGAGAACAACAAACTGGCAAACAAAGCGCAAGGATATGGAAACTGCCTGCCTGAATTGTCATGGCCCAGGATGGGTGAAAGGCTTCTATAGTCAGTATGACAGCGCCATAAAACTTTACAATGAGAAATATTACAAACCGGCAAAAAAGATGATGGATGAACTATACGAACTCAAGCTCATCTCCAGCGATAACGTGTGGGACGATGACATAGAGATAATCTTCTATCACCTGTGGCACGACGAGGGACGCCGGGCACGCATGGGAACGGCCATGATGGGACAGGACTACGCCCACTGGCACGGTTTCTTCGAACTGGCCAAGGACATGGAAGAGATTACAAAGGAATACAAAAAACTGAAATCAAAAGAAAAGTAAGGCGCATGTAAAGGGGGATGAGCAGCTCCTGCCACTCATCCCCCTTTATAACCATTCAGACCTTCCTTTAAGAAACCTAACGCCTGCAATACCCTATGCCGTACTCCTTCCACCGCGCCCTGATCGTCTTCATGTGATCTTCAGGCGGCAGTGAAGCTGGTGGAAATGCGTGATGTCTTGTCGCATCGATGACTATCTTCGACGCAAGCGCCCTTCCCGGGTCCTCTTTCGGTGTTCCATTCGGCACAAGGGAGGGATCCTGTGTCGCGGCGATAGTATTATTAACGATATGGACATCCTTGTCCGGTCTCACCCTCCAACTCATTGCCCATTCAACCTGAAAGGGATCCCGAATATCGATATCTCCATCCACGACGACGGTAAACTTTCCCAGTGACGGATCGACGGACCAGGCGCCCCAAACGAGCTGCCAAAACTGACCCGGATAGAGCCTGTCAGCCGATATGATCATGTATGCCATGGCCCCGCTGCTTTCGGTAAGGTGGACGTCCTTTACCGGCAAGAGGAGCTGGTCCTTCAGGTGAGAATAGACTCCCGATTCCCTCCCGAAGGAACGCATGAGACTGTTTTCACTGGGAGGCATTTGACTGACATAGGCATGATAGATGGGATCGTTTCGGTAGGTAATTGCCTTAATGTCCACAATGGGAGATACCGTATGGGACCCCATGTAGCCGTGGTACTCTCCGAAGGGCCCCTCAGGTTCCTCGTAATTGGGAGGGATTTCACCTTCGATAACGATCTCCGCCGTTGCCGGAACTTCAATATCTATGGTCTCACACCTCACCATCTCAACGGGTTTCCCTCTCAGGGCACCGGCCACCTCCAGTTCGTCAACGCAGCGGGGAAGGCTAGCGACTGCAGCCAGTGGAATGGTCGGATCGGCCCCGATGACGATGGCGACAGGTGTTGGTCTGTTCAACTCGTTGTTTGCCTGGACATGGGCGGGTATATTCCTGAATTCACGGGGAAAATGTATGCCCATCTTTTCTTTTCCCTTGAGCTGACAACGGTAACACCCCATATTCTGCACTCCCGTAACAGGATGCTTGCTGATCACACAGGAGGCCGTCAGAAAGTACCCCGGATCGTGCTCGGCCGTCCATATGGGATGAGGAAACTGGAAGATATCTATCTGGTCACCCGTGAGGATATTCTCTTTTACCGGTCCATCACTCACCATCGTAACGGGAACCCTGTTGGCGATGGCATCAGCCCACCGCTTCCCGACGTTATGTCCCATATCCTCTGTCGGAATTCCGAGCGCAGTAGCATAGATATTGCTCGAGCCTCCAATCACGCCGACAGCCACGGGACTTTCAAAGCCTTTTACATTTTCGAAAAGGAGGGCCGGTCGGTTTTCCTTGTCATACCGCAGGAACACCTCCCTGCAGAGCGCCGCTATTTCCCAATCACGATCAACCTCTTTTGTTACCCGCCTGAGCATGCCCTTGTCTTCCAGATATCCCAGATACTCTCTTAAATCCTTAAAACCCATCCTTTTACTGCCTCTCGTTTTAGAATTATGCCCTCATGAGACCTCGATCTCAGGTAGCCTTTCATGTCTGCTTGTGTAATATCCCGTCACAATATTATTTGGCGGTGTCACCCACCACGTCGGGAAGACCCAGTTCACTCAAACGCTCCTCAGTAGGGATTCCAGTCACTTCGTCCCAGCCCTGCAGGCGATAGTAATCCGATAACATGGCGTCGAGATCCTCAGCCGTCAATCGATTTCCCTTAGAGGGCCCATCAGGCAGGGTTTCCGTCAGCAATCGTTTGGGCAGCGTGTCATCCTTTCCGGTCATTCCCTCGCGGATGTTATATATCCTTTCCAGAGTCAACGTCCGGTCGGCATCAAACTCAAGCCTTTCCTTGTCAAAGGAAATGCCGGTAAGGAGCGACAGACCTTCGCCGATGTTATCATAATCAAAGGCCCTGCTCAGCCCCAGTGTACAGCCGGGGATACTGTCCAGTGAAATCTGCTTTCTCCCCAGCATCTGAATGAGGGCTGCCTTTCCCTCTGTCTCATGTCGAGAGGGTTTGAGGGCATCCACACGGGCGCCCAGGCCGATTCCGTGATGGCATCCGCCGCGGCTCCCCGCTGCATAGGTAATCGCCTGAGAAAAAGCACCACGAGGATCATAGCCTCCCAGCTCCATCCCCTTCACATGCATGGCAAAGGCATCGGAACCTCTTCCGATTTTGGCCGCCGCGGCACGTGTCCCCTCTGCCAGGAGATCGCCCAGTCCCTCTCTGGCGGCAATCTTTTCGAGTAACCCATAGGCCCCCTCGTCGTCACCGAAAGCGACGGTCCGGCCATCATTGTCTTCGGCCTTCAACAATCCCCGTTCAAAACACTCCATGGCAAAGGAGACGACGACACCGGCGGACATGGTGTCCAGTCCCAGCTCATCGCAAAGGGCATTGGCAGCTATGATAAAATCGGGTTTATCGATGGCACAGCTGGAGCCCAAGGCATACATGGTCTCATATTCAGGACCGTGCGTGACCGCACCGCTATAGGGTCCGTCCTTCACCACCGTCTTGCTGCCGCACTGAATGGGACATCCGTGACATCCTGAATCCTTTTCAACGAGGCCAAGCTTATCACGCATATCCATCATGGAAATGTTATCGGCCCCATCAAAGGTACCTTGCTGCCAGTTTTTCGTGGGGATCATTCCCAGATCGCTGAGAGCTGCCGGGCCGTCACCGGTGCCATATCTTCCAAAACCATCTCTGGGTCCCGCCTTTTCCTTGACGATTACCCGAAACTTCTTCAGCCATGCCTCGTATGCTTCGGGCCGGGCAACCTGGACCGATTTCTCACCATCTATGGCAATGGCCTTGAGATTCTTGCTCCCCAGAACGGCACCGAAACCTCCCCGACCGAAACGACGATGATCGTCTCCGATCAGTGCAGAAAACTTGACCAGCTTTTCACCAGCGGGACCGATCGCCACGATTGTGGATTTTTCAGAGACCATGTCGCCCAGTTTCTTAAAGGCATCGGACGTTTTGAGTCCCCAAAGCTCGGGAGCAGCCTTGACCTCGACAGTGGAACCATTGACGGTCAGGTAGGACGGTGCCTCTGCCTTACCGCCTATAACAATGGCGTCATACCCTGCTTTTTTCAGCGATATCCCAATGCGAGAACCGGCCATCGAAAAAAGATAGATTCCCGTCAAAGGCGATTTCGTGAGCGCCAGCACACGTGTAGCCGTAGGCACACCTGTCCCGGTAAAGGGCCCCGTCACGATAATACACTTATTCTCCTGTCCCAGAGGATCGACATCGGGTCCCACTTCCCGCCACATCAGATAGGCGCCGAGACCGCGGCCGCCGACAACCTGTGCCATGATCTCCTCATTCAGTTCTTCGACTCTGTTCTTCCCTGTGGTCAGGTCGCAATGCAAAACCCTTCCCATATATCCAAACATACTCTCTATACTCTCTCCTTTTTTTACTCTATGTCCCAACCGATATAGAGCCTTTCAAAAAATTGCGTCATGTTCTCTTTCGTCGGTTTCCTAACATTGAGGGACATCATATGGCTCTTCAGTGTCAGTTCCACCATTTCGGGAATGCTACTGCTGGGCACCTCGTCCTCTGTCAGCTTGCTGGGAAAACCAAGCTCCCGGTACAGCCGCTTCACGCTCTTCACCGCTTCATAGGCCAGATCTTCCCTTGTCTTCCCCATTTCATTGACGCCCATAGCCCGCGCCAGTTCGGCCATTTTATCGATGGAAACGGGGAGATTATACTCGAGGGCAAAGGGCATGACGAAACCGCAGGCATACCCATGGGGCAATTCGTGCAACCCATAGGTAGCGGCATGAACCAGCGCCAGACCGGCATTGGCACAAGCAAAATTGGCCATGGAACTGGCAATCAGCATCTGTTCACGGCTTTCAATGCTCTCCGTGGCGGCGGCGGCAAAGAGATGCTTCCACATAATCTTTATTGAAGCTATGGCCATGGCATCAGTTACGGGCGTGGCCTGTTTCGACGAAAGGGCATCCACGGCATGGGTCATGGCGTCGAGAGATGAACAGACTGCCTGCCAGTAAGGAAGCGTCGCCAAGAGGAGGGGATCAAGAATAGCCACGACGGGATGATAGTTCCCCTTGCAGGACAGCTTTTGGTCCTGCTCGTAATCCTTGATAAGGAAAACGGGCGACACCTCGCTACCCGAACCTGCCGTTGTAGGCAGGGCAATAACGGGGAGCGGCGGAACCTTGCCCTTGAAGAGACCCTCATAATCCCTGATAGAGCCGCCATTGGTTGCAACGACTGCAATACCCTTGGCCGCACAGATGGGACTGCCGCCTCCTATAACGACGATGGCATCGATCTTTTCACTTGCTACGATATCGACTCCCCGGTGCACGCATTCCACGCTGGGATCAACCTCGACATCGTCGAAAACAACGCAGTGCTTCCCGCTTTTGGCCAGAACTTCCTCGACGGCCCCGATGACACCCGCCTGTCGTACGCCCTTATCCGTAACCAGGAGCACTCGATCGAGACCGCGCGCAGTCAACTCATCTGCGACACAGTTACTCGTCCCGACACCGTGAATCAATTTTGTGGGCATATAAAAGGTTCTCTGTGACATAACATTCTCATCCTCCTTCAAATCTTCTCACACAGTATAGTATCTTTTTTCTACAGGGGAATCAGGTAATCAATATTTGGGACGGAATGTCTGAAGATGGTTCACTGCGTTCATTATTATATAGTGCAATATACATATATATTTTGATATCGTCTCTATGTCAATACACAAATGAGTAATTTTGAAAAATAGGCGACATTCATGATAAGTTTCGGATCATTTCTCGACTAGTTGTAGTGAAATCCCGGAGGGCACAAGGGGTCCAGGATTCAAGGGTTCAGAGGAGAATTATGGGGGTCCTCCAAATAGTGAGGAAGGAAGTGAAACAGAAAGTATTCCGGGGAAAAACAGTGAACCGACATCTGTGAAGGGTTACCAAAAAAGACATAGTTGAAATCGAAAAGATGTTTGCACTAATACCAGGTGAGGGACGATGCCTTGAAGAGGACCCATACTGTTCCTCCGGGGAGGAGGTGCAGATTTCTGACGGCCTTTTCAGTCACCCGCGAGACGAGGGAGAGTCCCGCCACGTTCACCGTAATCAGGACCTTGCCGGAATCATTTTCGACGGCCAGTTGCGTGATCGATCCTTTCAGGACATTCTGGGCCGATATCCCCTCCGGTCTGTCTGTGGAGAGCATGATGTCCGATGGATTCAGCATGGCTGTGGTATCTGCATGGGGTGGTTTTACAGCGCTGATCATTTCACCGCCCACAAGGGTTTTCTTCCATAGGCCGTCACTCGCGCGGTGCCAGGGACCGCTGATAAGATTTCCCGTTTCATGTCCCACCATGCGGCCATTATAGATCCTCTCAATATCCTCGGCTACCGTGTTCAGCCAGAGAAGATCGTGACTTGCGATAACGAGCGATGTTCCGTACTCACTTCTGGCATGCTCGATGGCATCCTTTATGAGGGCGGCGCTCTCCTGATCGACGCTGGCCGTGGGTTCATCGAGAATGAGGACTTTGGGGTTCAGTATCAGCCGCGCAGCCAGTGCCACCCGCTGGGCCTCTCCGCCCGACAACTCGAACCAGTGCCTCGCGGCAAATTGTCCCGGTGGCAGGCCGACTATCTGGAGGGCCCGCTCCACATTCTTTGTGAGGTTTCTTTTTTCACCTCGCGCCCTGAGGCCGTAGGCGACATTTTCGAAAACCGATCTCTTGAGAAGATAGGGTTCCTGCAGGAGGATGGTAACATCCCGTTTGAGAACAGACCCGTTGCCATCGACTTTTTCACCGTCAAAATGGATAACCCCTTCGTCCGGTTTTACGAGAAAGGCGAGAATCTTGAGGAGGGTGCTCTTCCCGCACCCGTTGGGACCAACCAGCCCCAGGGAGGCGCCCTTCCCTATAGTAAGCTCTTCTATATCGAGGAGAAAGGTATCGCCGTATCGGAATTTCAGGCCGGAGATGTGATAGATCATAAGCGCCTCTTCAATACTGTAAGGAGGCTGTTGGCCAGAAAGGCCATCAACAAAAGGACTATACCGAGAGCGATACCCATGGCAAACTCACCCTTCCCCGTCTCCAGGGCGATGGCCGTGGTAATGGTCCTCGTATGCCACTTGATGTTGCCGCCCACCATCATCGATATGCCCACCTCCGATATGGCGCGGCCATAGGCTGCTACGGCCGCCATGAGAACGGCGTATTTTGCCTCGACCAGGCTCGTGATGGCGATCTGTCTTGCATCTGCACCGAGGGCAATCAATGTCATACGCAGCCGTCTGTCCAGACCCTCAATGGCCGTCGCCGTTAGTGATATGACAATAGGAGTAATCAGGATGGTCTGCGCCAGGGCAATTCCCGGGATTGTGAAGAGGAGACCAAAATCTCCCATGGGTCCCCTGCGTGATATGAATGCATAGACGAGGAGACCCACAACAACAGTGGGCATGGCCAGGAGCGTATCCACCACGGTCCGTACCTGTCTCTTGCCGGGAAATGAATAATAGCCCAGCAGGAAACCGAGGGGGATTCCAATGACAAGACTGGCCGCCATAGAGAGGGTGGATGCCTTCAACGTCGTAAAGATTGCCGAATAGGTTTCCCCATCTCCCCTGAGGAGGAATCCAAAGGCTTCGATTAGACCTGCTGCAATATAATCCATAAAATACTACTGTTAATCGGCATTCGGAGTGAACAACTGTTTCCCCATCAGTCTAAAGTCACCGATCAGTTTCTGCGTTCCGGGAGATACCATCCATTCACTTATTTTTGTTGCAAGATCATACCTGACAGAACTGCAACGCTTCGGATTGACGGCGATTATGCTGTACTGATTTCGCAGTGTCGCATCACCTTCTACGAGAATGACGAGGGGGGGCTTGCCCTTCATGTTGTCCGCGCATTTTATGTAGGTACCCCTGTCGGTCATGGTATAGGCATCACGCTCGGCCGCTATATTTATCGTATTTATCATGCCTTGACCCGTTTGTATATACCATGATTCCTTGTCGGGAAGGGGAATCCCCGCGGCCTTCCAGAGCAGGATCTCTTTCTTGTTTGTTCCCGAATTGTCGCCTCGACTGGCAAAGAGTCCCTTCGCTGCAACGATTGTTTTCAGAGCATCAGCCACGGTTTTCCCCTTGATTCCCAAGGGATCGGATTTTGGACCGATAAATACAAAATCGTTAAACATGACCTGCCTGCGATCGATGCCGTGGCCGGCCTCCACATATTTCTTTTCCGCCTCCGGCGCATGTACCAAGAGAACATCAACATCGCAGTTTTTACCCAGGGCAAGGGCCTTTCCGGTGCCGACGGCAACCCACTGCCATTCAATACCCGTGTCGGCCTTAAAGTAAGGCGCCAGATAATCGAGAAGCCCTGTATTGTCTGTACTCGTTGTCGTCGCCATTTTAAACACACGATCTTGGGCACACAAAAGACTGGCCGCTCCCAGGAAAAAAGTAACAACCATCACTACTATCAAAAACCTCTTAAACCATATCATTAAACAAAATCTCCTTTCTTCTTTTCTTATTAATTATCTGGGATACATGATCCGTCCCGTATCCCGGTTATCATAGCCCTTCATCTCTGCGAGGAGAGACAGGAATTCCATTGACCTTGTAAACTCCACAAAGACCTGAACGTTGGGCTCGAAAAATAATTTTTTCTGAATTACCATGTCAAAGCGTTCCTCAAAGAGTTTATGAAAACAGAGATCTGCATGATGAGAAACAGACTCTACGGCAACACCTACAGCGGCCTTTCCCGCCATGATCCCGTTTACTACATCATAGTGAGTGAATGCCTCATCGGCATATCCAGCAATATCATCCCCCTTCAGTCCCTCTGCCGCAATCATCTGATCGATACGGGTGCGTATCCCCGAGCCTGCCTGTCTATTAATAAAGCGAAGACTTTCTTCCACGATCCCGGTAAAAGAGTTGATCTTTACTTTCTTTGAAACAAAGCTGATGTTCCGGTAAAAGAGGCTGACCACAACGACATCATCGGCACGATCGAAGAGATTCGCTATAAAGGGGAAATTATAATCATCGGCGGCGGGGTCATAGAGGTGACTCAGAGCAATAGCGCACAATCCCTTTTTTAAAAAGTGGAGTCCCTCGGCGCTCCCCACATTTGTGGAAAAGATAACGAACCGGGGATTGCGGTTGTGAAACACCCCTTCAACGAGACACATAACGGGATCGTGAGAGCCCGCCACCAGGATAATTTCATCCTTCATGGCCAATTCGGTGAGAAACCGTCCCGCCGTCTGCCTTGACCGTTCCCGGAAAAATGCTTCGAGTTCCACCCGGGGGAAGAGCCACTTGCCCGTAATCTTGGTACCGGGAAGCTTCCCCTCCTGCGCCAGGGTATAGACCTTCTTCTCTTTTATATTGAGGAGGTCCGAAGTTTCTCTAGCGGTCAAGTACTCCTTATTTTCTTTTTTTATACCCATTGCTCTTTCTTATGATTACTTGCAATAACCTATTGCTAACCACAAAGGCGAAGGAGGGTCAAACATTTTTATGCATGCACAGAAAAATGAGTAAAGCAGAAACAGCGCCTATTTTTCACTGCATCACATTGTAAGGAAAATACAAACAGGAAAGGCCTTCCAGGGATACTCAAAAGCTGTACACCTTCGGCATAAGAGAGAAGTGCACCGCTTTTTGACAAAGAAGCAATTCCATATTACATTAGATATCTTGATAAAACATCAAATCACGGGGAAAAAATAGCCTAAGGAATGGATAAGGAGTGCTTCATGGCCTTTAATGCAGGCAGCAACGAGTGTGAGGAACACATCAGAAAACTGAGAGGACTTTCATATAAAGTGGGGATCTATCGCCCCCCAAGCGAAGGGGGAAGCTTCTCTCTGCTTTTGAGGATTACCGAGAATTGCCCCTGGAACAAGTGCACCTTTTGCAGCATGTACAAAGGACAGAAATTTGTCTACCGGCCCGTGGAGGATATCAAGGCCGACATCGACGCCGTCAGGACCATTAAAGATGAAATCACGGCAATCTCCCGGAAGCTCGGTTTGGGTGGCAGGTTCACCCATGATGTGGCACGGGCCATTCTTAGGGCCGATCCGTCGTTCAACCAGAATCATTGCTTTGCCGGGGTTTTCAACTGGCTATCTTCGGGGGGAAAGACAGCCTTCCTTCAGGATGCCAATAGTCTGATCATGAGGCCCGGTGAATTCATCGAGGTGTTGTCATATCTTCGGGAGCAGCTGCCTTCACTTTCTCGAGTGACCAGCTATGCCAGATCGAAAACCCTTGCCCAGAGAAAACCGGAAGATCTAAAATCGATACGCAAGGCCGGTCTTGACCGCCTTCATGCGGGGCTTGAAAGCGGTGATGACGAACTCCTTAAAATCGTTCAAAAAGGGGTAACAAGCGCCGAACAGATTGAAGGGGGCAGAAAGGCCATGGAGGCAGGATTCCAGTTATCCGAATACTGGATGCCCGATCTTGGAGGACGAGAGCGCTGTCACCAGCACGCAGAGAATACGGCTCGCGTCCTTTCCGCCATCAACCCCAGCTACATCCGCTCCCGTCCCTTTGTACCGCGACGGGACACACCCATTTATAGAGAATACGAGGAGGGGAGATTCCATCTTTCCTCGCCCCACGAGCGGCTCGAAGAGTTGGAAGTCATGATCAGGAATCTCGATGTCACCTCCAAGGTCTGCTTCGATCATGCCATGAACTCCTGGACCAACAAAAGGGGAGGGCTTCTCTTTACGCAGGACTACGAGGGCTATCAATTTCCGGAGCAAAAGGAATTTCTCCTGGAACGAATAGCCGAAGGGCGAAGCATCGATGAATCCAATCACGTCACAGTGCAGGAACTGATGGCCATGGGAACCTTCTAGCCGTCAGAGATACACACCGCAAGGAGACACGACAGAGGGGCTCACTCTTCAGTGCCCGCAAGAGAAAGCGACAGTCCTATCACCCGGTTGCACCGTTGCATGATCTCCCCGAGGAGCCTTCGTTCCCGCCTTGACAGGGGAGAATCCTGAAAGGTCGTACCCCGATAGGCATTCATGACGAGCGTCCCGGCACTCTCCATGACCTCGACGAAACGCTCGACCGAACCGGCCTGGAGATAGAGTGTCACGTCATTGATGAAGAGTATCTCCCGTGGATCCCTGAGATAGCTGTCGAAGATGGATTCGATGGTACGGGCATTGACGGCAGCCAGTGCAAGAATCTCCTCATCGCTCGTGCCGGTCAGACGGAGTGCCGCGATTGTCGTCGTCAGGTAGAGTATGCCGGACCGCTCGGCCTCCCGCATCTTTCCACCGATACCCCGTACTGCCTGAGGTGCACAATCGATCACCGCCACCGACGGATACTCACTCTCGGCCAGTGTATCCAGCATCCTCAATGTGTAGATCGACTTCCCCGTATTTACGTCGCCCACGATGATGGTCTTCTCCCCCCGGACATCATCGCCGGTTATCTGATATCTCCGCACACTACCAGCCATGCTACAGCACCCCCGTTTGTACGGCGATAAACCGAAGTGCGAGAAAGGTAGTCACCACCAGTGTGATAATACCGAGAATATTGAGAAGGAGAGAGTTCTTGTCGTCGCCGACGACGTCACGCCTGTTCAATAGATAGAGGATCATGGCGATGACGATGGGCGTTCCGCAGAGACCAGTTGCCAGCATGAGTGGCAGGAGGAGAAAATACCCACCCTTCAGGAAGGGACCGAAGGCGACGATAACCGAACATACTATGGCCGTCCCCGTGAAACGTTTGTCCCTTCGATAGAGGGGCCATCCCATCTTGTCGGCAAAGAAGTAGGTTGCCGCCAGCATGGTGGGAGAGAGTGTCGAAAATGCGGCACCCCATACCCCCAGAAGAAAGATGACCATGGCGCTTTTTCCCAGGAGCGGCTCCAGACTCAGGGCCGCATCGGTAGCCGTCCTTACCGTAATATTATTGGGGTGCAAAACCGCGGCGGCTACGAGAAAGATGATGACACTATAGAGTCCAAAGGCAACGCCCACAGAAAGCGCATTATCGAAACGGGCGAGCTTCAGATCTTTCCTCGTCCATCCTTTTGCGTTTGTATTATACGTGTGCAAACCGATAATCGTTATATGAACGGCTCCCCCCATGATGGCGGCCATCATGAGCGCAGAATCCATCCCGCTGGGGATATTGGGTACCAGACCTTCAGCGATTCCGGACCATGAAAGATCGATCATTGTCATGGTTATGACGAAGCAGCAGAGGATAAAGGCGATCAGGGTCTTGCACAATATTTCAAACCAGCGGTATCCTCCCCGTATCAGGAAGAAGCAGATAATTACGGCAAAGGGTATGCTCCAGAGGGGGCTTTCAATACCCGTCATTACCGACGTGACTGCCACCAGGACATTCATGAGGACCAGGGCCGCCAGCCACGTTACCAGGAGAGCATCGATTGCAAGAATCCATCCCCAGACCGGACCGAGACGATCCTCTACCACGGAGATGATCCCCTTCCCCTCAATAATGCCAATCCGTGCCGCCAGATACTGGGCAGTGGCGCCGAAGAGGACACTCAGAAGGACAACCCAGAGCAGTTTATATGAGTAGGTCGAGCCCGCTATGCAGAGACTTGCCAGCGTTGCCGGACCACTGGCGTCTGCTGCAATGATCCACGCCGGTCCCATCTGCCTGAAATAATTTTTCCATCTTGCTAACACGGTTTTCCTCCCATCAAAATTGCTCTATCCCTCATGCATCACACATGACAGTTTCTAAATAAATCAGTATACACTGCGCTTCTGTGGAGGCCACAATCGATCTGTAATCATATCTGAAACCTCCGATATCTTTGCTACTCTATTCCCCTCCCTATCATCCGATCCTTCAATCGTAAAAAGGACCGTCTCGACAGGTGCCGAAAAGGTCTCCTCCAGGAGGCTTTCGGTAAGTGCCTTCCTTTTGTCCACCTTCACCAGTGTAGCATAGGCATCGCCCGCCGTCTCGTTAAAACCGAAGTCATCTACAATTATAATGTCGGTTACTGCCTCCAAGGAGAGACTTTGTTTCAGCCTTTCCCAGAAAAGGCGTTCCGCCTTGTGAGCACCCAGGTCGGCGGAATTGGCAACATAGAAGTGACCAGTAACGTCTGTTTCGATAGATTCAACAGAAAGGGCGTCAATGCCCAGACTTTTCAGATACCAGACAATATAACCGGTGGCTTCACAATAGTGATCCGTTGCCACCACGCCGCAGATGGTTTCATCTCCCGCCACCCTTTCAAGAATTGGCCGCCACTGGGGATGCACGGTCGATGTTCCAAAGTACTTTGCCACAAAAGATGAAACGGAACGATCTATTTCTCTGTCGGTGACATCGGGATTTAGTCGCTCCCTGATGCATCTTTTCATGATATTTTCGTATCCGATGTTGGTCGTGCTCCCCTCCTGCCAGGTGGGATTGACGATCTCAGCCCAGAATACCTCGGGCGTTGCAATCCCCAGATCGGCAAGACCACACCCTTTCAACTCGGCAACCAGTCTCTCGGGCCTCGAAAAGAGGGCCGCCTCCAGGCTCAGTGTACCCGAATAATCGAAGATGACAAGTCGTTCGCTTTTCATGGAGTCACTTTCCCTATTGATACCATAACATAGTTGACGGTTTCGTAAAAAGTCGAATTTCCGTCGTCTTGTCATTCCCGGCTTGATCGGGAATCCAGTTCTTTCAATTACTTATGGACTCCCGCCTTCGCGGGAGTGACTCGATTTTTGACTTTTTACCAGTCCATCAAAGTTAATTTATCCCCGAAACATCCCGGCCAGCCTCCGGGCCGCTTCGCAGGGATCTTCGGCACAACAGATGGCCGACACAACGGCTATGGAATGGGCGCCTGCTGCCACCACCTGGGCGGCATTCGACTCGTTTATGCCGCCGATTGCAACGAGTGTGTGCCGGGAGTATTCCCTTATTTTTTTCAGCCCTTCGAGGCCCCAGGCCCTCTTCGTGTCCGTCTTGGTGGGCGTATCGAAGACGGGACTGACACCGAGATAGTCGCAGTCCAGCCCCTGGGCCTCTTCCACATCGTCCCAGGTTTCGACGGACAGGCCGATGATGGCCTCCGGCCCCATCAGTTTCCGGGCAATCGCGTAGGGCATGTCACTCTGTCCTACATGGACGCCCTCGGCCCCCACGGCAAGGACCACATCGAGACGGTCATTGATAATGAGTGGAACACCGAAGGGGGACAGTATTTCCTTTATTGCCTTCGCTTCGTCGACAAAATCCCGCGTCGAAATTTTCTTCTCCCGAAGCTGAACAGATGATACGCCCCCCCTGACGGCCTCTTCCACCACCTCCCTGAGCGGCCTGCCGCCGCAGAGCGCCCGGTCAGTTACCAGACATACCCCCTCCATATCAGACCTCCTTCTTAAGGTACTGCTCGATATGGGATTCGGTCATGTTATAAAGAATATCGATAAACCGGCTCTGGAGACTGGCGGGACCTTCCGCCTTCTCTGCCGCCATCTCTCCGGCAATACCCATGACCGCCATAGCCTGTGCCGCGGCAGCCATGGCGTTTTTCTCCACAGCCGCAAAGGCACCGCAGAGCGCCGTCGCCGTACATCCCATACCGGTGACACGCTGCATCATGGGATGGCCATTCGTTATCTTTATCATTCGACCACCATCGATAATATAATCGGTCTCGCCACTTATGCATACAAGACTGCCAGAATCGACATTTAACAAACGGCCGACCTCTACTGCATCGGACGAAGCGGCGGAACTGTCCACACCCTTCGTTCTGATATCTTCTGTTACGAGTGCCATAATCTCCGAGGCATTCCCCCTGATGATTGTGGGAGAAAAGGTTTTTACGAATGTGCGCGCCGTATCGGTTCGAAGATTCGTCGCCCCCGCGCCGACGGGATCGAAGACGATGGGAATCTTCAGCTCCCCCGCCCTTTTTGCTGCCTTAAACATGGCCGTGATCCAGTGCTCGCTGAGCGTTCCTATGTTAATGACGAGGGCACCGGCAATGCCTGCCATTTCTTCCACCTCTTCACAGGCGTGGGCCATGACTGGTGATGCGCCGATGGCAAGAAGAGCATTGGCCGTGGCATTCATAACCACATAATTGGTAATATTATGCACCAGCGGCGCCTGTGCCCTTATTGCCTCCACAGATTCCCATATCTCCTGCGATGATACCTTCATTGAAAAATCCTCCTAATTAATTACTCTATCTCTGTAAGAGCCCGATCGTATCGACTTGCCTTTCGATCAGTCCATACTTGTAGGCAAAATCGGCAAACCTCTGCCAGCGCTCCTTATCCAGTGTCTGGTTGTGGGCGTATAGCGGCAAGGTAACTCTGAAGGCCTTTGTCTCCATTCCCCGCGGCGCTTCGGGAAGTGCCTTGAAGTACCGATCGAGCGCCCCTTGGGGATTCTTTCTCGTCTGTGAAATGGCTCGGTCAATGGCGCTGATAAAGCCCTTGATGGCGTCACTCTTTTTCTTCAACGTCTCCTCGCCCGTTATAAAGATCAGTTCATCGTAATCGGGAATGCCCCATTGACTGGGTTCAAAGTAACCTGCCGGGTAGCCCTTCTCCTCCAGCTCTACTGCTTCATAGTTCTTGTAGGGCCCCATGATGGCATCGACCCTCCCCGACACCAGTGACTGGACTATGGCAAATCCCACATTTATGGGGGTGTAATTCTTTATCCCATTAATCTGCGCGAAGGCCTCGGCCAATATGTCTTCCATCCCCGGCACGGTATAGCCGATGATCTTTCCCTCCAGATCGGCCGGTGTTTCTATCCCCTTCCCCTTGAGGAAGAGGAGGACGCCGAGGGGGTGTTCCACCAGTCTCCCCACCACTCTGATCTTCAGTCCCTCAGCGGCCGCTATAACCGACTGGGGAGTGTATGATACGGCCAGATCGACATTGTTGGAGGCGGTCAGTTTCAGGGCATCCGTCGTCGCCGACGGGCTCAAAATCTTGACATCGATCCCCTCGTCTGTGAAAAATCCCTCCTCCTGTGCCACATAGAGCGGGAGGTGATCGATGTTGGGAAACCAGTCCAGCATAATCGTCACCCTTTGGGCGGCATAGACAGGGAAGGTAAAGAGGGAAAGAAAGAGAATCCCCGCAATTATTGTTTTCAACCTATATTTCATCGTACTACTCCTTTTATTTCCATGTAATAAATTTCTTTTCCAAAAATCCTACAAAGGCCCACAGGGAAAGGCCCATGATAGAAAGCCATAAAATTGCCGCAAAGACCATATCAACCTTGAGGCGGGCATTTGCCTGAATCATGAGATATCCGAGACCCATCTGAGCCCCCACCCACTCTCCGATGACGGCGCCGATGGTGGCAACGGTGACACCGACCTTCAACCCGGCGAAAAAGAAGGGGAGCGCCCAGGGCCAGTAGAGAACTCTCAGGGTATCCCAGAATCCCGCGCCCATTAAACGGAAGAACATGACATATTCGGCCCCGCAGTCTTTATACCCCTCCAGAAGACTGACAGTTATGGGGAAAAAGATGATAATGGCGGCCATCAAGACCTTGCTCGCAATGCCATAACCGAGCCAGATCACCAAGAGGGGAGCCAGCGCAAAGACAGGAATCGCCTGCGACACCACGAGAAAGGGTGAAAGTGCCTGACCTATAGAGGGCCTGACAAACATTATCGTTGCCAGTGGAAGGGCAATGAGAAGGGAGAGCACTATTCCCAGTATAATTTCCAGGGCCGTTACCGCCGCATGGGGGAGGAAGATGGGAGACTGCACAACGGCCACGGTAACAATCTGAATCGGAGCGGGAAGAATAAAATCGGGAATCGCAAAAAAGCGGCAGGCAAATTCCCAGACTGCGAGAACGGCAACAACCAGCGTGAGTGATATGACAGTCGACCACTTCATACCAGGCCACCCTCCCCGGCTTCGAAAGAGAGGGCGCCGTTTACATGTTCGCTCTCAAGCACCTGAAGGATATGTTCCTTTGTTTTGAGAATAGCGGGATTATCTCCCCGCCTCGGTTTCGGTGAATCCAACACGAAGGTCTCACAGACATTCATGGGGAAGGCACTCAGGACAAGAACCTCATCGGCAAGGAGGAGGGCCTCCTCAACGTCGTGGGTTATCATGAGAATCGTCTTATTGAACTCACTCTGAAAGAGAACAAGGAGCGACTGAAGGCTTCTCCTCGTAATCGCATCGACGGCGGAGAGGGGCTCATCGAGAAGGACGAGGTCGTGTTCAAACATCAAGGTCCGAACAAGGGCACATCGCTGACGCATGCCACCCGACACCTGGCGGGGGAGATAGTCTTCAAATCCGTCTATCCCCAGGCGACTGAAGAGTGACAGGGCCTTTCCCCTGGCACCGTTGTCCCTCTTAGAGATACGGGCAGGCAGAAGGGCATTGTCGATGAGTGACAACCAGGGCAAAAGCAGGTCTTTCTGCTGCATATAGGCGGCCTTCTTGCCCAGATTGGGGACCTCTTTCCCCTTCCACACAATTTCACCAGCGTCCCGCGGGACGACACCCGTCAAGACATCAAAGAAGGTACTCTTCCCGCAGCCGGAGGCCCCCACCAGTGTGGTGAATTTCCCCTTTTTTACGGTGAGATCGAATCCCTCCAATACGGTGAGATCTCCGAAACTCTTTGTCAGATTTGAAACGTCAAGCACTTAAAAAACCTTTAGTAAGTTAGAAATTGGTTTCGTTAGAAAGCAATTTCGTGACCGCATTAGCATTCACTTTTTTCAATTAAACCTAAATCCCCCGCACAACCGTTTACTGTTATCGGTTCACAGGTGACTGTTTTTCCCCGAAATACTATTTCCCTTGCTTACTACTTTACCCTGTTAAATAAGATTTGATCCTTTTTCGAATAAACATTTTCCATCTGTTCTTTTAACCGTGAGCCGATAATTGTAAACAGCACCACTATGCCGTATTGCGGCATTATAATAGGAAGTAACTTGTTATGTAGCGTGGGGCCTCTGTGCCCCACAAATATGTTGCCCACAGGGGCAACGCTACTGCACATATACAGATTTAAGTTACTTGAAAGTCAACCGTAACCTGTTACGTAATTCCCTATCATTTCACTCGAATCCTCGAACCCTCGACCCCTTAAGGATTACGCCTGCCCAATTGCAAGCGATACTCTACACTCATTGGAAAATGATCAACATCAATGTACACTTCCGGCGGTCACTTCCACGCCTTCAACCGGTTGGACAACACCAGTACCTTGTCGGCAACGTCGGAAGGATTCTTTCCGAGAACGCGGATCACCGGTTCTTTTCCTACATCTCCCCGGTCAAAGATCATGTCGGGAATTGTACTTCGCTCTGCCAGAACATTGTTCGTTCCCCACTCCAGCGAAGACCCTTCACGCGTTTTTACTTCGTCAGGTTCGTCGCTGCGGCTGAATTCCGCTATATCGTAACGACAGTCGCGGCATATCTTCACAAGTTCATCGGAGAACCTGATATCCATGGCGGAACGATATTCGTCATCGTAACCCATAACCGTGAGGACTATCTTTGCAACGTGCTGTGAAACACCGAAGGCAGGATCATGCAGGGTCTCCGCATCTTCGCCCACCCGGACAATGCGCCCCGGAATTCCAGCCACATCATCTTTATCCACGGCATGGGGAAGGGCATAGACAAAATTTGACTGGATTTCAGGAATAATGTTGCCGCACCTGCCATCCTTCAAACCTTTAACTGCATCTTTTAACTCTTGCACACACAGGTATCGTTCACTGTTTCTCAAGAGATAGGCAAAATGATTAGTGGGACCATGCCCACCGCCGATGCGAAGGGAAAATCGTATGGCCGTCGTTATATAGTCCTTGGCCCGTTGTACCGCCTCATGCACCGGCATATCCTGCCCGATCCCCGTTGCAATGGCAGAGGAAATGGTACAGCCCGTGCCGTGGGTATCCTTTGTGTCTATCCTCTCAGATCGGAATTCATAAAATTCTTTCCCATCATAGAAAATGTCAACGGCATCTCCCGTCAAATGCCCGCCCTTTACCAGGACGTTCGCGGCACCCATCCGGCTGATCGCCTCTGCCGCTCTCTTCATATCCTCAATGGACTCGCATTTCAGACCCGTCAGTTCTTCCGCCTCGGGAATATTGGGTGTCACGACAAAAGCGAGGGGCAGGAGTTCATGAATGAGCGTCTCTTTGGCATCGTCCCGGATCAGTTTCGCTCCCCCCTTGGCCACCATGACGGGATCGACAACCAGTTTTTCGACCTTGTATTGGCGAACTTTTCCGGCAACCGCTTTGATGATTTCAGAACTGGAAAGCATGCCCGTCTTCGCCGCATCGATGCCTATATCGGTTGCCACTGCATCAAACTGCTTTTCCACAAACTCTATGGGAACTTCATGTATCCCGTGGACGCCAAGGGTGTTCTGTGCCGTCAGCGCCGTTATGACACTCATACCGAAGCCGCCCAATGCCGTAATTGTCTTCAGGTCTGCCTGTATACCAGCACCACCACCGGAATCGGACCCGGCTATAGTCATAATCCTTTTTAGTTTCATAGATCTTCTTCCCTTCCAAAATTTCGTATTACCAGCAGTTGCCCCGATTCGACGGAGATGGTACCCCTTTCATCTACCAACCGATTGCTGATGCCGTAGGGTTTCCCGATCTCCATCTTCCCCCCAACAAGGGGGTATTCAAAACCCGTCAGGGTTATGCCGGAAACTTCAGTAGAGAGGGGGAAAAGAGAAATGGTCTCACCCTTTTGGCCATCACATTCATAATATTTTTCAACAATAAAGACTTCACAAATCTCGTCGATTATTCGCGCCTGAACCCCTTCTTTCACACACATCACGAGAAGAAAGATATTGGCCAACGCGTGATCGATACGCCCTCCCAGGGCACCCACTATCCATATCTCGTCGGGATTCAGTTCAAAGGCCTGCATGAGCGCAAGTTCCGTGTCCGTCTCATCCTTCCCTTTAGGAAAGACCTTTGTCCGGCTCCCCTTTTTCGTAAAGTACGTCAGCGTGTCTTCATCGATCGAATCCATGTCTCCCACAATATATTGGGGAACAATATCGAGAGGGCGCAAATGACGCGCCGCACCGTCGGCACAGATAATAACGGGATCGACGGCCTCCGCTATTTTGCGTCTCAAAAACTCTCGATCACCGACAACACCGCCGGAGATGACGATAACTCTATCCATCTATCAAGCCCCCTCTGCAGGCCGGGAAATCTCATCCACCGAATAAAAATGGGGCACACCCCTTCCGGATATGCCCCATAAACAACATGTTACTTATGCTCCCTACGCTGGCATTATCCAGATCAGGTTCAAAGGGTATTTTCTCAGCCTTCGTGGCACCCCAGAATCGTTACTCAGTTATTGTGTAAATTATACTTCAAGTGCTTTCAACAAATCAAGATGTTTTATTTTCGATCCATAATCGCAGTGAGGATTATCATTTGGAATCAAATCCCTTCAAGCAGATAACCCCTTTATCTCCTTCCTGCGCTAACTCATAGTAACGATTGTAAAAAAGATGATACTATTTATGTAACCAGACATCCCCGATCTGTGTTACCATCTATTGGTGTTACTGGCTCTTCGTCTTGTCCGGCACGGTAATGTCATTCACTTCCGCAAAGCTTGTCATCACACTATCGAATAACGGGAGTCCGTAGATAAAAGAAGTCTAAGATTTCTCAATCGCAATCAGGCCTGCTAAATGACAGCATGTTGTTGACATTGCACTCGTGGTCAGTTCAGATACAAGGGTCTGTAGGGGGGACAAAATCCATGGATTCAAAAGAAAACAATAAAAATTCACCCGTACCTTTCCCCGTTTCTGATTTGACGTGGGACCACTTTATCTATCCCCGGGCAGCAAAGAGCGACAAGACCATCAGTGCCTATGTAGAATCCCTTGCCGCGGGCGCCGATTTTCCGCCAATCACGATCCAGAGGATCTTCAACTATACCGGTGACGCGGAAAAACCGGAAGCCACCATCATCATCGACGGCATCCATCGCTGGCACGCCTTCAGGAACGCGGCATCAAAGAGATCCCCGCCGTTGCATTGAAGGAAACACCCCTCGATTACGAAACAAACAAGGATGGCCTTTCTGAATGCCGACTGGCGAGATTTTCAATCCACACCCGCTTCAAAAGAAAACCCAGAGAGATCAAACACCATATTCGACTATCACCTGCTTCTGTCACAGACGGGATGGGAAACAACCCACCGAGTAGAATGCCCCCTCTCCACGGAACGCCTGACGGGAAACGAGGTGCAGAAAATGCAGGACGCGCGCATCCTCGGAACAGTAGGAAGAACCCTGCTGATCGCGAAAAGATCGTAATAAACCCGCGTGTCTTTGAACAGAGCAAGGTATTTTAAGATAACTTATGAAGGCTTTAAAATACAGTTTTGAAAGGTTGGCGGTACACATTACACCTACCGATACGCCCTTGACTGTACCGAAAGATTATGTATAGTTTATTGGAGTTGTGGATTCAGAGCAATTTGTTTGTGTAGCAGCTTTCAGTTGGTAATGCCCAAGGGTTAATTGGGGAGAGAGCTATTAATTAATTTTGATGCGTGAAAAAGGTGAGAGATTAGTAACCTAAAACGAGAGCCGCTAATGCCGTATGGTCCTTTGCTGGAGCCACATTCTTATTGCTTGGCCTTTTTCAGGGTGATAATCACCACAAAGGCCCTTGCTTTCTGTCAATGTTTTCATCCAGCGACGTGACCCATTACGTGCATCGCAGCATCTCAATTGCTTATAAGATAATAATCCCCATTCTGTCTGTCAACTAATAAAAGAGTATGATTATAAGGAACTTCAAATCCGGTGTGAAGCGTTAAAATCGGAAAGTTAAAGAGAGTTAAAGACAGGTTAAAGGATAAGGACTTCTTACTGAAAGAAAGCACTCAACGATTCTGAGTAATCTCCATACTTTCTAATCGTAATAAATTAAATGTATCACATTGCATTGACATGTGAGGCCATTCGCTGTAAAGTTTTCCCACTGAAAGTCAAGGAGAGGAAAAATGGTTGAGTATCCAAAATACAAAAAGGTGCTTTTCTGTACAGATTTCTCTAAGAATGCAGACTGTGCCTTTGATTATGCGTTCGGTATTGCCAGGAGAGATGAGAGTGTCCTCTATATCCTTCACGTCACGCCGAACAATCCCGAAGGGGAAATACTTTTAATGAATTATACGACCAAAGAGGAATTTAAAAAGATACAAAAGAACTTCCAAAAAACTCTTAATAGTCAATACAACGAACAATATCTAAGCAAGATCAAGGATAGGAGTAAAGTTAAATTCGTTACCAAATCTGGTCTTGCATATGAAGAAATTCTCAGGTTTGCAGTTAAGGAGGAAGTTGATCTTATCACGATGGGGACGCAAGGAAAAACGGGATTGAAATATGTCGTTTTGGGAAGTGTAGCCGAAAAAATCGTCAGATACAGCCCTATCCCGGTCTTCATCATTCCTTGCAAAGGAAAATCTGGACGTGACTTATTCAGATGAGGATTTACCGTTTGTTGTAAAGTTAAAAGAGATGCTCAATGTAAAATAAGGAAATCCAGTTGGCTCGTTACGCTTGCTGCTGATTTTTGTATTACTTTCTTTCGATCTGTAATTCGCAACATTGCATGACGTCCTAAATACTTGACTTGTGAATTATGCAACAGAAAGATAATATCAACGTACCAATTTCATTTTAATTAGGACACCTCCCTATTTCTTTCTTGGCCATCCCATCTTTCCCCATGAAAACAGGGAAGTGTCCCAATACTGTCCGGTACGATCCTTGCTATCTCTTAAAAGCTATTAAAGACAAGAGGCAAGAATGTTTGAAATAAACATACCGTCTGCACTGCTTTACAAACTCATCTGATTTTTCCACTTTTTTTCATTTTATGCTGGCTTCGCAGCTCATTTCCTGTTATGGTAACAGTCATGAAACAATTCATGGCT
>Ga0307990_1000721_pt1 | contig 28486 bp, 15 predicted proteins | sample EllFjometagen129_FD_203168 | JGI IMG/M metagenome (GOLD analysis project Ga0307990, IMG submission 203168) | Marine microbial communities from Ellis Fjord, Antarctic Ocean - #129 | ecosystem: Environmental > Aquatic > Marine > Unclassified | place: Southern Ocean | collected 2014-10-08
AAAAAACGAAACATTAAAAGAACTTGATTCTAAATTAAAGAAAGTACTTGGATTGAAGTAATTAAAAATAAATCCACGTTTCCTGAAAATAAACCCACGCTTCCTTTAAATAAATCCACATTAATTGAAAATAATATGACATTTCTTGAAAATAAATCCACGTTGTCTGAAAATAATATGACATTTCCTGAAAATAAATCCACGTTGTCTGAAAATAATATGACATTTCCTGAAAATAATATGACATTTCTTGAAAATAAACCCACATTAACTGAAATGAAAACGTGATTAACTGAAATGAAACCCACGTTAACTGAAATTCGCCATTAAAACATTCCTGTGAAAACAGGAATCCATTTAAATCTAAAATTATAAATGGGAGTTTTCTCCTTTTTTTATTACCTTTACATTTGTTAAAATTAAAGTGATGAAAAATGAAAAAAATGAAAAACGGTTTAATAGCACTATTGTTTTTATTGCCTTTTATAGGGTTTTCTCAAATAAAGACAAGAGAGATAACAGTTACTGAAGTTAACAAACCAATAATTTATGATAGTACTTATTATTTTGGAGCCAAAAGTTTAGAAAAAGAAGAATTGAAAAAATTTATTGGACAGAAAATATTTACTTTACCATTTTCCAAAACATCAAGAAGACAAGAATATTTTAGTTTTTCAAAAAATTATAATATGTTACCTGAATATGATGAAGATGCATTTATTCCGGATAGTAGTTTTGCAAATCAGTATTTAACAATTTTGGATGCTGAAGCACAACTTGGTTACAATAATTTTCGATTGAAATTATTATATAATACTGATACTATATATTATATAACCCAATTTGAATTTGATAGAGGGAATTTGCCATTTATATTGCCAGCATTTTTTGAAAAAAGCAAGAGTTATTACTTAAATAAAAAATTTATTTCTAAACAAGCATTTTTAACAACAGATATTAATTCTGGTGAAAGAATATCCATATCTAAAAATGAGGAATTTGAATGTGTTGATATATCAATAATTGATATTAAAAAGAAATACCAAGCATTTGTTCCGTCCTCATTTTTTTATATCCCTTTATTAGTGTTTCGAAATAATAAAAATAATGAAATAATTGTAAATTTTTTTAAAGGAAGGAGCTTGCTTGCGAAAAATAATATTAATGATTATTATCCATATAATATTAAACCTAAAATATTTGATTTTCATTCTGAAAAAGAATATGAATTATCTTTAATAAGTAAACTGGAACAAGAAAATTTAAAACAAGAAAAAATTAAATTAAAGGAAGCTAAACAACAAGACATTATAAATAAATACGGTAATTACTTTGGGAAACTTATTAACAATAATAAGGTGTCTGTAGGAATGACTAAAGAAATGTGTAAAATTTCTTGGGGATATCCATTTTCAATAAATGAAACAATTACAGAAAATACTAAAATAGAAATTTGGCAATATAATTATAAAACATTTTTATATTTTGAAAACAATAAATTAAAAATAATCAATCAATAGCACTATGGAAAAGGGAACTCACGGACATCGAGAAGCAAGTTTTGAAGATTTAAATTATGATGGACAAGCAAAATCAATAAATGGTCAAATTAGGACAATTGAGAAATCAATTATTGCTCATCTTAGAAGAGCTAATGATGAAAGTAGAAACGTAACAGTAAAACGTAACTCCCTTATTGATCAAATAAATAGAATGATTAGCCGGATAAGATAACCAAATAAGCGGAGTTTGTAACTCTCCAATATCGCAAGTCTGTGACCCCTAATTCATCCCCGTATCAATAACAATAAACTCCACACGGCGGTTTATTGAACGAGCCTGTTCGGTGTTTTCCAAACTAAGAGGTTTTGTTTTTCCGTAGCCTTTGGGTATTAATCTTTCCTTATCAATTCCTTTATCAATAAGATATTGGGTAACTGCATCGGCACGTTTATCAGACAACTCCTGATTAAAACCTGCGGGACCTACATCATCGGTATGTGCAGCAATTTCAATTATTAAAGAGCTGTATTTGTTAAGTACATTATATACTTTATTTAGCATATCGTAAGAGTCTGCCGATATTTTATACTCGCCATAATCGAAATGAATACTTTTCCATTTGCTAAGCAAATTGTTAAGCAGTATTAATGCAATTGAATCGTTAACAGTAATAGAATCGGGGATAATATCAAAACTCTTAACCTCGGTATTTATGTAGCCTGCTTTTTTCACAGTCATAAAAACAGGATAAATGTTTGTTATATTTGTTTCGTTTCCCACAGTATAGCTGTAAACACTATCGCTGGAAACGTAATTTTCCATAATTGCATATAGATTTCTAAGAGCATCGAAATATTCGTCTTCTAAAGACATTTTTTCTTCCGTACGTGCCACTTCAACTTTATATGTTTTATCTTCCAAAATATCCTGCTCCTTACCAAACTCTTTCAATTCGGGTTTTTCATATTCCTTAAGCCTGTCAGTTTTGTTAACCTTAATATTATTTACCAACTGTGTTGTATCGGGCATTTTATAATCATTAATTATCAATATATCTTTTAGCACACACCTTGTTTTATTATCGCCCTTTACTCCCAACTGAATTGTGTATTTGCCCTCTTCGCTATACTGATGCTTTGTTTTTACACCAACAGCTTTAATGCCATCGCCAAAATCCCAGTAATATTCGCTTATCTCAAAATCTTTAATATTGGTCTGCAATCCGTCAAATTCAATTTCCATTTGATTTGCAAAAGTATCTGGAGCATTAATATACACTTGCGTGATATCTGTAATTGCAAAGCTGTATGATGCCTGATTATAAAAAATTTCACTTGTTAAGGTATCAATAATATTAAGATTTATCTGATACTCACCCTCGCCGTCAAAACAATGGTCGGCTTCCAGACCTTTAACTTTTTTTAATCCTGCAATATCCCACTCGTAGCGTAATGGCATAGTATCAAGGTCATAATTTCCGGTTTCAAAAAATGTAAAACAATAATTATTTTTTTGCAGAGTATCGCAATTATCAAACAATGGCAAATTCATTTTAAACGAATAAATATCATCGCTTTCATCTCTGTTTGATGAAAAATATCCAAACTCCTGAGTTTGGTCACAAATTAACGAAAAATCGTTGTGTACCGAATTAAGCGGTCTGTTTAAAAGTATTGCTTTTTTCCACTCGTTACCGATATAGCTGCTGTAATAAATATCAAATCCGCCAACACCATTTTCTCTGTTGGAGCTAAAATACAGTCTGCCACTTTCGTGATAAAAAGGAAAATACTCGTTTGCCACAGTATTTACTTTTGCTCCCAAATTTTCGGGCTTGCTCCATTTACCGTTCTCAAATTTTGAAACATAAATATCAGAACCTCCAAATCCTCCCTGCATATCGGAAGCAAAAAACAATAGTTTTTCATCATAAGACAAACATGGATGAGCAGAATTATGTTCACTTTTGCTGTGTTCCCATAAAATCGGTTCTGTCCACTCTTCGTTTTCAAGCTCGCTTATAAATATTCCAATATTACCATTTTCGAAAAAGGTGTTTCCTTCCTGCTCTTCAACAGAAATATTTCTTGTAAAAAATACTTTGTTATAATCTTTAGTAAAACAAAGCGCACCCTCGTTAAAAGGTGTTGTTAAATTATGTGATAATATTCTTGGTATCTCCCATTTGTTGCTATCCCTCTTCTGCACATTGTAAATATTATATAATCTTTCCTTTGTAGTATCCTTGTAATTTAGCAAAAACGGGTGCAGTTTGTTTGAACAAAAAACTAATCCGTTTTTATAAAATGCAGGAGATATTTCACTCGATTTAGTAGTATTAAAAGGCAATTTCTTTATCAGATAAATATCCTGTGCATTACCAATTTGAATTAGTAATAAAATTATTAAAATGATATTTATAATTTTTGCCATATTACTTTTTTAAACATCTTTCCAATTAAATTTTAAATTGTTACTACTTTTAGTTGCCACGACCTGAAGGTCGTGGCAATTAACTTATATTTTTTCATTACACCTAATTTTACAATCATTTATTTGGAAAAATTAGGAATGGGCTATCAATGCTTTTACTGGTTCAAGTCCTGACGTTGTACCTTCCTGTATTGCCTTTAAAACAGCTCCGCCACCGGTAAATATATAATATTTTGGACTATCAAGAGCAACAATATACAAACCCGGTAATAATCGTTTTAATTCCTGCATAGTATCACCTCCGCCATATAGTTTTACTGCTTCCATGTTTTTATCTATCATTTGGTCAAGAGCAATTGTTCCCTCGTTAAAATGAGGCGTAAAACCCATTACAGCATTTACAAAAATAGTTTTTGCCTTGCTGAATATTTCATTTACATGTTTTTCGTCAAACGATTCTGCAGCAACATCAAGTATGTAGTTTAGCTTTGTGCCTTTTTTAAGTTCGTGAATATTGCGAATACGATATTTGCCTTCAATTTTCCCCTCAAGCGTATCCGATTCTATTATGTAAGGCAATTCTATTAATTTACCCTTATATTTATTAGAAAATTCAACAAATTCTTTTGCACATTTCATATCCTCTTCAGAAATACCTTTTATTTCGAAGCCATACTTGGCAGATAAGTATGCATTGTAAATAACACCTCCCAACACCAGATAATCTGCTTTTTCAATAAGTGCATACAGCGATTCTATTTTTGTGTCGAATTTTGAACCGGCAACAACAGCAATAAAAGGTAATTCGGGCTTATAAATCCGCTCAAGGTTCTCAATTTCTTTTTGCATTAAATATCCTGCATAGCTCGGCAAATATTTATTTACCCCAACTGTTGAAGCATGAGCCTGCCATGAACCAAAGGCATCATTAATAAAAATATCAGCCAATCCTGCAAGTTGATTAGCAAACCTGTCTGTTTTAGTTCCTCCTTCTTCTTCGCCTTCAAACCAACGCGTATTTGGCAAATAGATACCATCAATCCTATCTTCTTTCAAATCACGAATAAGATGATTTATTGATGTTTCAATACTAATATATCCTCGTTTCTTATCATTAAAAAATTCAGGAACTTTTAATTTTACATGTAATTTGTTTTGCAAATAATCAACTATTGGCTGTATTGATGTATCTTCATCAATAGTTATTTCGCCCGTTTTTTTGTTTTTTGGTCTGCCAACATGTGTCATTAAAATTATTTTCCCTCCTCTGGCATTAATATGATACAATGTACCTATTGTCATATCAATACGATAAGGGTCGTGTATTATGCCTTTTTTTACAACATTATGGTCAACCCTGACTAATACAATTTTCCCTGCAAGGTCAGCGTCTTGTATTAATGGTATATTTAATTTTTTTAGCATTTGATTTTAATGATTATCAGTTGCCCCGACATTTATGTCGGGGATATAAATATTTTAAAAATAGGGCTTTAGCCCAAAAGTCTTTTAAATCCGTACTTAAATTCTTCATATTCTTTTTGGGCTAAAGCCCATTTATGTTTTTGTCCTTCAACCCCCGACCTAAAGGTCGGGGCAACTGATAATGAACATCTCAATTCTTAACTTAATAGCACTACCATAAAGGATGTGAAGAAAATCAATTTTAAGGTAAATATACTGACATTCATATTATTTTTATATTAATCAATTACAATTTTATCTTTATAGTTGGTTCCCTTACTGCCTTCAAGTTTTAATATGTAAACTCCATTTGGGATTGTGTCTCTGCTAAATTCAAAAGTATTTCCTGAAATATTATTTACAGACTTTACAATATCACCTTTAATGGAATAAATTGACAAATTAAATATTTCATCTTTATTATTATCGAAATACAAAGTAGTTGTTTTATTGAAAGGGTTTGGAAAAATTTTAAAGTCGGATGTTTTTTCATTTGCTTTTTTTATTGATGTAGTATTAAAAAGGTCATCAAGATAATACCTGATAGAATCGTTAAGGTATGCGGGAGTTCCATTTCGGTAAACACTTAAATTAAAATAACGGTCTTCGGGCACAAATTGCATAAATTGAATATTACCTGTTGATGCATTTGAAAAATCACGCATTAGTGTCCAGTTTATTTTATCACTAATGTTTGTGCCTGTTCCAATATTATTAGCTACTCCAAGATACCGAAAACACCAATGACGATGGTCGTTTCTTTTTATCTCATAGTTGGCGGCATATAAATTATCGCCTGGAATTGAATCAAAATAATTGTTGTGTCTAAAAGTGAACAAAGGAGAAAGAGGTGCAAGTTCTGCAACCATTGCTATCATACTATCTTCAATTGCTGTAGATGGAGATAATGCTGTTACAATAAAACCATCGGCATATCCATTTTGATTAAACGCAATAGCATCGTAAATATCATTGCAATTATATTCACTATCATTATTGTAATCATCCATTTCAATAGCATTTCTGAGTGTGAACCATATTGGTTCATATGCCATATTAAATTGAGCAGCAGGTCCGCTAAAATCGGACAACATGTGTTGGAACACACACAATCCATTATTATTTATTGCTGATATTGCACCAATTTGTCCGGCATGTCCTATCATTACCCATGGTTGTTCATCAATCTCTGATGGTATGTGAGCAACTATTACCTGATTATTAATAATAGGAGGAACATTACTCCAGTCTAGATGGCGGGATATTACCGACTTGCCATTTAAATTTGTTCCGTTTGTGGCATTTCCCCAACTCATAAAACTGGAACATCCGTTTTCCATATTTTTAAATCCTGAAAAACCTGCAAGGTCGAGAAAAGAATTTGCAACAAGCAGATCAAGATAATCAACACCTGTTGTATCAATGCCTGCAAGAGCCATTCCGTTTACCATTCCCATAGCCTCATTCGCATATTTTGCATCAATACTAATATGTTGTCCTTCTTCAATTATTTGTTTTGCAAGTGGCATACTAGTGCCAAATTGAGGGAGTAAATAGTTTGTATAAATATCATAAATCTCATTTGCTAACAGATAACCTTGTGCATATCCTCTTTCGTAATGATTTCCCCAAACCTGTATAAGTTTAATATTTGCAGTATCTGATAATAATACGCCGTTTACTTGTGCTTTGCCATTAAAAAACAATGCTGACATTAAGATTATTATAAAAACTTTTTTCATAAATATTAATTTTTTTATTAGAAATGTTATTAAAAACAAAAATACAATTTTTTTCAGGGCAAACACATGAAAATTAAATAAAAAATATTACGTCCCTAACGGGACTTTGTTCTGATTTCATTGAAAATTCTATGTTTTGCTATAAATATTAAGTCCCTAACGGGACATTTTGCTTAAAAATAAAAATACAATTTTTTTTGAAATTGTTTTTATTGATTTAAAATTAGAAAAAATGCAAAAAAATAATACCACCTATTCAATATCGTTAAATTAATTTATAAATATTTTATAGTCCCTTTAGGGACTTAATATTTATAGAAAAGGGAATTACAAAGCAATCAAAATCCCGTTAGGGATGATATATTATTCAATATCGTTTAAAATATACCTCTCATCATAATCAATGTCAAATCTGTTCAGTAATTCTAAATATTCCTCCCTGAATGTTTTCTTTTTATGGTGTTGTTCCTGATTCATTATGTATTTTACTACATTATCTATTTGAGAATGTGAATATGAAAACGCACCATAAGCCTCCTGCCATCTAAATTTGCCTTTTACAAATCCTTTTTTATTAATCCAGCCTGAAGACGAACCCTTTATATCCTGAAGTAAATCAGGCATTAGCTGATGTGGTTTATACCCTATGAAAACATGAATATGGTTAGATATACCGTTTATTGCAATTAATTTATGTTTGTTATTTTGGACAATTCCTGTTATGTATTTGTATAATTCGTCTTTCCAAACAGGTCTAATTAAAGATGCTCTATCTTGAACTGCAAACACGAATTGAATATATATTTGGGTATATGTATTAGCCATAGGTTATTATATTACGTCCCTAACGGGACTTTGTTCTGATTTTATTTCTATTTGCTATAAATATTTTGTCCCTAACGGGACATTTTGCCTATCAATATTTATATTTTGTTTTTTATTTTAAATAAGTTCGAAAACCTGCCACTATTTCTCGGAAAAGTCAATTAATCAACTTAAAAACAAAAATACGATTTTATTCTACATTCATCTTTGTTGTTGTCTTGATATTAGCATCACTTATTCTATCCCAAACTATTACTTCACAAAATATAGGATTGTTAAATTCGGTTTTTCCAAGCATAAAATCTGCTGATATTCTTGCTTTAAAATCTAAAATACTTACTCCACTTTCTATATAATTCTCAAATAGATCAGGGTAATCCAAAATAACTTTTCCGTCAACATCGCTTATTTTTAAAGCAAGTCCGGGAAAAACCATTTCGTCTTTTTCGCTAAAGCCGGAAAGTCCTTCAAACATTATATAAATATTTTCATTTGAGCTTATTTTATTATCCGTAACAGCTATATTTCTATCTTTCGAGAATATATATATTTCGTTATATGAAACATTGGTTTCTTCTATTTCAATCAGTTTGTTTGTTATAACATTAAAATCCATTTTTGCCGTAAAGGTTCCTTTGTCTTTTTTATCCCAAATGTTTACAAATAAAGTGTATTCATTATCCGATTTCATCGGTTTGGCAGTTGTTAAGCTTGCTGTTAATTCTAATGGCGAAATGTTTAGACCTTTTGCATCGTATATATCATACAGATCATTTGTTTGCATTATGGTATCTCCTGTTTTGTCAGTAACAAATATCCGAATTCCGGGAAATACACTTTCATTTTCTTTTTTAAAACCTAAAATGTTATTGAAATTCAAATAAAATTCCTCTCCGTAAGTAAATGTATTACGGCTTATTATTTCATCATCAACTGTTAGATAAACATGGCCACAAGAAAGTCCATCACCTTTTGTGGTAATATCTGTAACAAGATCAATATTTACAGATTTGTTGTATTCACAGCTAACTATTGCTATGGAAAATATGAGTATAACAATTTTAATTTTCATTTTTGATTTATTTTAAATTTTCAGAAATACCTTTAAGCCCAAAAATACAATTTTTTTTGTAAGTTCAAGCTGATTTCAGAAGTTTAAGCAATATTAAAAAATCAGTTGCCCCGTCCTTTAGGTCGGGGATGAGAATAAGAGTACAATGCCCTCTGCAAAATTTTGTTCATTTTATAGAGAAATAAAATGAACAAAATTTTGCAGAGGTGGGTTCTGCCTAAATCTATACCCCGCCTTAAAAGACGGGGCTACTGAATAGACGGCTATTGATTTTCTCTGAAGTGATTTTTCTTGCTCGATGAAACTTCTGACTAGGTATTATTTTTGTAGATTTATAATTTTATACCAAGCACAACTACGTCGTCAATTTGTTCGTATGTTTCCCCGTGCTTATCGGTAGTAGCTTTCCAATTATCAAAAGCTTTAGAGAGAATATCTTTTTGCTCTTTCATTGGTTTATCTACATTTTGAAGCAATAATCGTTTAAAAGGTTTGTACATAAACTTTTTCCCTCTTGCTCCACCAAACTGGTCGGGAAAACCATCGGAAAACATATAAAGTCGATCGTCTTTTATAGTGTTTATCTCATAGTTTGTAAACGGGTTCATAATAACATGAATAGATACCGGCATACTGTCTCCTTTTATCTGAAACAGATTATAATCATTTTCTGTTATACTTGGCTCAATATCTTTACTTTCCCCATTTGAATTAATGGTTAATTTATCTCCGTTTGAAATATGTCTTATCAGATATAAAGGATTATTTGCTCCAGAAAACTGCAAGTTATTTGATTCAGTATCAATTGCACAAATAGCTATATCCATACCATCTTTTTGTTCTCCTTCTTTTCCTGTTTGCTGTAAAGAACGAATTATATATTCTCTAAGACTATCTAGTACCTGTCCTGTAGTCCTTATATTTTGTTTACTAACTATCTCGTTCAATGATGCAACTCCAAGCATGCTCATAAAAGCACCAGGTACACCGTGCCCTGTGCAATCGGCAGCAGTAATTATTATATACTTTTCAATTTGGGTTAACCAGTAAAAATCACCACTTACAATATCTTTAGGTCTAAAAAAGATAAAATAATCTGACAACAAATTATCAGCATATTCTTCGTGTGGCAAAATAGCTTTTTGTATTCGTTTTGCATATAAAATACTATCAGTAATCTCCTGATTAATTTCAGTAATATGGTCACGTTGTTCTGTTACAAGGTTTTTTTGTTCTTCTATTTCATCTTTTTGTTTTCGTATTTCAGCAGTTCTTTCTATTACTATTTTTTCAAGTCTTTCTTTATCTTTTTTCAATTTTCGTGTATAAAGCTTAATGAAGATCCATAATGCAAGAATAAATATAATTACATAGACAATATATGCTAAAACAGTCTGGTGCCATGGTGGAAGTATTTCAAATTCATATTTTACTGTTTCGCTTTCATTATTATATACATCTTTAGCTTTTACAAGAAAAGTATATTTCCCTGCAGGAATTTTTTTGTATTTCACATTTGTTTCAGGAGCCCAGTCAGACCAATTATCATCAAAGCCCTCTACCATATATGAATATTCAGGATCACTACCATTTTCATTGTATATAGAAGCAAATTCAAATGAAATTGTATTAAACTTATATTTCAGAACAGGTTTGAAATTATCGGTTTGTATTACAGTGGTATTTTGCATGTCGTTTTCTGAAAGATATACTCCGGAGAACAGAACAGAATCGCCTGTACATGTTACATTTCTAATATTAATTACAGGAGGTTTATTATATTCTCTCTTAAGCAAATTATCAAAAATTATCAATCCTTCATTACCTCCAATCCATGTTTTATTATTATCAGAAAACAAAACATTTATAGTTCCCACATCAATACTTAAAAATGGTGTTTCTGTAATTTTATTTTCATCAAAAAAAGCAACTTTCCCATTTAAGCATAAGCATATTTTATTTTTCGTTTCTTCGAGATTTGTTACAGTTTCTGTAGTTAAACCAAGTACATTTGCAGGTTCAAAATAACCTCTGTAATCAAATTCATTATCTTTTGCTGTGTCAGATAATTCTTCCTCTATCGCAGCAAATTTCAATAAACCAGAAATATCTCCAAAAACCACATTATTGTCAAGCTTATAAACATTTACCCACCCCTGAGAAAGACCATCCATTTCTCCAAAATAATTTTCCGGAATTATTGAGAAATTTTTATCAATTATTAAGTTCCATATTCCCTCATTTAATGTTCCTATCCATAAATCTGTTACTTCTTTGTTATCATCAATTTTTTCACAAATATTTAGTGCATTATGGATTATTATATTCCTGTCAATTTTTTCCTGCTTCAAAACATTTTTAAAATTATATATTGCAAATCCTTTTTGTCCTGCAACAAATAATAAATCGCTTATATCTGACCAATACATTGCAGAGGCATCAAGATTGCTGATATTTATAATTCTTGAATTTTTATTTAGATAATACAGACCATCGTTAGTGGCAATTAATAACATATTCTTAACAACTAATAGTTTTAATACAGCTTTGTTAAAATTACCATACTGAATAAAATGTTTATATTGTTTATTTTCGGTTAAAGTATTTTGAACATATAAACCATCAGAAGTGCCAACATACAGCAAGCTGTCAAACCTCATAATTGTTTTAATATTACCGGTTAGTCCTGTATTTGAATTATATATTGAAATTGGGGAAGAATAATTTACCTGACAAACTCCGGTGTTCATTGCAAACCATAAATTATTATTTGAATCCTGATAAACCTGCTTAACATCATTATCTTTTATTCCTGTATTGATATCAATAATTTGAACTATTTCTCCTTTTGAATTAATTATAATAACTCCCTTTTGCGATGTGTTAAGTGCAATGTTATTATCATTAAGCAAAATCCCTCCAAGTATTACTGAGTTATTTAGTTTTTCTGTATCCGATGAAATTAACGGAATTATTGCAGAATCTGTTTTTACAGGAAAGTATTCAAATAATCCAATTTCCTGAGTCACTATTAAATACTTGCTTTTATCTTTAGTTGGAAATATCCCGAAAACACCATAATCTTTAAATATTTCACCATTTGGAACAAGCTGAAGATTACCATCCAAATATTTCATTAATCCAATATCTCTTTGTCTTACATACAATGTGTTATTTACAACAAATGCAAGGTGAAAAGATGTTTGAGGATCTATTACTTTTATCTTATCGTTTTGCAAGATAAATAATTTTTCCTGCGAAAAAAATATTACCATATCTTCTACGGTAAATATTCTCCAAATATTTGAAAAGAAAGCATCATTATCACTTAATCCGACTGATAATGACATATATTCGAGTTTCCCTATATCATTTGGCTTCAGATATCCAAACTCTCCAAATGCTCCAACATAGATATTTCCATTTTCATCGTTAGCGAGTGAGGTAACAAAACTTCCGCCAATAGGAGTTCTGATAGTTCTCCACTTAACACCATCAAACTCAAGTATTTTTGATGCATTTCCAAAATACGTAATTCCTCTTCTATCCTGAGCAACTGACCAATTTTGGGCATTACACGAATCACCATATTCCTTTGGAGTGTAATTAATAACGTGCTGTCTGACAGATTGAGAAAAAAGAGAATTGAATCCCAAAAGATTCAACACAGTATAAATAAAACAAATTAGAGTTAATGATTTTAAATGTGATGTCATTATGAGGCTATCAGTAAATCGTGATTATAATTTAAAATTCTCATCTAACCATTTTTCAATATTATCATTATTTGGTTTTCCATACATATCGTTAATATATGATAGAACTTCATTAAGTTTTTCTGCTTTAGTAAGAGTTTTATCTGCTTCAATAATTATTTCAACTTCTTTTTTAAGTTCGTCGGTTTCAGGAAAAACAGGATTAAATGTATTTATTAGAACATTAGTTTTTTGCTCTTCTTGTCTGTATAAAATTTCCATTTCATACACATTTGGATTTGGTATGGGCCAACCATCAACTGTAAACAACTCTGATTTATCAATAATTAAAGTGTCATTTCTAAACGATAGTTTTTTAGGGATTGATTCTTCCTTGTAATTATATCTGATAAAAAAGAAATTATTTTCATCCATCGGATATTCTTTTGAATTAATTTTTAATTCAATTTTATCAATAATTACACAATTTCCGCTAAAGTAATTTGTAAGATCAAGCTTATTTATTATACCACCTGCACGAGAGCTAATATTACTCATAGAAGGAGTAAGATTTGCTTTTGCATAAGCTATATTGTTATTGTTTGGCATTAAAATAAAACGCCCTTTCCCTGGATTAATAACTGCTGCTCTAGCATTCGTTGTTTTAAATTCAAGTTCATCATTTTCGTTAAAAACAGAACCATGTATTAATGCTGTGCTACTTTTTTGAATAACAATAGTACCATTAATACGAATTACTTTATAATCGTTTTGAGCATTAAGACTAATAAATAGTATGCTGCATAGGATTGCAATAAATAGTTTTTTCATAATATTATGATTTTTTAATTATTTACAAATATAATTAATTATTCAATAAGTACAAAAGCAGCCCAAAAGTAAGGGTCATATTTATCTCGCATTTCTTTTTGTGTTTGATTAAATGCTTGTTTAATGTCTTTTAGTTTTAGGAGTTTTGTATAGAAAGTAGTCATAAACTCTTCGGTTTCTTTGTCGGGGACTTGCCATAGGCTCATTATTAAGTATTTTACTCCTGCCATTTTAAAGGCACGTTGTAAACCGTAAACTCCTTCACTGCCTTTTATATCACCCAAACCAGTTTCACAAGCTGACATAACAACAAGATTGGTCTTTCTCATATCAATGTGAGCAACTTCTTGTGCTGTTAATACTCCGTCGTCCCTATTTGTATTTTCTTGTTTACTCCAAACATCATTTGCTCCAGCAAAAACTAATCCCGAACGCATTAGAGAATTTTCATTATTAATAAAACTTGAGACACCAAATCCTCTGCTTCCTCCTCTAAAAGCTATAGCCCCATGCTCAATTTCTTTCTCCACTTCTTTTTCAACCTCTTTTGGATCTGGATAAAAAAAGCCATGTGTAGCTATGTGCAATATATTACTTTTGCTTGCTATAAACTTAAATTCTTCTTCGGTGGCTGTGATGTTACTGAAATAATTAACTATAATTTTTCCTTTTTCTAATATTTGATTTATTTTTTCGGTTTCGGTTTTTGTTCCTTCTAAATAGTTCCAGCCCCGATAGCTATCGGAGTTGTTTTCGGTGCTATCTGTGTCATAAGTTATTCCTCCGAAAAGAGAAGCCTCTCCCCAACACTCTCCAAAGGAGAGGGAGTTTGGTTGTCCTTTTAGTTCTTGCTCCCCTTCCCTTTGGGAAAGCCTGTCCCGACTATTCGGGAGGGTTGGGGGATGGGCTGTTATTTTTCCTGTACTAGATTTTACTTCAATATTATAATTATCGCATAAATAAACATTTTGCTCTTTACAAAGGGCTGCAAAACTAACCTTATGTAGTAAACCTGATGGTGAGAGATAAACTGTTTTTATATCTTTAAGGTTTTCTTCCAGGGATTTCCAAATAAGATTATACAATCTGTCATCAGGGTTATTTTCTGTCCCATAAACATTGTTTATGTAATTAATATTATTTTCTCCGGTTTTTCCAATTATAGCTTCCAATTCCTTTTCTTCAAACAACTTAACCATTTCAGGATATTTTGAGTCAGACCTGACTATCAATGCACAATAATATACTTTTTTACCTCCGTTTTTCTCTTTGAACTTAAAATGAGTAAATTCAATTGCTGCCTCATCTGTTTTCAAGCTATCACTAACATCTTTCCATGTAATCTGAATACCCTTTCTGTAATCACCAAATATCTGAGAACTTTGAACAAGTGATTTTTCCAAAGCGTTTGCTTTGTTTTCCAGCACCGTAACATTTTTAGTACGCATCTCTACAGGAGTAGAATATTGTACAGATATATCTTTCTGAAGTGAAAGCCATTCGTCATATTTAATTAGTAAAACAGAATCTTTGCTGTTTAGAATTGCTAATCGCATGGCTGTACTCGATTTAAGCATTAATCCTTTATTCTGTAATATGACGTTGTAGGCCGAACAAGTAATCTTCGGATTTCTTTCCTTCCTATTTAAAGTGTAAGCAATAAATGAATGGATATCCGGTAATCTGGTTTTATAATACAATTCCTTCTCGCTTTCCGATAAAAAAGTAAAATCCTGTAATGTGTTATGATTAATAATTTTCATGTAATCAAGTACAAGGACTTCCTCTGTATGCGCATCACCAATAGACATATACATCATACTCATCATTTTCAAAACAGTGGCATATACAGGATGGTATGGTCCAAGTGTCTTTTTAATATTATTTGATTTGCCAAAAAGCAATTTTATTATTAATTTAGTTGAAACCAATCTATTATTAATATTATCTTCTATTCCACGTTCATTTATCATCAAGTCTGTAAGATTTATCTTTATTGCAATCATTATAGGTTCGATAATTGAATGAGCATCTTGATTTTCTTGTTTAGGTATCAGGCTTGACAAACTCATTTTATTTATCAATGAAATTGCTTTAAGAACATTAATATTTGACTGCATTACCCCATCATAAATTGTTTGCAAAGACTTTGTGGTATCACCTGACATTTTATACCACAATGAAAGATTGCTCGTAATGATAAATCTGTCGGGGTTCGGGTTTTTACAATTAACTTCAAAAATTGAATCTGCTTTAAAAAACATCTTTCCTGTACTGAGTAAAGTCTCATTGTTTTTATCCTCTGAACTTGCATAATATTCTTTTATCAAGTTAACCGATGCCTGATTATTCAATACTACTGCATAAGCCGGATGATGTATCTGATAATTTTTTTCAAATATTTCTCTTGATTCACTCAACAATTTAATCGCAATTTCATAATTTCCTATATCGTTATATAGTGCTCCCAGATTGTTAATGCATATTCCCGATTGAATACTGGTTGATAAAGCACTTTTGTTATAAATATCGACCGCTTCTACAAAATATTTCTCTGCCTGTTTAAAATTGCCAAGGTTGTAATAAAAAACGGCTAGATTGTTCATTGCTGTTGCATAATACAGACTTGAATTTCCATATTCATTCTCGCAAAGCGAAACTACTTCCAGAAACAAAGATTCTGCTAAAGGATAATTTCCTGAATTGTTGTTATATGATGCTCGATTTGCCTTATTAACAATTTCTGCTTTTAACGAATTTATACCATTTTTTTTATAGATATTTTCAGCCTGAATAAAGAAATCATCAGCTTTTTTTAGAAAAATTAAATCGTTGATAGAGCAACCAATATCATTATAAGCACCCGCATAGCTGCATAACACATTAGCATACTCGGAACTTCCCTGTCCATAAATTTTTAAAGCATTTTTTTTTGTTTTTTTAATCAAAATCAACGCTTCCTCATAACTGCCAAATTTTCTACAAATAATTGAGGCATTTTCAAGAGAACGGATATAATTTGCATCCTTAGTTGCTAAAAGATTTTCTCTTAGCTCAATTTCTTTTAAAGCATAATATTTTGCTTTTGAAAAATTTCCAAAATAAAAATGTGAAACCGCAAGATTATTTAGTGTATTTGCAAATTCAATATTATTTTCACCAACACTTCCCCGTAATAAAGCAGCAACTTCTTCTGCATAATAAAGAGCTGAATCAAATCTATTTTGTTGAAGATATTTAATTCGAAGACTATCTGTTTTTATCCGTGACTGAGAATTACAAACAGAATAGGAAATAAATAAAATTAAAAAAATTGCAAAACAAGCTCTCATAATAATATTTAATTCAATAAAGATATATAAAGTAATCTTAAATTAATATCTTTAAGGTATTTTATTATTATATTTTTGACAAATTATATATATGATAATTAACATCCACCTATTTAAAACGTTATTGTTTTGTTTTTTGCTTTTAATAATATCGAATACTATTAGAGCTCAGGATACAATTTTCATGAAAAGCGGAGTAAGAATTGAAGCCTTAATTCAGGAAATTGGTGATGTTGAAATAAAATATAAAAAATTTGCTCAGCCCGAGCCGGTCGGAATTTATACTGTTTTCATAAGCGACATTACAAAAATTCATTATTATAACGGCAATATTGTAGATTACACTTTGTCTGATAAAAACAGTAACAATACAAACGAAACCGATTTAGTTCCTGCAATGAAAATCAATTTAGGATTAAGTACTACTTATTTTAAGCGAAACAAATCTGATAATCTTTTACTATTCTGGAGACATATAAACAGGGACAACAGTCTTGAAATTGGAGGAAGCCCTCTTTACTACTCAATAAATATTGGTTACTGCAGTGCACTTGGCACAATCAAAAGAACATGGTTTGGATGTGGCCTACAATTAATGAAAAGTGAGTCTGATGCTATTTATACATCAAATTATTTTTATGGTTTAAATGAGATTAAGTTAAGAATTTATTATTACAATATTCCCATTTTATTCGGACAAAGCATAAATCACAAAAAAAATATTATTCTAATTTTTGAACCTAGTATGGATTTGGGTTTTATGAGTGGCCATATAATGGCTTACGATAAAAAATATAAAGTCTCTGGTTTCTCTATGGCTTCTCATTTTGCTACAGGATTAGACTGGATTATTTCTAAAAGATTTTTAGCTAGCTTTAGAGTTGGGAAAAAATTCATGAAAATGGATGAATGGCATGAAAGCAGCACCAGCAAAACTGGATCTTCCCGTTTTTATGTCAATAAGGATGTTAACAATGATCTTTTAGATATAAAATGGAGTGGGATTTATACCAGCTTAGGACTTTCATATTCTCTTTATGCAAAAATGAAATCGTTCAGACCTGAGTAGTATTGCAAACATTATTCAATCAACACAAATGCAGCCCAAAAATAAGGGTCATATTTCTTTCGCATTTCTTTTTGTGTTTGATTAGATGCTTGTTTTATATCCTTAAGTTTTAAAAGTTTGGTGTAAAAAGTTGTCATAAACTCTTCCGTTTCTTTATCGGGTACTTGCCACAGGCTCATTATCATGTATTTTACTCCTGCCATTTTAAAAGCTCGTTGTAATCCGTAAACTCCTTCGCTGCCTTTTATATCTCCAAGCCCGGTTTCACAAGCTGACATTACTACAAGATTGGTTTTTCGCATATCAATATGTGCAACTTCCTGAGCTGTAAGTACACCATCGTCTCCTTCTGCTCTTTCTTGTTTGTTCCACACATCATTTGCTCCTGCAAATACAAGCCCTGAACGCATCAAGGGATTATTATTTTCAACAAAACTTCCTACTCCAAAACCTCTTTCGCCCCCACGAAAAGCCATATCGCCATGTTCTGTTTTTTCTTCTGTTTCCTTTTTAATTTCTTTTGGGTCAGGATAGAAAAAACCGTGTGTTGCTATATGCAATATATTACTGTTACTTGCCATTAACTTAAATTCTTCTTCGGTGGCTGTGGTGTTGCTAAAGTAATTAACTTGTACTTTCCCTTTTTTAAGGATTTTATCAATCTTTTCTGTTTCAGTTTTTGTACCTTCTAAGTAATTCCATACCTGCCTGCCGGCAGGCAAGAGTTTTGTTTGAGTACTGTCAGTATTGTAAATTATTCCTCCGAACAGTGTAGCATTAGTCAAAACTTCACTTTGAGTAAGATCTTGATTTCCCGTTATTTTTCCTGTAGATGATTTTACTTCTATATTATAATTATCGCACAAATAAACATTTTGTTCTTTGCATAGTGCTGCAAAACTTACTTTGTGCAATAAACCAGAAGGAGAAAGATAAACGGTAGAAGCCCCACCCTTACCCTCCACAAAGGGGAGGGAATTTAAAACGGAATCAATTGGTTGCCAAATTAAATTATAAAGTTCTGTTTTTGCTTTATTGTTTTGACCGTAAATGCCGTTTATGTAACTGTAGTTATTGCCTCCAAACTTACCCAAAATGTTTTCTAAATCTTTTTCCTTAAAAAGTGGCAGCATTTCTGGAGTTTTACTTTCTGGAGTTACTATTAAAGCACAATATAATGTTGTATCTGTAAATTCTGTAAAATCATTACTTTCATAATTTTTATATCTGAAATGAATAAACTCAATGGCTGCTTCGTTTGGTTTTAGACCTTTTTGTACATCTTGCCAAGTGATATTTTGCAAATTTTTAAAATCAGAGAAAAGCTGTGAACCTTTTACAAGTTCTTTTTCAAATTCATTAGCTTGTTTTTCCAATTCTTTTGTATCTTTTCCTCTACTGTATAATTTGGCAATTTTCTTTTTTAAGTGTATCCACTTATAATAGTTATCAATAAGAACAGTATCTTCCGAGCTTAATACTGCATTTCGCATAGCAGTAGAAGATTTTAAAAGCAAACCTTTATTTTTTACCGTATTGTTAAATACATAATTTACAATTTTTGGATTATCTTGTTTTCGCTTTAAAGCATAAGAATTAAAATCCATATAGTTTCCTGCAACGTTATTGAAATATTTCTCCTGACCTGTTTCCGATAATGTTGCAAAATTAGATAAGATAGATCTGTTATTAATATCAATTCCTTCTAAAATAAAACTATCAGCACTTGCATAATTATTTTGTACTATACGAAGGCTTTTCATTAAAGAGGCTGTGTTTTTAATATTCTCAGGAAATCCAAGCTCTTTGCTGAGTTTATAGCTTTTTACTGCATACTTTTTTAATAGCAAAACATCATTTAGCTCTTGACTCCCACCACCAAGATTGTATAATGAGTAAACTATTCCATGTTTATCACCTATTTCTTCTCGGATCTTTAAACCTTTGTGAAAGTATTCCATAGCTTTATTAATTAAGGAATCACTCCCAACAGTATCTTGTCTATATTTCGCATTTCTCGCCTGCATTTGATAAATATATCCAATGTTGTTAAAAGAGGTCGCTATTCCTTTTTTATCTCCTATTTCTTCCCTGACGTTTAAACTTTTGTGAAAGCATTCCATAGCTTTATTAATTAAGGAATCACTCCCAGCAATATCCTGTTTGGACTTCGCTTCTCTCGACTGATTGCCATAAACATATCCAATGTTGTTATAAGATTGAGCCATTCCATGTTTGTCGCCTAATTCTTCTCTGATGCTTAAACTTTTATGATAGTATTCCATTTGTTTAGGAATATTTCCTTGTTGTCCGTAAATAACACCAATGTTATTAAAAGATGTTGACATTCCTTTTTTATTTCCTATTTCTTCCTTTATGTTTAAACTTTTGTGATAGTATTCCAAAGCTCTTGGTATATCGCCCTGATTCATGTAAATAACACCAATGTTGTTAAAAGATGTTGACATTCCTATTTTATTTCCTATTTCTTTCCTAATATTTAAACTTTTGTAATGATATTCCAAAGCACCCTGAATATTACCCTGACTTTCGTAAATATATCCAATATTATTAAAGGCTGATGATAAATATTTTTTTGTTGAGTTAACATCAACACTTATTGATTTGGTTGCAAAAAGATTTTTAACAATTTGTACTGATTTCTTCCAAAGTAAAACAGCAGAATCGGGTTGCTGCCTATAAATTTTCTCTCCCCACCTTATATAAGCTATTATTCTACCTGTATCGGCAAGACATGATTCAGGGCAGACTTTTTCAATATCAGCTATTACTTTTTTTAGGGAATCTATTATATGTTGGTTTTGTGCCTTTACAGAATGAAAAATGAAAAATGAAAAATTAAGAATTAGTATAAGTCGGAAGATTGATGTTTTTAGTTTCATTATTCTTATTTTTTAGAAATTAACCGAAGTTAAAGATAAGTAAAAAATTTATAAAGTGATATTGAGTTTTGGATGCTGCATCTTGTATCATTTAACTAATACCGATAGATAATCAAATTGGTATAATTTCATATCATAACTACTGCTACATCATCAATCCCGATAAATAATTTGTATTGCTTCGCTATACTACGCAAACAATTCTAGTTCAGGATTTCTTTCATTTTTTAAATTAATAAACTTCTATTATATTTTAATGCCTAGAACCACTACGTCGTCAATTTGTTCCAAATCTCCTTTCCAATTTTCAAAAATTTGAGCAAGGATTTCTTTCTGTTCTTTCATTGATTTATCAGCATTTTCAAGTAACATCTGTTTAAATGGTTTGTACTTAAACTTCTTACCTTTCGGACCTCCAAATTGGTCTGCAAACCCATCGGAGAACATATAAAGCTGATCGCCTTTTTCTAATTGTATTTCGTGAGTGATGAATTTGTCCATTTTTTTATAAATGGATATGGGCATTTTGTCCGGTTTTATTTCTGCTCCTCCTAAATTTACACCAAAGGGAAAGGCTTCTTTTGGCCATTCTTTTCGATTTGGATTTATTATATATAAAGGATTATTTGCCCCTGCATATTGCATCATATTTGTTTTATGATTTATCGAAATAAGAGCCATATCCATACCATCATTATTACTTGAACCCAACTTTGAATCACCGGTTTCTTCTTTTTGTTTAAGAGCATTAATTATAACCTTACGAAGTTTGCGGAGTATTACTCCCGGATGCGTAATATACTCATTAATAACTATCTCACGCAAAAATGAAACACCAAGCATACTCATAAATGCTCCCGGCACTCCGTGTCCTGTGCAATCTGCAGCAGTTACTATTGTCTGATCTTCAACATGTGTAACCCAATAAAAATCACCGCTAACAACATCACGTGGTTTAAATAATACAAAATGCTCATCGAAATATTTGTTTAATATTATACCATCAGGCAATATAGAAGTTTGTATGCGTTTGGCATAATCTATACTTTGGCTAATTTTAGTGTGAATTCCTTCAATAATTTCTTTTTGCAGTATAACCTTATCTCGCTGGTCTTCTATTTCGTCACGTTGAGCAGCAATTTCTTCGTTTTGTTGGTTTAGTTCTTCATTTTTTTCTTCAATTGAATTTCTTTGTGTAGTAATCTCTTCATTTCGCTGAAGAATTTCCTCATTTCGAACTAATAGCAATCTGTTAGCTTTTTTCTTTTGTATGAATAAGCTGATTAGTAACAATGTAAATACTACAACAATAATAAAACCTGCAATAAATGAATCCATAACAATACGCTGCCTGCTGTTTTCTGCTTGTGTTTTTGCCAATTCTGTTTCCTGTAGTTTTATTTGCTGTTCTTTTTTTTCAGTCTGGTATTGAGTCTCCATCTCCTGAATAGCAATTATTTTATCTTCATTGAACATTGAATCCTGAGTCGTAATATAAATTTCTGCATACTTGAGAGCTTTATCAAACATTCCCAACCCCTTATACGCTTCCCGCAACGTTTTTGCAGCAAAATTTATTCCGGGGAGTTCCCCAATCTCTTCAGCTATTTCTATTGATTTTATGCCATAATTAACAGATATCTGATAATATTTCTGCTTTTTACCAGGCAAAGTTTCTGCAGATGCCAAAGAAATATTGGTTGATGCAATATTGCATAATACATGCGCTAATCCGCTTTTATCACCAATCTCTTCTGATATTGAAAGAGATTTTTCATAAAACTCAATGGCCATTTCATAATTTCCAAGATCACTATGAACCAGTCCAATATTCATATAGCATATAGACACACTTGCATTATCGTCTAATTCAATAAATATTTCCAGTGCTTTCTGATAATATTCAATAGCCTGATCATAATTTCCCTGTTCTTCGTGAATTACACCAATATTACCATAACATCTGGAAATCCCTCTTTTACTAGAAAGAATAATAGATTTATCAGTAGATTTACCCAAGTCTTCATAGATTTTCAATGCTTTCAAAAAGTAATCTACAGCCAGATCATAACTTTCCTGATTCCAGTGAACCAAACCAATATTACCCAAAGCTGCTGCAATTCCTTTCTTATTGCTAATTTCTTCGTTTATTTTTAATGCTTTCTGGAAAAACTCAACAGCAAATTTATATTTTCCCTGATTCCAATATACATTACCAATGTCGTTATAACATGCTGACATACTCATTTTTGTTCCCCCTGCTTCAATACTATCAGAATCTAACAATAGTTCCTCATAAATATCAATCAATTGCATATAGGACAGAATAACCTTATCATAATCTCCTATAGCCATGTGTATCCTTCCAATACTTCTGTAACATGCAGAGAGACCAGTCGCTCCAAGTTTTGCTTCCTTTATATCGGATGATTGACTTAATTCCTTATAAATCTCAACAGATTTATCATAATATTCAAATGCTAATTCATAATTATCCTGATTCTTATAAGCAATTCCAATATACATATATGATTTAGCCATACCTTCATAAAAACCAAGACCTTTACTTAATTTTAATGCTTGTTTGGAGTATAGTATAGCTTGTTGTGAATTATCATATATAAATTCCCAAGAAAGTGAATTAAGAATTTTAACTTTGCTTGTATCTTCTTTTGTGGTTTTTAATTCGGTTAATAAAGAATCTATTTTTTGCTGATTAGCAAATATGTAAATACTAAAAATAAAACAAATTGCTACTGTTAAAGTTATTTTTTTCATTGTTTAAATTATTTGACATTTGTCGTTTGTCATTTATTACTCCTTAGCCTTTAGCCGAAGTAATCAATCATATTTTTATTCCAACTACCACTACGTCGTCAATCTGCTCCAAATTCCCTTTCCAATCCTCAAAAGTTTGAGCAAGGATTTCTTTCTGTTCTGTCATTGGCTTACCAACATTTTCAATCAACATTTGTTTAAATGGTTTGTATTTAAATTTCTTTCCTCTCGGACCTCCAAATTGGTCTGCATAACCATCGGAAAACATGTAAAGTCGGTCACCTTTTTCGAGTTGTATTTCGTGAGTTCTGTACATATCCATTTTGTCGTATATAGCTATTGGCATTTTGTCGCCTTTATATTCCGTAAGTTCTCCTGAACGGAGTATATATAAAGGGTTGTTGGCTCCTGAAAACTGTAAAATATTAGTTTCATGATTAATTGAAATCAATGCCATGTCCATTCCATCTTTTTGTTCTCCAAATTCACCTTTTTGTTTTAATGCTTTTATTATTTCCTTTCGTAATTTTCTTAATATTATTCCGGAATTTGTCATGTATTCTTTTTGTACTATTTCTCGTAAAAATGAAATACCCAACATACTCATAAATGCCCCCGGTACACCATGACCTGTACAATCTGCTGCTGTTACAATTGTATGACCTTCTACATTTGCTGCCCAGTAGAAATCGCCGCTTACCTTGTCTTTAGGTTTGAATAATACGAAATGATCATCGAAATATTTGTCTAATATTTTACCATCCGGCAATATCGATGTTTGTATGCGCTTTGCATAATCTATACTTTGGCTAAGTTCGGTGTGAATTTCTTCAATAACTTCTTTTTGGTTTTGCACTTCATCTCTTTGAGTTTCTATTTCATCACGCTGTGCAGTAATTTCGTCGTTTGCTTGTTCAAGAATTAAATTCTTTTCGTTAATAATTGCATTGGCTTTCTTCTTCTGACGATAACTTCTAAATACCACAATTACTAGAACCAATATTAAGCCAAAACCTACAATAAAAATATTACGTTGTGCTGCTCTTTTATCACTTTCGGCTTTTTCTTTTGCAATTTCTTGCTCATTGGCAAGTATTTCAGTATTCTGCAATTTAATCTGTTGTTCTTTTTTTTCTGTTTGGTATTTTGTTTCAAGGTCACTAATTTGATTTCTAACAGATTCATTCAACAGACTATCATTCATGATAACATAATTAGAATAATAATTGGATGACTTTTTATAATTGCCAAGGTTATAATATACTGTTGCCAAGTCCAACAGCACTTCTTTTATTAAAATATTTGCTTCAATTTCTCTCGCAATATCTTCACACTTTTCGAGGTTAATAAGTGCATTTTTCATATCCCCTAAACTTATATATAACTCACCAACTGCATTATATGTTGCCGCAAGTCCATATTTATTATTATTTTCGTTACGATATATAATAGCCTTTTTATAATATTTAATTGCATCATTATATCTGTTATGCTTATGATATTCCGTCCCTAAATTATTGTATATCAGACCCCTTATTCTTGCATCATCAATTGTATCAACAATTCTTGCAGCATCCTCATAAATAAATAGTGCACTATCAGTCATTCCCAAGTTTGAATAACACATACCTATATTACTATACGAGTGCAAATATTCAACAATATCACCAATTTGAAAATCGTTTTTTGCTTTTATTCTGAAATACTCTAATGCTTTTTCAAAAAACTCAAGTTCAACATACAATGTTCCAATATTGTTATAAGTAATATTGATATTTCTGTTATCATTTATTTTTTCAAAACATTTTACTCCTTTAATATAATAATTTATAGCTTCTTCGAGTTTACCAATTGAATGATGAAGTAATCCGAGATTTGTATATACAGCTCCCTTTGTTTGATAACTGTCAATGTTTTTTAATGATCTCAATGCAATTTTTAATATTATAAGAGAACTATCATAATCGGATTTATAATAATATGATGTACCAATATTATTTAATGTTTCTACAATTTCAAGAGTGTCTTTTATTTGCTTATTAAGTTTTAATGCTTTTTTGTGATAATAAATAGAACTATCATGCTCACCAAAAAACGAGAAGAAAATTCCAATATTATTTAAAACAATCCCGGTATTATATATATCATTAAGTTTAGAAAATTTATTTAAGGCAATTTTAGAATAATCAATACCTTTTTGAAATTCACTTCTATATAAGTGCGTTTTTCCAATGGCTTTATAAATAAACGGTATTTCTTTTTCATATTTAATCTTTTCGGCTTTGTGTAAAGCTTTATGTAGGTAGTAAAATGCAGTATCAACTTTTGTTGTTATATATTCAATACCTATCTCTTTTAGTATAACAATCTCTTTTTTACTTTTAGCATTATTAAGTTGTAGTTTCAGGCTATCTATTTTATTTTGATTTTGAGAAAACAGTTGATAAGCAAAGATTATAAAAAGCAACAATCCTAAGATATACTTAAAGTTGTTCATGATGTGTACTTAAATTTTACATTTGAACATCAAAGATATAAAAAAAGTTGAATAAATTTTTCAGCATAAACACTTCTGACACTCAACAGATATAACTATATAGTTCCAGTAATAAATAGCAAACTATTTTTGAATTATTCCGTAGTTATTTGTATACTTGCTTCTGTATTAATTTATTTAAATTATGACATATTATCAGGAATTAGACAAGATTGCTATCACAGTTAAATCTCACAAGCTTTTACAAAAGTTGCTTGATGAAAATCCAAAACTTGAAAAGATAATGCGTTTTGCTAAAAACGAAACGGAGGCATTGATAGGTGTAAAAGAATGGGTAATGGAAGAACTCAATTCGAGTAAGGAAGCTGTTAAATATTATAAAGGAGAATATCGAGGACACAATGTTTTTAAAAAAATAAAGTGGAAAGAAATTGCTGCAATTAGAATTTTAGACTACATAGATAATGCAGGAAGAACATTTAAAGATTTAAATTTACGTGGAGAAATAGCTGTAAGTAACCCCATTAAGCTAATTTGGCTTGCTGTTAATCATGGAACAGGAGGTGCAAAACCTTTCTTTTTTGAAGATATGTTGCACTTATTCAGACAATTTACAGGTAAAGAAAAACGTAAATTACCAACAAAGGTGCAATTAGAAGAATGGATGGAACGCTATCCTTCCGGTTTAGACCCGAGAATTGTTAAGTTGAGAGAAGAAAATAGAAATAGAATTATTAATATTCTTATTGATAAAATTGACAAGGGCGAAATAAAAGATTCTAAATACTATTTTGAGCAGGAAATGACAAAAGAACAAAAGTTCTTAAGAATGATTGAATGGTGGAAAGATCAATTGTTTCATTTACGGTTTGCAGTTAAATCGCCAAAATTATTAAATGAACTACTCGGAGAATCTCTGGACCCCGACACAATGAAAGTTTTGTACGAAGCCGAGAAGCAGGGAATTCCGTTTTTTGTCAACCCATATTACTTGTCTCTACTACATGTTAGAGTTCCATACTTTGCTATTGGTGCCGATCTTGCTATTAGGTATTATGTAATTTATAGTCAACAATTATTAGATGAATTTGGGAATATTGTTGCATGGGAAAAAGAAGATATTGTAGAACCCGGCAAACCTAATGCCGCCGGATGGATTTTACCATCGCATCACAATGTTCACCGAAGATATCCTGAAGTTGCAATTTTAATTCCCGATACTATGGGGCGTGCATGTGGAGGTTTGTGTGCATCATGTCAGCGAATGTATAATTTTCAAAACGGACATCTTAATTTTAATCTTGACAAATTAAGACCTGACGGAACCTGGGAAGAAAGGTTAAGAAAATATATGGATTATTTTGAAGAAGACTCACAGTTAAGAGATATTCTAATTACAGGTGGCGATGCATTAATGAGTACCGATAAAAGTCTGAAACGTATTCTTGATGCAATATATGATATGGCAGAAAGAAAAATAAAAGCAAATAAAAAGAGAAAGAATGGTGAAAAATATGCCGAAATGCTACGAATAAGGTTAGGTACCCGTATGCCTGTTTACCTACCACAAAGAATTACAGATAACCTGATCAATATGCTTACTGAATTTAAGAAAAAAGCTTCAAAAATTGGATTTAAGCAATTTATTATCCAAACACATTTCGAGGCTCCAATGGAAATTACACCCGAAGCTAAAGACGGCATGAAAAAATTAATATCGGCAGGCTGGACTATTATAAATCAACATGTGTTTACGGCAGCTTCATCAAGAAGAGGACATAACGCCAAGCTAAGAAAAGAAATGAATGATATAGGAATTTTGCCTTATTACACTTTTTCGGTTAAAGGCTATATGGAAAACAGTTTTAATTTTGCCACTAACGCAAGAGCTATACAAGAACAGTTTGAGGAAAAATCTTTTGGAAAAATCCCTGATAAATTTCATAACGAGATTAAAGAATTTCCTTTAAAGGCAGAAAAGATGAAAGAGAATATCGCATCTTTAAGAAAAAAAACCGGGCTTCCGTTTATAGCTACCGACAGAAACGTTCTTAACTTGCCAGGAGTTGGGAAAAGTTTAACTTTCAGAGTTATTGGTATAACAAGATATGGACGAAGAATACTTGAATTTGACCATGATGCAACAAGAACTCATAGCCCGATTATACATGAAATGGGAAAAGTTACTATTATAGAATCGAAATCAATAGCTGAATATCTTCAACAATTAAGTGGGCTTGGCGAAGATATTAACGAATATGAAAGCATATACGGGTACTCAATAGGTGAAACAGAAAACAGATTATCAATTTATGAATATCCTGATTATAATTTCAAAGTAA
>Ga0307990_1000722_pt1 | contig 28485 bp, 36 predicted proteins | sample EllFjometagen129_FD_203168 | JGI IMG/M metagenome (GOLD analysis project Ga0307990, IMG submission 203168) | Marine microbial communities from Ellis Fjord, Antarctic Ocean - #129 | ecosystem: Environmental > Aquatic > Marine > Unclassified | place: Southern Ocean | collected 2014-10-08
AAATCTTCTTCTACTAAAGCATTAAGCATATCTCTTGCTAATGGCTCTAATTCAGTCCCTCTCCTTGTGTCCTCGTTGCCAATAAAAAGCTCTCCAATTCCCATAATATCGTCGAACATTTTAAGTCTTGTATATTCGTATTTGTCCACATTCATAAGCGGGAACGATCTTGAAGCCGTTATTTTAAAATTTCTAAATGAAAGCCATTCTTCGTTGCTCCCTTCTTCTTGTGATAATTCTATAATCTTCATTTTTTCTCTCTCTATTTTAGTAAGGCGACAAGGGTTTATTCCTCATCGCCTATCGAATTTATTATTTAAATGCTAGTGTTAATCAAAATAACCATCGCTTGAAAAAACTTCTTAGGTAGCTCTTCAAACTTGCTGATTTTATACTCTGCTAGCTTATCTGTGATAATTTTTTGATCTTGTAAATTAAGACTTATCTTATTTAAATGATCTAGCTGTTGCTTATCTATAACTTGATCTCTGTTGGGTTGTACTTTATTTTCTTGCTGTTTCGCTTTAACTTTTGTATTAGTTTTAGGCTTACCCTCTAACTCATTAAGCAAATCTTTATATTCATCCTCTGGAATTTTATAAACCTTACCATATCTTAATTTTATCAACTTATTAGCATCTGGATTATAATCAAAAAAGTTTTTAATCTTTTTCAAATCTGGATGTATTTGCGAATTTGCGTCATCATCTTCTTGAGCGATTCCGAGCATAGCTGACATAGCATACCTTCTCAAATAAGTTATTACGCTTCCCTGTTGCTGGCAATCGGGCTTTTTTGGTACGGCTTCTATTTTACTTTCTAACCATTCCCCCGAGCTATGGCATAATTTTGTAGTGACAGATACTTTTAAATGATTCCCTTCCGCAAATTGCATTATAGCTAATTCATTTTCACATAAATATTGCCTTGTAGCAGCTATTATTGTTGCTAAATCGGCATACTTACTGTTGAAAAAAGTATTTCCAACTGTTCTATATGCCTTATCAAAGCCTCCTTGAGCTTTGCTTAATGCTAAAACCAACGCTCCAATCCCATCAGAAGATTTTATCCCTGACTTGTTTTTAACTTCGATTTGTTCTTCCATTATTCTGCCCCTATTTTGTTTAGTTCTTCGATTAAATCTTCTTTTATAATGTCTATATTATCTATATATATTCGCCATTCTTTGCCGTACTTTCCATGGCTAGTTATTATAAGCCGATTGTTACCTAAAACATTATCTTGTCTTATATCTAAATCTTTATCTGCTTGTAAGCTTATCTCCATTGTTTCTCCTATATCCCCTTAATTTTTATACCCTTATTATTACACAATATAAGTAATAAGTAAAGTAAATAAGCAAAAAATATAATTCAATTCGCTAAATAATTATTAGTAAACATAATGCGAATAACAACCCTATACCTAACAATCTTGCAATAGCCCAATTGCTTTTTGATTCTGGAATATTACTGCTAGAAGCCCATATTATTAGGACTATCAAGTTGACAATTGGTATGAACATTACTAGCTCCGAAAAAAACCAGTTTGAAATTGATATTGTTTTATTTTCATTATACATTTTATTTGTCCCTCTTTAAGTTTTCTAAGTGCCATCCTTTAGAATAAGCACTATATAATTTTATGCGAATTTTAAAAATAGTATCGCTTCCTATTCTTCCAGTTGGAAGTCTTTTAATAAATTATTTGTTTAGAGCGGGCGCACTTCCGATACCTATTTTAAAAGCATCTTTACCCATTCTCATAGCTTCTTCTATATCCATTGTGTACCCTTACTTATTTAATCTTTTAATTTTTATTCCTTCAACCGCTGTACTACCTAAAAAATCAGAATCATAAATAGTTTCGTTTAATATCTTCTTCGCTTCTATTTCGTTACCAGCCTCTATTTCTAGCGACCATTTTTTTGACTTTATCACATTATATTTATATATCATCATTATTCACTCCTGTTTGTTTAGTAATTATAAATATCTTCGTGAGCTTCACATATTCCTATATATATCTTTTCTAAGCTACCTACGTGACCCCAATTCTTATTTTTCCCTTTTTCATTCTCTAATTTTGTTATATAATCATTTAGCTCTTTTAATTTATCTTTTGTGTTTTCCAATATAAGTTCATAATTTCTTTTAACTTTTTCATTAATATAATCCATCTTATTTTCTCCTTTCGTTTTGTTTAATACCATTATTATATAACATTGTTAAGTAATAAGTAAAGCTTTAAGTTAAACTTTTATTATTTTATTTTATATAACTTCTTTCTTTCGTTAATTTTTATTGATCCGTGCATTGTTCTTATCTCTCCAAGGCTAAAAGTCTTTTTGCTTCTTCTTGAAAATTCTCCGCTGTGAAAATACCAAGCTTTTTTAGTCCTAGCCCATCTTAAACCAATGTTTTTGAGATCTTCTTTTATTTCTTTTGTATCTCCCTCAACCCATAGCCATGTCCCGCATATTTCAGCTTCTACATCAAGCCTATTAATAATTGATATTACCTTATCTAATTTTTCTCTTAGCTCTTTGTCGTTCTTTAATATAGCTTCAATGTCCTCTAAAGTTTCAGTTTTATATAAAACATTTTTAAGTAAAAATTCATATTCTAAATTTATAACTTTCATAACTTCAACGCTACCACCTAAGTCAGGATGATGTATCTTTGCTAAATCTTTGTATTCCTTTCTTAAGCTTTCTTTGTCTGTTGCTTTGAAATAATTTCTCATCTTATTTGCTCCTATCTCTTAATTTTTATACCCTTATTATATACTATATATAAGTAATAAGTAAAGTAAAAAGATAAATAAAAACAAAATATTCTGAACAGACAAGGATTTCTTGACTATTGGATTAATTATTGTTGCTCTCTAAATCATCAAGATCAAAATCAATTAGTCCTCTCTCGATATTTACAACCTCGGCGTTTATCACGATCTTGGTATGTATTTTTAATCTACATAATATTATAATTAACAGCAAGAGATAGGGCTGTACACCCGAAAACCCATTACCTTGATGGGCTTCTCTGTTCTTTAATAAGGTTAACTTAAGGAGTTAAAATGGCTAAATCATTAGTTATATGTGAAAATTGTGGCGTTGAGTTCTTAAAAGAAAATCATCAAATAAAAATAAAAAAGAATCATTTTTGTTGTTATGAATGTTCAAATCTTTTCAAAATAATAGATAATTTATCTAAATCAATAGGTAAAAAATATGGTCAATTAACTGTTTTATCTTTAGCATTTAGAAAAGATAGTTGTTCATATGTTAATTGTTTATGCGATTGTGGAAATACTTGCGTGAGGAAATTATGCAGGCTAAATCGTGAAATAGTAAAAACATGCGGTAAATGTCCAGTAAAATTTAAACTCATGAAACATATAAAAATTATAGATAGCAATACTTGGATATGGACATCATCTACTAGCAAATTTGGATATGGTCAATTTAGATATAAAGGTAATACTTGTCTGGCTCATCGTATGGTATACGAATTATTTATAGGAGAAATACCTAATGGAATGTGTGTCCTTCATAAAGATGACAACCCACCTAATGTTTGTCCAAGTAATCTATTTTTAGGAACGCGTAAGGATAACAATCTTGACAAAGTAAAAAAAGGTAGAAGTAACAAAGGCGAAAAAAGCTATTTATCAAAATTAACAAACAAAAAAGTTATTAAAATAAGAGAGCTTTACAATACTGGAAAATATACGCAAAAAGAAATAGGAGAAATGTTCTCTATATCAGGTAATAGTGTATCAACAATAGTTAATTACAAAGTCTGGACACATGTTTCACGTGTCATTATATATTAATTTTCTAAACTGTAAGGCTACATGTTAGTTGTTATCTATTCCATCAATTTCAGAGCTAAACAAATCATCGCCAATCACAATCTTTTCTGTAGTAATAGAAATGTTTACGTCTCTAGCTCCATCGTTATTATCGGATTCTTGTTTGCTAAGCGTGTGTATAGCAAAAAGCAGTAACGCCCCTATCAATAATATACTTCCTATCTCGTGCATTGCTTTCATAATCTCCTCCTAATTTGAACATTTGTCAACATAACGAAAAAATAATTTAGTATTACAATCAAAATAATACCAAATAGCCTTATTTGTTTTTGAATATTTTACAAAAAATACTCGATTAGTACTTGGCTCATACATAGAATAATCAAATAATTTGTTACTATCTGAAAAATAATCCTCAAAAACTGCAGTCTGATCTTTATGCAAGATATTCTCCTTTAAAAATACCCACTCTTATAAAAATCACTAAAGAAAAGCGGGTATTAATTATTATACTAATGGATGTTTAGAAATCCAATTGTTAACATAATCGGTCTTCTCTTCTGTCGTCATTGCCATTTGCTCGCCATCTACTTCTTTGTTTATAATAGCATTGGTAACTAAAGCAAGCTTAAACTCATCTTCCGTTAAAGTTATTAACGTTGGTGGCACATAACAATTAGTACTGTCTAAGTTAATTCCGTAATATTCGCCATCTATAGGAGCTATTGAGACAAACTCAGAAACAAAATATGGTACACGTCCAGAATGAAGCTTAAATTTTAAATAATTTTTCATTTTTTTCCCTTTATATGTTATTAAATCAAAATTTGTTCCAGATCCCATGTGCCATTACCTGTGGAGCAATCTCGGCTTCGGCATAGCTTTGTATATAGTGCCAAACTACCGTGGCAGATTGATCATAAGGAGCAAAATATATTCTGTCCTGCTTTGGACTATATCCGCCGCAACTATACGCTTGATTAACGGCAGTACAACCATGCGCATATTGAACTACTAGACCAGTATTACAGTCTAAATAATGCCAATTAGATTGTGGCGCTTGAATAAATGGCACAAAATAAATCCTGTTTAAAGTCGGTATATATACCGAACCAATATAAGCAATATCTACCGCACTAGAGCCAACATGAGTATATGCAACCACTGTTCCGTCATCACAATCTATATAATGCCAATTTGTATTATTAGCTTGAGATCTCGGCGACATATAAATTCTGTTCTGGGTCGGAGAATATGCTCCTCCAACGTATCCAGAAACATCAACTGTTGCTCCATGAGCATATGCGACGATACTTCCGTCAGAACAATCTACATAGTGCCAATTGGTCTGGTTGCATTGTTTGTAAGGGATGAAATAAATTCTGTTTTCTGTCGGAGAATAAACTGATCCTTGATAAGCGTCATTGACTGCTGTTGCACCGTGAGTATAGGCGACGATACTTCCGTCAGAACAATCTACATAGTGCCAGACACCACCAGCATCATCTGCAATATTATTTGGTGTAAAATAAATTCTGTCTTCTATCGGAGAATAAGACCCACCGATATAAGCCTGAGCGATAGCAGTCGCACCATGCGCATAAGCAACAACAGTTCCAGTATTACAATCTATGTAATGCCAGTCTGTCTCGTCCGCCTGCTCGTAAGGGACAAAATAAATTCTGTTTTCATTCGGGGAATATACTCCGCCATTATAAGCATTATCAACACAGGTTACACCGTGAGTATAGGCAACTATCTCTCCGCTTTGACAATCTACATAATGCCAAAGAGCATTATTTGCGATCCCAAACGGAATAAAGTAAAGTCTGTCTTGAGTCGGGGAGTATATATTACTTAGATATGCCAAGTTTACAGCAGTCGTTCCATGCGTATAGGTATTCACGCTCGCCTCTACATTAGTATTCTTATAATGTATTGGCTTTAAATATTTTAAAAGCTCTTCACGATCATAAGCACCTGATAGCGGTTGTATCTGTCCATTATCTACTAATGTATATCCGTTAGTATCTGTATTAGTGATTGTGTTTCCAGAAATCGTAACATTGCCCGCCTGCATTGATGTGACATTTACATCACTAGACCACTCTGGCGCGGTCGCACCGCTATTCATCGCTAAAATCTGTTTAGCCGTCCCCTTCGCTAATCTAGTATTATCAAATCCATTATAGTAAACAATGTCTCCTTCTGTTGTCGTTGGGGATAAATTATCAAAAGCATCAGTTTTAGTATTAGCTCCTGTTCCACCATAGGCAATATCATTATATGCTACTGTTCCATCGCCGTCAGGTATTGTCATTGTTCTTGTTGTCGCAGTTGTCAAACCCGAAACTTGTAAGGCTACTTGCTTTGTATTATCTCCATCATCAAAAACTCTGAAAGTGCTATCAGCAAATTCAGTACCAACAGTTGTTGAGCTTCCAGCTGAAGTACTTGGAAATTGTCCCCTTAAATCATCACCATCGCCCGCTACATCTAAATCCCAAGTTGTGTCATTATCATTTTCTATAAATAAACGATAAATTAAAAATCCAGTACCTTTAAAATCTTCGGGGATGCTGTAATTGATATATTTTTTCTTATCTTCTCGGGCTTTATTAAAGTCTCCTTCATCTCCGCTTGGGAGATTACAGAATATCTTACAGTCGCCAGTATCTTCACTAACACAACCCCAGAATACAATTCCATAAGCACGATCTTTTAACGGATTGCCTAAAGAATCTTTTAGCAAATCAGCAATATTCGTGATCTTTCTGTACGCTGTGTCGGGGTCATTGACGCAATAAATCGGCGCAGGGTCAACTATTGCAGGGAAAGTATGTTCGTGCAATTGCAAAACTTCTCCAGATGTATTCGAGAAGCCTATTGTTCCAGTACCATCTCCTGAGAAACTAGTCGCAACTCCTGACATCCAAGTCGCATGTTGCGCACGAATCCAATTGTTAATGTGACCTATGTGACCGACATTTTGTTCAGCAGCTAAATGGTTTTGTCTTGAGTGTAGTTTGTAAACTCCGTCTGTCGCAATAGAAGCCGCACTTTGACATAATATATTCGCTATTGGGGAATGACCTGTCAAAGGGTAACCAGATGTACTGGCTGTTAAAAGCTTTGTTAATCCGTCCAGATATACATAATTCATAACTGGCACTTCATCTGTTCCCACTGTTAGTGTAACAGTGTCCGCAGGTGTAGTGTCATAATGCCAATATCCCCTGCCTGAAACCAGTGTTAAGTCGCCTCCACCCTCTTTTTCAACAGAACACGTTACAACTCCCCCAGATTCTGTCACTGTCTCTGTAGCCGCTTCAACAAAGCTTCCGTTCCAACCATAAATACCGCCTGCTAACGAATTGGAAGATTCGAAAGAAATATCTCCGTCAATAGAGCTTCCGCCTGTAAAATCAAGGATTCCATTATATAATGTTCCTGTTCCTGTGCCGTTGATAGCTGTTGTATCGGTGGTGTTAAAAGTAACCCTTGTAAGGTACAGATCTCCTGTTGAATTGAAAGACAAAGGGATTATAGCACCTGTGTTTAAATACGATCCTTCTATGTAACCCGCCGATCCAACTGTGAAATTAATATTATTATTAAATTCGCATACTATAAATTTATTTGTTCCAGATCCTGACAAAGCAATCGGACATCCGAACAGCGTATTATTAGCTGATATTTCTCCATACATTGACATTGTATTTCCAGATCCTATTCCCAATATAGAACTTTCAGAACTTATATCAGCTCCGCCAGTGTTATTCAAAAACCCGTCATTAGTCCCGATAGAATGGCAATTATCAAGCTCTATCTCTCCCGTCCAATTCAGCAGATTAAATGTGTAGCCATTCGTGCAATTCGTCAATACTTCTTTCATTATTATATCAGCACTTCCTGCAACAGCAGAACTAAAAGCATCCGTAGCACTTATTAGAGTAACATTCTTGATTGTTACTGTACCAGTCGCAGGTGGGATGTGTGTACCTGTGATGATAACTTGGCGGTTATCTCCGCCCTTTAGCTTAATGTTATTGTAGAAGGTTAGGTTTTCTGTGTAAGCTCCAGGTCTAACATAAACTACAGATCCAATCCCAGAGGCATTAGCCGCATCCATCGCTCCCTGTATTGTTGTATAATCTGTTTCTCCCGCCACTGGGTCAACAACATATTTAGTGTCATTGAAAGATTCGCCAGATACATCTTTCCAGTTTACAACATCGCTGACTGGGTTATTACCAACGTTCGTATCGGTTCTTGAAATATATAAAGCTCCGCCCTGTGTTGTTATAGAACCCGTATGATATTCTTGTGCTGTGTTCCATTCGGGAGTCCCCATTTGGTGCAGGTAGGCTAAAATTTCAGTTGTTGTATATGCTATTGCGTTAAAATCTTGACGTGTCGGAGCATCGTTTGCCTCTACTATTTCCCAACCTTCTAAAAATTCAGAAGTAATATTATCTGTTATTGTGTCGGATTGAGTAGTGTCACCGAAAACGGTTCTGTTAGTCCCTGTAGAGCCAGAAGCAAAAGAGGGAAGGTTTCCTTGGTATCTTACTATTTTAGCCATTTCTCAAACTCCTTTAAATTTTTATGCAAGTTAGCAACGCGATGTTGCGAGGTCTTGTTTCTGTTCCAATATCTGTTGTTCCATCTTGGACTGTTCCGCCCAAAATTGCAGTTCCCGCATTCCTTAATACTGTGCGTCCACCGCCTGCACTCATTTCAGTATAAACATCGAATCCGTGCGCATGATCTTCTAGCTGTTGATCTTGCGCAGATCCGAAAACTCTACCAGTATCCACACCCCTTCCATTATCATATCCACGGATAAATTCACCCCTTAAATCTGGCAATCCGAAAGTCAAAGATCCATCACCAATCCCGAACGTTGTTCCAATCGCTGAAAATAATCCTGAATAAGTTGCTCTTGAAACGTCTACTCCGTCAGCTTTTAGCCAACCTGTTGGGGCTGTTGACATAGCAAAATATTGCACTGCTCCCGATGGTATCCGAGAAGCTATAAAAAGCGCATCAATTGCCGCTTGGACGTCCGCTCCTAAGCTTGTTAATGAGTCATCATATAAAATATTATCAGAATCCCTTAATTCATCAATCGCCCCTTGAACTGTAGTTGAAGCTAATCCAGATGTTACATTGTCATAAATAATACTAGAGGCATTCTCTAAATCAGATATAAGAGCTACCACTTCCCAATTTACCGCATCTGTTGAAGGGTTGTTACCAGTGTTAGTATCAGATTGAGATATGTAAAGGCTTCCCGAATACGTTGTTGATGAACCTGTGTGATATTCTTGTGAAGTGTTCCATTCTGCTACTCCCATTTGATGAGTATAGGCTAGAGTATGAGATATGGTATAAGCTACTGCGTTAAACCACTCGCGAGGCGGTATATCTGCATTTGTTACTTTTTCCCATCCTAGAAAATAATCAGTTATCATATTAGCGTCTAATGTATTCGATTGAGTTGTGTCACCGAAAACGGTTCTGAAGGCACTTGTCGAACTACTTGCAAAAGCTAAATAGTTACCGTCATATCTTGCAATTTTAGTCATATTTTACCTTATATAATTTTTTCGGCGAACTCTCCGCCTGGTTCTGTTATTAAATCAAATTTATTAGCAAATCCTTTAGACTCTGGATTGTCATCAAATCCGAATGTTTCGCTTAAATCAGCCCTAACAATAATATACCTTACGCCCTGAGGCTTAGGCAATAAATCCATTATTTCTAGTACTCTAACAGTTTCTTCTTCTATCGCATCAGAGATATAAAGAGTTAAGCTCATGTCTTTATTATCATCTACATAAGCTTCTCCATTAAACGCTTGAAAGACCGCATTAACTATGGAAACACTTTGAGAAGTAGCCATTACGCCTAAGGTTACGTTTTTAGCAATCTTCATTTTTATAAATATTCTATAATCAGGGTCAGACAATTGCAAATCACTGTAAGGAGATGAAAAAATACTATAAAATGTAGATCTATCTGGTAATATTTCAGTTAAGCTTCCAAATCCTCTGGCTAAACTATTATCATCAAAGCCAAAAAAGTTTTTCTCTAAAACGTAAGGAATACGCCTATTGATTCCAACAACTCTCCCGATAATGTCAAGCTGATCTCCTACCGCAGTTCCTACCCCAAAAGCGTCAAGAAAAGAGGCTAAAAGATCAAAACCCTTCTCCCAAGATTTCGCCTGAACTCCTATCTCGCCTTTGGCTTTGGTCTTTTCCCAATACTGCTTTATAAGTAAGTTTTGATAGTCTTCTATAAAGCTCATTAAATAACCTCTGTTACTGAAATATTAGCCGTATCAATAGTTATTATTCCGTCCGCATCAGCTTCTTCTTCTCCGTCTGTATATGTAATGTCATCAAGACTTATTTCTAAGGATGTAACAACAAAGGTATCACTTACCGCTAAAACAGTTGAGTAAAGACTAGAAGCCTGAACACTTTCTGCTATGTCGTATGTTAAAGCGGCTAAAGCACTTTTTATAGATGTTATATCGGTTTCTATTGTGGCATCTTTTCTCGTAACCGTAAGCTCAATATAAAGCGATTGATCAGAGGGTCTGTCAAAATTAGCTGTATGAGTATAAATAAAACTAGTACCATCGGGCTTTATTAGTGTTTCTAAATATGTGCCTTCTTCGCTTCCCTTAAGCCCTGTACCGCCTGTCTTAGTTTCTGCTATAATCTGGGCTATGGCATTATCTTCCGCCCCTTCTACTATTACCCAAATTGTATGTGGGTCGATAGTATATTCTGTATCTATTGTATCCTGATCATTTTCATATATTTTCACTCGTGTAACATCTTGCAAATTAGCTAAAGCAGTATACATACCGCCTACCGTTGAAGTTTGAGGAACAACAAGAGAAAAATTTCTTCTTATTCTTAAGGCTTCGTCTGTTTCCTCATCCTCTCCAACTGTTGCCGCACTTGCATTTGTAATAGATGTTATACCTAAAATTATTGTTACAGGTTCGGTTATTGTACTTGCTTCTGCTTCATAAGCTCCAAAAAGCTCTGAAACCATAGAAACACTATTGCTTCCTGTCGTTAAACTATTTTCTGTTGTAGTAGTCCAATTTTGCCCAATGGTATCAGCTACTACATAACCGCTTTCTAAAGTTATATTTCTATCCGTTACAATCGTCACGCTTACAGTAGATCTTTTAGAGGGGTTTCTTGTTATCCCTGTAAACTTTACAAGCCTATTAAGAGCTTCTCCAACTGCAAAATCTGGGTCTAGCTGATTGTATAGGGCTAGTGCATAAGATTGCAAATCAAGCCTTGCCTGTGCTTCTATACCAATCCTTTGACCATCAGGGCTATCAGAATCAAGATTTATATCTTCGCCATAAATTCCTTTATAACCTGCCTCTAGCTCGTCATAAATATCTTGAAAGCTTTGTATCGCTATTCCATCTGTTCCGATACTTGGGTATGTCATAAAATTATCTCCAAAATTTCGTCTATTATTGAGCTATAAACATCTATATATTTAACCGATACTGATAAATTACGATTCGTTAAAGTAGTACTAAAATTTATAATAGCAACAACGCCATCAGTCTGTAAAATAGTTTTTTCAATTTCTCTATTAATAGAATCCTCATTGTCTTTTGATCCTAATAGATTTATCCAATCAATACCATCTTCTATATTTAAAAACCAATCATCCGTGAAAGATTTTAATCTTGTTTTAATGCTTTGTAGGACGGCTTCACTCTGAGTTTTATAAGAAGCCTTGCCTTTTCCAAAAATCCAATCTCCGTCACTATCTAATCCACTAACCCTCATTTTACACCCCCCTAATTTGGTGCGTTTGTTGTTCCACTTCCCGCCCCATCTGTCCAAGTGTAATCATGCGTATGATTTGATAAATTTACTCCGCTAGCTGTCATTTCTCCAGTTGTTTCTATATCGCTTGTGCTTGTCATAGTTCCGCCACCTATACCAGTAAAATTACCTGCTGATATTGTTCCAGTCACTACAAGATTACCTGTAATTAAAACATTTCCTGTAACTTCCATATCTCCGACTTGAGTATAATCCCCAGTCAAAGTAATATCGCCAGTCTGTGTTCTATTACCTGTATGGTTATAATCTCCCGCTTGTGTTCTATTTCCATTCTCTGTTGTTTCGCTCGGAATTGATATTGCGCTGTCTAATGGATTTAAACCTATTATCGCTATGGCATCGCTATAATCGTGCATCCTTAATTCTAAAGGACTTTTGTAGTCTTGCCCAAAATACCAACGATCGAAACATCTTTCAGAAATAAGTAAAAGACAATAATCCCCAATAGCTATTGGATGAATTGTGTAGCTCCCGCCACCTTGGAGCGTGAGGACAGGAACTTCCACAAATTCAGGTAATTCTATACTTTCATCTTCTACAACTCTATTAATTACTGGTTTCGCATCTATTGTAGAATTATTAACAGCGGTAACTTTTGCTATAACTGATGTATGCAGATTCGCTAACGTTTCTTTTATTGCTATATTTAAAATATTTGTTAGGTTTTCTTTTTCCATTATATTACTTCATAATCAAGGTTTAAATACCCAGCGCAAGTCTGAAACCAGTTTTGCCCATAATTGTCCCCATTATATGTAATATTATATATTTTATAAATACCATTCAGGTGCGGGGCGGTGGTACTTTCTAACTTTATCAATCTGCCGATTTTAACGGTAGGGTCTATTAATATTTTAAATGTGACTTTTTGCTCCTGTCTATTAGGAGTTTCTATTAATCCAGTCTTTGCGCTTACCTTCGGGATATAATTACTAGTAACCTGTCTTATATTTATCAAGTTTAATTGCTCATCTTCTATATACCAAGATTCAGTTTCCTGCTTTAAACTATTTAATAGATCAATCGGATTTCCTAATAATACTTTTGGTCTTAATAGGGCTGGGCGTGTGTTTATTCTTCCTCTCGAAACATTGTCTATAACCTCTAATATGGTATCTATTACAATATCATTTTTAGTTATTGTTTCAGATACAAAGGACTCTAATATTGAACCGCCGTCTAAGCACTCAAGTGTAGTTACCATATCGGTTGCACTACGTTCATTTAAACCTCTATAAACATTTCCTTTAAAAGCTAACTCTATTTTATCTTTATATCCAATGAAAAGGCTGATAGGTATATATGCTTCATCCTCTGCGTCCTTAACTAAAGCTAGCCTAAGGCTTTCATTAAGATTATAAATCTTAATAGTACAACCGCTTAAAAGCCCATCTACTGACTTTGAAATTGTAAAATTTATTCTCATAGGCGATGCTATAATAACGTCTTTATAGCTAGTCCGTACAATTAATTTAAAATCACGGTTAAACCTCATGGCAATTCAACGCTCCTAATATCTTCTATATCATCCCTTTCTAAAATATATAAAATATTTCTACCACTAGAAAAATCATCTTGCTTATATGGGTCAATACCATTGTTAGACTCATCGGAAACAAAAAAATCAAAAGCTTGGTTCTGCCCGAATATATGGGGTACTCCTACGGACAATTTAATTCCGCTGACCTCCCAACCTATATATTCAAGATTTATAACCCAAATTGAGCAACGGTGCAAGTATCTTAATGTTAATATTATCTCATAATCTTCATAAATTATAGAATGCCTCTGAAAAGGCTCATTTGTTATATTCTGTACTTGTAACATTATTCCACCAACTTGCTTAATATTGATTGCTCTACGTTTGAGGAAATAGAGTCCCCCTCCTGTACACCTTTGTCAATAATGTTTTTAGTAGCTCCGCCCAACGTTTCAGATGGGCTTAAAGATGATACCACCTGTATAACCTCTGATACCGCATAGCGAACCTCTTGTGCCTCTATGATAAAATCTATGCTATTATTTTCATTATCTTTAGTAGTTTCAAAAAGAGTAAAAACCATATTCTTATAGGTTCTATCGTGCATTTCTATTGTGATTGTCTGGTTACTATTATAGATACCGTTCATAGCGTCAATAAACTTTGTAGTGTTACTACCGTCAGCTAAATATCCAATATAATTGGCTACTCTTTGCGACTTTTCAATTAAGGCATCAGCTTCATCTAAAGCATTATTTAGTCCACCGTCTATTATTGATATTATACCGTCCTGATAATTAGTCATAGTAGGTATATATTGATTAATTTCTCGTACCTTTGTTTCTAATGATCTGAAATTTATTATAGTATTTCTTGCTTGTTCTGAAAGCTTTGAACTTTTAATAAATATATCTGAAACATTACCTTCTATGCTTAATGTTATAGGCTCTCTAATAATATGGTCTTCTAAGAAACTTCCGTCCTCTAGGTAAGTTATAGGTACATTATTCTTTTTAGTGGTTTTATTATTAACCCTTGCGAATGTGGTGAAGCCTCCAATGCCGATCTCTTGCTTAAGAGTATCTTTAAAAACCCCATTTATATAATTCTTGACAAGACCCATTATATACCACCCCTGCTAAATTCAGCCTTTGTCTTATCTAATTGTTTCTGATAAATGTTTTCAACGCTATTTCCAACAGCTTCTGGACTGTTACTGTTTATATTAATTGTCGTGTTTTGTTCTAAATTGTTATTTGTTTCTCTTCCCTTCGGATCTTGAGAAAACAAATTCTTTACCGATCCAAAATATTTATCTTTTACTGCCCCGAAAGCCTTACTCCTTAGCTCTCCTATGGCTTTATAATATTGTACAATCTTCTTTAATACCTTCTCTAAATCAAAGAAAGGAGCTACCCATTTTTTTATAATAGAATCCCCTCCCTTAAACGCAACTATCAAATCATCAAAGATGGTCAATAACGCACCTATGCCTATTGTTATAGCCACTATCGGAGTATTTATCGCTATAAAAGCACCAGCTATAACTCCAAGCAATAAAGCTAAACCCTTATTTTCTTTTATGAAGTCTATAAAGAAATTCCCTACACGGCTTATTCCTCCTCCTAGTATATCTAAACCTTCCCAAAGCTTAAAAACTGTCGGTAATACTTGAATAGAAATAGCTTGTTTAAATGCTAAAAATCTAAATCTTAGCTCTGCCATTCCATCATTATAATTAGCTATCTGGTTGGCATTCTTTTTCGATAATAAACCAAACTTTTCGGCTCTCCCCCTTAATCTGTCTATCTCATCAGTTGACTTAGAAAGTAGCTGAACAAGGCTTGCATCTATTCCCAAAGAACTCGCAAGGCTTTGTTGCTGTGACATTGTTAAATTAAGGGCTTTAAATCTATCAGCTATATCTAATAAGACATCGTCCGCTTTCCTTATCTCGCCAGTACTAGTCCTTACGGCTACACCTATTCTTTGAAACTCTGAACTGCCCTTTAAACTAGCCTCTCCTATCTTTTTAGATAAGCTTGCAATAGACCCCTCCATTGCTTTAATAGAAGATCCTGAAACACTCGCCGCAAAACTTAAAGATTGAATATCATTTATAGCTACACCTGTTGTCCTAGATAGCTGAACTAAAGCATCAGCCTCTGATAGGGTATTGTGAACCATCTTTCCAAAAGCAACCCCTACCGCAGTAATAGCCCCAACAAAAGCAACCATTTTAACAACGCTTAGGTTGAGCCCTTTGTTAAAATTGTTTAAGGGATTAATGCTTCCATCAAACTTAAATTTAGTTACTAACTCCGATACTACTGCCATTTATCTTGCCTTGTTGATCAAATAATTCTCTACTCGATTATGTATCTGCTCATATTCCAATAAGTCTAAAAGCTCAACGGTATCAAGCTCCCTGATCTCTTTCAAAGAGCCGTAACCTTGCTTCGCCAAATAGAATATTGACATATCCTCATCGCTTACATTAGTAAAATGTATATAGTCTTCACTTTTAGGCGGAACTGGTATCTTTAATTTAAAGTCCCGCCTCTCATAAAAGGATAACTAAATACAAGCAACATAGATGTTACAAACTTAAGGTAATCCTCGGGGTATTCATCCCAATGATTCTGACTTTTAGAAAGTAAAAAACCATCAAAAAGAACTAATCCGCAGATTATATCCTCAACCCTTTTAAACTCAACGCTATCTATAAATGATAAATCTCCAGAACTTATTTGGTTCTGTACTTTCATCATATAAGCAAAAATCTTTTTCCGCTTTTCGTGATTTACTTTTGTTATCTTGTAAATACGACCGTTAATTTCTGCCTCTTTGTCTTTATAGATTTGCTCTATATTGTCTAAAATTTCTTTATTTGCCTCTTCCATGTTGCCCCCTTAAAAGATTTAAATGTTTCTTTGTGCTGTCCTAAATCTAATTACATATTCAGCAATACCGTTGCCATCTTCGCTATTAATAGTAATAGTGGGCTGTGTAATTATAGACCCACTTTCTAATAGCCAAGTTTCAATAGCGTTATCGCTATTTTTGGTGTAATTCTCTTTAAGAGAACCGTCTAAAATAGTAGAGGGGGATTGGTTTAATACATTATTCATAAAAGCATCTGAATCTGATAAATGCTGTAATGAAATAGTTAAATCATAAACATTTTTATCAATACGTTCAAAGATGGAAACACCACCATTTGAGCTATTGATATGTGCAGATGCAGGGTTAACAGGAGCTAAGGTTAAAATATCCCCTGAAACAAAATCATTTATTACTGTCCCATTCAGAACTAGTGTTGTGTTATCTGTTGATAAGCTTATTGTTGCCATCTTTAACTCCTTATTTATTTATAACTAGTGTTATATCCACAGAATGAACTGCGCCACTTAATTTTAATGCGCCTTGGATTACTGTTGATTTCCTAGCTTCTCTATCAGCTTGAGATTGATCAGCTAAAGAACCTGCTAAGAAATAATATCCGTTGTTCTCAATGTTTCTATTAAATACATCTACGTTTCCAAAATAGTCTGTGCTTGTCCATGTACCGCCAGCAAAAACTCCAGCTCTTACAAATTCACGTGCTGTCTTTTCGCATTGGTCGACAAGCTGATTAATTCCACGTGTAGTTTGTGGAATCTTTGCACTTGTCTGCTTTAATAAATTATAAAGATCAGTACTAACCGCATCTTGAAAAGCTATCAGATTATATCTATTATCAACAAAATCATTAGCACCACTAGTCAAAATAACTGGTGTGTTTTTAATTGTTGTATAGACATCAAGACCAACATTTTTAGCCTTTGTTAATTCTGTCTGTGTATAAGCTTCCGCAACTACCGCAAGCTCTTTAAGTTGCATTGTTAAAGCTGAATTTTCAGCTCCAAAGTTTACACTATGAACCCTAGCCATGTAAGAAGTAGCAAGCTTTCTATTATTAGAAGCTGAATAAAGCATCCTATAATTTGTATAACCCGCAAGCTTATTAGCCCAAACGACATTTGTTGTGTCAATTTCTAGGTTACTAGCTGAACCAAAAACATCATACATAAGAACATCATTAGAATTTGCCCAAGAAGCTAGAGATGCTGATTCAACAGATGTTGGAGCATCAATAAACATAATACCTTTTACATTAATAAGTGCTAAAAGTGCTGTAACAGCCGCCTCTTTTGTTTCTAATGATAAAGAAGAAGCATCCGCACCTTGTACAAGACTTGCACCGCTTCCAGTTGCTAAGGCTAAAATATCGCCAACAAATGTTCCGCTTGTATGAGCAGAAGCATATGTCATTGTGCTTGCTACTCCTGTTGTACTAGATGTAAAGATAATTTCATTGTCGCTTGAAAGTGTTGCTGTAACCCCTGTAAAAGAAGCATTAGCATTAATCTCTGTAATAACATTACCTAAAGAAATAGAATCTCTAAAATCTAAAGCTGTGATTGTTAACTCGGCACTATCAACGGTTACAACAAAAGAGCCATCGCTTATTTCTTGTAACTGTCCAACTGTTATAGCCTCTGATAATTCTTCGCTAGTCAATACACCAGCAGAAGCCGCAACTGTTTCAGAAGCTGAACGCCAATAACCCGCAACTAAAGCTCCGCTTGAATTACTAGGGTTGGGGCTTGTAGCAAAGAAAATTTTAGCATGAGAATACATTTCAGAATCTGTTCCAAAATCTGTCGCTACGCTTGCTAAATCTGTATATAATTCATAACGATTGGCACTAGACAAAACCGCATCTTGCTGATCTGTCATTACCGCAGTTAGGTTCATATTGTCACGGTCGGCAGTTGCCCCCGCTTCTAGTAAAGATACGCTGATAACATTGCTGATATTAGCCATAATTTGATCTCCTTTACTTGTTAATTATATAATCCACTTCTGCCGTGTCTAATCTCAAAGTGTCTACGGTAGCCGAAAGATTAAAGTTTATATTTAAATTTAATTCTATATTGTTATTATATTGTTTTCCACTTAATAACCGTAAGTCTGTTATATTAGAAACACTAAAACAAGCTATTCCTAGCGTGGTTTGTAAGTCTAATGATTTCTGGCTTTTAAGTAACAAAGTTAAGTTATTAAGATTGGTATAAGCATTATCTCCGTAAAAATTTATTATTACAGGTAAGCTCCATAATTGCGAAAGAGTCTGTTCTTCCTCTGTTCCGTCAAACTCTTCTGAATATGCTATCAATGTTGCAGGCGTTAGATTATCAACGGTAATATAAGATGTATCAAAGTCTTCATTTTCAAAGTTATAGCGCCCAACTTTGATAAGACTCTCGGAGATCGTTAATAAATCTCTTATTAAGATAGCTACTTTTCTTAATTGTATAATCATATTACACCAATATGTTCTTATTTGTTTCTTCTCCTACTACCTCATAATATCCGTAATCATTCCAATCGCTTTTTAATATAACCTTATAGTCTTCACTATTATATGTTATATACTCGCCCACATTAATATTAGAACGGCTATGAGCTGTGATATATCTTAATTTATAATCTATTATATCAGCGTTAATCTCTGTTGGCTTAGTACGTTGTATAACACAACTTTGCGATCTCTGTGTGACCGTTTCAGTCGGAACAAAATCAGATGTAGTAATAGCAACGCTTTTTATTATTACTGTCTGTTCCCATTCTGGCAAAACGTCTGAAATATTAGGTAACATCACGCACCGCCCATGTAATCGAATTTTTTAATATTCCAGTATCTATTAATATCTTACTAGACCCTTTCTCTTCGATAGTGAAAACACTTAATTGCTCCCACTGACCAAAACCCTCTGTAAGAAAACCCTTCTGGATTATATTATAAGCTTGCGCTCCTATTAACCCTAAAGCCTTAGTTACATTTTTGTTTTTTTCTATAACTGCACCATATTCTTTTTTTATGGCTTTGCCTAGGTCTTTCTTTTTTATCTCTAAAGGTAACCTTAAAAACGATCTTCTTGGCAATCCTATTCCGTACTCATGTCTTGCCCCAACATTTATAATCGTATTACCATTTTTATATACCTTCCCTGTTGCTTTTTCGGTAGGCAAACCGATAGCGACCTCTTTTTTTTTAGCTTCCTTGAGCTGTCTTGCTAAATCTGTTGTATGCTTTAACATATCTTTTGCAGATTTATACAAAATACCCCCCTTGGCTTCTTAATGTTAATAATAAATATCTTACTCCATAACAAGTTGATCTGAACCAAGCGTTACGCTCTGTCATTGTAGTAGTCGGGTTAGAATAAGAAACAGAAACACTACCAATACTCTTAGAGTCAGAAGACCTTAAGGGAGCGGTATCGGTAGCGCTCTGATTTTCCTGCAAAACTAAATGGGCTAACAGATTTAAAACAATCTCTTGACCACAAGTTGAATCATAACTGCCCCCCCAATAACAAGGATATACATCCTCTAAAATTGGGATATATGTATTGGCAATTGTTTCGTCAAACTCTGGAAATCTTGCTTTAAAATCTGCTAATAGTGTCATTAATCAACCCATTCAATTTTATTAATTTCTACCTGTCTATTGACCTTTTTCATAAAACGCTCATTCTCTAAATAAAGCAATGGTAATATAACTACCTCTTTGCTTTTCAAGAACAACCCTTCTATTTCATAATTGTTGTCGGCTATAACTCGGACTTTAAAAACCTTTGGATTTATAGAAAGAATCTCTTTAAGTGCCTCTCTCTTCTCCCCTTGGTTTCTAGTCCTTAAAATAACATCATCAACGTTTTCAATAGAAACCTCAATCCCTTTTGAGATTTTCTCTCTTAGAGCTTTCTCTTTACAGTTAGGGTGGAACTTAATGCCCACCCTTTTACAATAATCTTTCAATTCTTGCAAACTTAACATATTAAAGACCTGTTAGGATACGACCCGCAGAATTCTCTAAAACATCAGAACCAGCTGCTCTATAAGCCGCATCAACACGATAATCAAAACCAGAAACCTTGACAATCTCACTAATTTGTAGAGGTTGAGGTATTCTAATTTTAACTGCTTGGTCGCTAGAGGAAATAGCTAGAGTAACACTTCCACCGCCAACGCTTTCAGCACGGAAAGAAGATATGAATTGTACCCCAACAAAATTCTCTTTTAGAGCTGAAAGGACAGACTTAGTTGAACCCGCTGAATTTAATATTGTTCTCTGTAATGTATTCATAACAGAAACTGGGAATATAACTTTATCAGCCATATATCCAGGAGTGTTATTAACGCCATTGTGTTGAGCTGTAATAAACTCGGCTACTTCGTCGTAAGCATCCTGCCCTGATAATGTTTCAACTGCCCCAGAAGCCGCACTAGATGTAAAGCCAGCATGGTTTAAAAGACCTGTTGAAGAAGCATATCCAGGAATACCAATCATAATAATCTCATCAAGCTCTCGCTTATATACTTTGTCAGTAGTAGCAAGATATTTATTTACTAAGTTGATGTTTTGCAAGTTAGCTTGCTCAACTTCTGTTCTTGACCATTTCGCAAAAGCTTCACGAGAAAGAACGTTTAAAAAAGACTTCTCCCCTGATAGGCTAATTTTACCTTTGTTACTATCTATGTCGCCAGAGTTTTTAAACTCGCCTTGCTCATTAAGTCTTAATGAATCAATAACGTTGGCATAACCGCCAGAGTTATCAATAGTAAGACCCATTGTAAAGGCTGTTAATTCTGGATATAGCTTTTCGAATATTTTTGGGTCTACATGACGCAAATTTTCGGCTAATACAGTACCGCTTGAAGCTGTATCGGTAAATATTCTTGAATCTTTTACTTTTAAGAAAGTATCTAACTTATAAAGTTGTTTAATTAACATTTTTTTATCTCCTTGTTATTATGATAGTGATATGCCGTCATTAGCAACTACACGCCATACTAAAGCACCCGCTACCTGAACGGCTTTTAATACGATAATGTCCCCTGCATCAGCAAAAGTTAAAATAGTATTTGCGGCTTGGTTAACTGCACTAGCTACTGTTATAGCAATATCTCCGCCGTCGACATCAAAAGAAATAGCTAACTCAATACCTTGTACAGCAGGAATAGCTAGGGTTCTTGTTTCTCCACCGCCAACTGTTGAAGTCAAGGAAACATTTCCAGAACGTGTAACAGCAATAGCACCCGCATCAGCAGGGTCAGCAATTAAAGTTTCAACATGAGGATAGATTTCCTGTAAACAAGCTTCAACTTCTATATTAGCAGTAAAAGCACCCGCATCAGCAATGCTAATAGCTGAACCTGCATGAGCGCCAGTAGCATCAGCAATATGAGTTGCTATATCGCCTTGTGGAGGTGTGATATTAATTAACCATACGCCAGTTTTAATTTCTTCGATAAATTCTGCATTAACAGCAACATCGGTGTTAGTTGCTGTGGCTAAACCATCGTTAGCATCGCCATCGTTAGCAACATAAACACGACCGAATTTAGCAGGAGTTTCCCCTGTCTTAACATCAACAGTAACAAGACCCCAACGCATGAATTGAGCTTGCTTATATAGTGTTGCGTCTACTGTTCCTGCGTCCTCTACGGAGCGGGCTACGTCGCGGATAATAACACCCGCAATAGTTGGTGTGGCAGAACCATCGAAATTATCGACACTACCTGTATCATATTTTGCAAAACGACCAATTACTAGACCGTCTTCAAAAGCTGTTGTTCCTAGAACAATGTTACAGTTTCCGTAACGTTCCCCAGCTCCAACAGCAACAATATCATTTGAAAATGCTTGACTAAATGCCATTTTTATATCTCCTTGTTTCCAATTACTTCTAATTCATCTATCAGCTTATCACCAAAGTTTTGGTAATTTTGTTGTTTTTTCAAAAGCTTAAAGGCAATAGCCAACTCGCTTTTTTCAAACTTCTCTGTGCTATGTTGTGACAAAGTATCTTCCATTATCTGCTCAGAAGATTTATCACAGAAATTGTAAGATTCATCTAGGAATCCCTTGGCTTTCTGTACTACTTGAGCATATTTCTTTACTTCATCTTGAGCATAATTTTTTAAAGCTTCATCGGAAAATTTCTTCTCCTCTTCTTCTTTTTCTTTCATCTCTTCGTCTTGAACTTCTGGTAATTCCTCTTTTACTTCTTCGTCTTGAACTTCTTCCATCTCTGGCTGTTCAACAACTTCTTCTTTAGGCTTTACCATTGTAGCAAGCTTTTCAAAGATAGGAACAAACTCTTGAAGTTGATCAATAGGAATTTCAGCAATTACTTGTGGCAATGACTGAACGATCTCCATGATCTTTTCAAGGGATACCTTTCCCTCTTCATCTTTAAAATTAATCATATGATCAATCTCCTTTTTGTTTACTGTTTTCTTGTCTAAAAACCTACATAAAGAGCCACAACGACCCTCTGAAACTATTGCTAAGTGGTGGGGCATAATCCCTACTTGCTCGAAATCATATTTGTTATGTGGAATAAGCTTAGCACTATATCCCAAAGACAACTCGCTACGCTCTTTTAATATATCTTCATCATTTGTATTTAATAATAATTTATTTTTTATCGCTATTCTGGTTGAAGTGCTTTCATCTATAAAGTCTATCATCTCGGCTTCGCTAACAATACTACCAGTGTTCGGAGCGGGTTCTTCAACAGATACATGCTCATAAGTAAGAGGTATCCCCTGCATTCTCATTGCTGTATTAGATATTGTTGCGGGGGATCTATAAACAGAAAATATTTTCTCATAAGGCTGTTGACCTATTTCAGCACCCATATAATCTAAGACACCATCTCTTACACTTATAGCAGTTTTTTCTTTCACATCAAAAGGTACTGTATCGCAGAATTTCATACTGACTTCTTTGTAATGTAAATCCGCTTTACATCCTTTAATAACCGCTCTAGGGTCTTTTTCTTTTTTTTTAATCATATTAGAAACCATTTTTAAAGTTTATCTTATATATGTTAGTTACTTAAGTCAAATAATTTGTTTTACTCTTCTTCTGGTATGATAAGTAAATATCCACACCTACAACGATAATCTAATTGAGGTAGCAAAGTTTTTCCATCTACGCTAGAATAAAGACCTTCTGAAAGATTAAATTCCTTTCCGTTTCTATCATCGTGACTTTTCCTGACTCTATTATCTCCAGAAGTTACCCAAATAGCCTTTGTAATTCCTAGGTTCTGCGCTCTTATCTTTGTTGTTAGGCTGTTAAATGTTCCGATCTGTGTTCGTGCAACCATATTAGCATTAGACTTACGCTTGCCTGCTTCATCGCTCATTATCTTTCTAATTTCAGACATAGATTTACCTTCCGCCATGCCTCTTAGAGTGGTATTTGTGAAATATTCTAGCGTGTCATCCCTAAGCTTCTTGACCCATTGCTGGGTTTCTAATATTAAAGCATTTATGCTAGGGGTCAGCCCTTCTGTTGATATTAGCTCTTTACTTGATATACCTATCTTATCCTCTATGGCTTTATATAAAAGATCTTGGTTTCTTTTATTAACTGTACCTGTCATATCTTCAACCATACGCTCAATACGATCATCAGAAAATTGTCTTAATATCTTACGCCCAACTTTTTTGGCTAAATTTAGAAATATTTTAGCATAATTGCCAATCTGTGAATCTTCGAATTTATCAATAGTACCCTTGTTCATGCCATCTATTGCTTGGTTAATAAATCTTGTGTGCATCTGATCAATCATCTGCTTTAAAGTCCTAGCAAAAGCATTCTCTACTGACTTCAAAGGTAAAGGCGCTTTTATATTTGTTGGCTTATTCGACTGGAGCGTTCTCTTCATCTCCTACCTCTGGGAAAAATTTATCCGTCAAATCTTCTTCGGTAATGACATCATACTCTTTTAAATATGACTCAAAGTCTTCTCCAAGGTTATAAAGCTTTAAAGCATTATCAATAACGCTAGACTCAAAACCGATTCTGTCCTCTGGTGTGCGACCTTGATTTTCTTTGAAAGATACAGGCTTAAACCCTAGCTTGTTAAATAATTCATTTAAAGGCTCATCAATATAATCTTCTTGTAAAGCCTCAATCATATCTTGATAAATCTTTAGCTCATTATCCCCTGTTGAATTCATACCTTTAACGTTTTCGCCTACAAGGATTGCTAAAGGAATTCCTGTGACCATTGCTAATCTGCGTAATGTTATTGTGTCAACATCTCCAAGGTTAGAAAGGTTCTGATTAACGACATAAGCATCATCTTCTGAATCTATTAGACAAGCACCATAGATTGACCTGCCGTTCTCTACCTCTGCCATATAGCGTTTTAAAAGGTCTTCCTGCTGATCCATCATTAATTGCTTAAGGTCTTTAACTTTGTAGAATAGACTAGCATTCTTTTCTAAAATTGTTGTAGAAGCTCTAGCAACAATACTATCGCTAATAAACTGATCTTGGATTAATTCAAATTCAGATACTCCACCATATTGATAAACTGGGCTATCAAATTCGGGTGGATTATAATAAGTAAAATCTATAACTCTTGAATAGTGGAATTTAGCCCCCCTAATACTATAATAAATAGGCTTAAAATATCTGGGGTGCATTAAATCTCTGCTAGTTTCTGCGGCACTAACCATATCGCCAGAAAAAACTTTTAAATGTGTGATCTTGGGATTAAATGGCTCAAGTCTAGGCTTTGATAAATCTTCGCCCTTATTATATAAAACTATAACCCCACGCCCAAAGCCTATCATATATTTAACGGCTTCTTTAACGGCTTTCTTTAGTTTTTTATTATAATAAAGCTCTTGCTCTTCACTTTCGAATTGAATTGTATTTTTAAGGCTAGCTCCAGACTTTAACCTGACTATCTTTGAGCCTATACCTGTTTTATACATAGCCCTCAGAGTTTCATAAGAAACACGTTCTTCTACTATTGTATTTGTATTTAGAGGGCTTCTTGTATTATATACATCATTTATTATATTTTTAATACCATCAGAGAATTTCTTAAGCATAGTAAACCAAGGTAAAGTAATTATTTACCTTAGTTTATGAATGTTAATAATGAAAGTCAAATTAATTTTGAATAGTCGATCCTAGAGGCTTTCATTGCTGGTTCTAATGCGTACCTAATCGCATCTATACCGTGGTTATAAGTATCAATAATATTAGGGGAGATGTCCCCTGTTACCCTATCAACTTTATAGCTATATAGTGAAAGCTCTTCTATTATATTTTTACAACGTGGGTGTATAAATATCCTTCTATGGCTTTTTATAAAAGATATTCCATCTTCAACGCTTCCCTTACCCTTCTTACAAGCTTCTATTCGTGATAAGCCCTTACGCTTTAAATAACTTATTGATTCGGGGCGGGCATTATCTGCTCTTATAACGTGCTTTTCTATATCTGGGATTTTTTCTTTTAAGAAATAAGCCGTGTCATCCAATTCTAAACCAATCTTAAAGGCTTCATATTCTATATATAAATTCTCCTCGTGAATCCAAACTTTACACCCTGCTGTCGGGTCATTAGAAAAACCAAAATCTAATCCATGGTAAGGTCTTTCCCATTTCCTGTCTGGCGTAAATTCTTTTATCTCCCACTTATCGGCAAAAACTGTCGCTTCATCATTCTTTAAATATGCTCCATCCCATACGTGCCGATATGTAGAAGCATCCATTATTTCCATATCCCTTATACGTTGTCTTTTTAAAGCCTCTGAAAGCCATTTGTTATCATAACAATGTATTTCTGCAATTAACGCATCCTTAGGAGGAAACTTTCTAAACCTTTTATCTACCGCTGAATTTTCTCTTTTAGGATTCCACAATACCCAAAGTTCTGATTTATTAGATCTAATTGTTGGCTCTAATTCAAGCCAAGAATTTTCTCCTATATCTTCAGCTTCTTCAAGAATAGCAATATCTATTTGAGCCAGTGACTTAATAGACCCCATCTTCTGTAATCCCTTGAATATAAATTCCGTACCGTTCGCCCCTCTTATGTAATCAATTCCTACATCGTAATGATGAGCAAGCCACGGCATTGATTCTATGGCGTTTTTTAATTCAGCGTGAAATGATTCTTTAATAGATGATTGATATTCTCGGGTGCATAATATCCTTAACTTCTCTTGATACCCAAAGATTGAAGCCATTAAGGCAAAAGAAAAAGATTTTCCGCCACCACGTCCACCCCAAGATGCTCTATAACGAACAGACCCCCTAGGAGCTTTAAAAACAGGGATAAGCTTCTTAGGCAATTGAACTCTAACTTTCGTCATCTGGAGCTACTATCTCTATTACTGTTGGTGTTAAACTACCATCACTATTTTTATGGTCTATCTCTGTCTTATCAGATTGCCCCAGCCAATTCTTACCCAACCATATCGCCATTGTTGGATTTGTTTCAGACATCGCAAACTGCCTTCTCCTTAGTGACATTTTACCCCCGCTCCTCTTTTCGGCGTAATACTGTGTGAAAGTTTTACCTGTTTCATTCTTAAGCTTTTTGTTCAGATTACTATAATCTATATCTAAAATAGCTGATATTTCCTCTCCTGTACATTGGATAAAACAAAGGCTATCAAGCTTTTTGTAATCTATTTCTTTTAAAGGTCTTCCCATCTTTTTTTTAGGAACGTTTGGATTTCTTTCTTTCTTTTTTCTAGGCATTTTCAACCTCATTTAATTCTTCTATTTGTATATCTATATCTCCACAATTTTGTGCGGCTTTTTTCCCGTCTCCTTTTACAAATATTAAAATATTTTGGTGACATTTACCTAATTTTCTAGACGCTTTCATTTGTTTTCCAGCCCTTAAAGGTAATGACCCAACGCATGTAACTAATATAGCCTCATTGTAATAATTAAATCCTGCGTCTGTAAAGGCTTTTATGGTATCCCCTACAAAATTATAATAGTTACCTTTTTTATCCCTTAATTCTCCAACAACCCAAACAGCAAACCTATCATTTTTCAATAAATCATAGCATTCTGATATTATAATTCTATACGCCTCTAAAAATTTATCATATGTCATATTGGAAATATCATCTGGGTCTTTAGAATAAACTTCTAAATTAGCGTATGGAGGACAACTAAAAATAGCGTCTGCTTTAATATCGCCTACTAATGACTTTATTTTTTTACTATCTCCTATTGTCCAAACTGGAAATATATCTTTACAAATGTTTAATGCTTGGTTTCTGTTGGCTTCTACTTGTGTTTTGCTTAAATCATTGCCAATGTACTGCCTTTGACAAAGAGAAGCAACTATCCCTCTTACTGAACCGCCAGCAAACGGGTCTAATATCAATCCGTTATTAGGAGAAAACCATTTATAAGCTAGTTCACATAAAACTGGGTCAAATACTGATGTCTCGTTTTCAAGAAGTAAATTATCACCATAAGTTAAATCTACCCCTCTTCCTTCTTCGCTTTTTATACCATTGCTTAACCATTCTTTTTTTCTACTTTGCCATCTTCCCTCTCTAGCATTAAAAACAGTGAAAGGGCTGAAACCAAATATTTTGTTCATATTTCCTGATTTACTTTCTTCCTGCAAATCTTCTTCTTGTTCAAGATTGCTTAGCTCATCTTCATCAAAGCCTAATAAATCTAAATCAAAGTCCATCTCTTTTAAGCTTTCAATTTCAAGCTTCAATAGGTCTTCGTCCCAACCTGCGTTTTCTGCTAATTTGTTATCTGCGATTATATAAGCTTTCCTTTGCGCCCTAGATAGCCCCTTTAATATAATACATGGAACAGTATCCATTTTCTCTTTCTGTGCCGCTAACAGCCTACAATGTCCCGCTATTATGTTGTTCTTCTCATCAATCAATATAGGATTACAAAAGCCAAATTCTCTTATACTTGATACTACTTGATTTATCTGCTTTTCTGTGTGCGTTCTTGTATTATTTATATACGGTATCAAATCTTCTGTCTTCTTATATAAAATCTCTAACATTTAATTACTCCTTGATATGCTTTCTATTTTAAACCTCAAAAATATCACCATTAGGGTACGTTATATGACACCAATTTAATATAATCATGCTTCTTTCATTTTGATAATTTTTCCAACCGTATTTTCCACATGTATATGCTAAACATATCCTTGATAATTTTTCCTGAACTTCTTCATCTTCTCCATTATATTCATCCCTAAAATATCCAAAAGCTAATACTATATAATGATCTTCTGGAATTTTCTCGATAGACTCTTCCCACTTTGTATCTTTTACATCATCAACATCATCAACATCAGAATCCTCAATTTTTTCTTGATCATCTATATTAGGCATATTAAGAGAATTA
>Ga0307990_1000723_pt1 | contig 28442 bp, 16 predicted proteins | sample EllFjometagen129_FD_203168 | JGI IMG/M metagenome (GOLD analysis project Ga0307990, IMG submission 203168) | Marine microbial communities from Ellis Fjord, Antarctic Ocean - #129 | ecosystem: Environmental > Aquatic > Marine > Unclassified | place: Southern Ocean | collected 2014-10-08
TTCTCATCGGCCCAGTCAAACCCTATAACCACCGGGAATTGCTTATTTTTATTTTCTTTAATCATGTCCGTTTCCTTTCGTATTTTATCGAGGAACACGCTGGCTTCGTGCCTGCGAAAGACTTATAGTCAGTCATCTGGAGCTGACGACATCTGAGTATTCGTTGTCGGCCGAAGCGCACCGGCGAGGTCGAACGGCTGGTTTCAAGCGTTGCTGCGCTGATCAAGTGAGATTCGTACCAAGCCGGTGCGTGCCCTTCTGGGCAAAAGAGTAATATGAAAAATGTAAAAAGAACAATTGTCCGGCAGCTTTCGCTGCGAGCGGTTCGCGTTGCTCTCCGCTTCAGCTGCCGGATTGAATTAGAATTGGAATACCTATAAGTCAAGTGAGCCTACGTGATGACGCCCGTCGCCCAGATGAAGCACAAACCACGAGGCTCCTTTCAGACGTTGTGATCAGAATAACTAAATTGGGCTAAATTGAACTAACAGGAGCTATACATAATGACAAAGTCACGCAAACCGAACCTTCAGCTTATCTACGTTGCTAATATTGAACGCTCGACGGCCTTTTACAAAACAATATTCAATGCTGAGCCAATGTTTTCCAGTCCTCGTTATGTGGTATTTACCGCTGGGGGAGATGCATATTTCGCACTTTGGTCAGGAGCGGACACAGAACCAGATATTAACGCTCCTAGATTCTCTGAAATAGGAATCATGCTGCCGTCCGATGAAGAAGTAGAGAGTCTTTGCGAGGAATGGAAAAAGGACTCTACCATCAAATTTTCACAAGAAATCCATACTGCGATCTTTGGTCGTACTTTTCTCGTTGAAGATCCTGATGGCCATATTATTCGAGTATGTTCTATGGATTAGAATGATAGAAAAATCACAACCAGAAGCTGGACCCTACTGTGAAAACGCCCGTTGATTCGGTCAAAGCACAAGGCACGGCGGGTCAGCTTTAACGTTGGGATAATAGAAGATGACAACCTCAACAAAAATAAATATCTGCACGGCGATTCTAACCGGAGGGTTACTGTTTCTAGTCGAAAGGTTTGATCAGCTATTTATTGCGTGGATGATCTTTAGAGGGCTTTTATGAAAATCTGGGGGAACCAATGCCGTCTCATGTAAAATACTGGGTAGAAACTGGGAAAGTAAAAAAGTAGAACCACCGCGATCACTCTATCGCTGGCTCCGCCCGCTCAGAGTGACGCGAGACGTTATGCAAGGAAGATAAATATGACCAAACAACCGGAAAACATATTTGGCTATAGCGGATTCATTCTTGATGAAGAGTGCTATGAATACAATGAGAACGCATGCTTCATCGCTGGGACAAAATCTCTCGCTGTAGAATTCATGAATAATAGTTTTCATTCACAAGGTAGTTACAGAATTGATCCCATCTCGCTCAACGAGGTGATTGAAGATTTCGGTTGCTCGTGTGGCGAGTTCGCTATGGACACACAGGCATTTACGAAATTCTCAGAGGTAGCAGAACGAAACAATCTAGAATACGAAGCGGCGGACTTGGACGGTAATTCCTCTATTAAAATTGTGAATATTTAAAAAGAAACAAAGCATAACCATCGCGTTCACTCTATCGCTGGCTCCGCCCGCTCAGAGTGACGCGAGACGTTCTGCAGAAGGAAAGAATATGAAAATAACAATAACGCTCTTTTGTATATGCCTGCTATTTGTTGGATGCACCAGTACTCCTGATATAGCAACTGAGGAGCGGGCAAGAGTACCGTATGCAGAACTCCATAAGGCGGCTACATTAGATGTCGAAGGAATGGATGGTGTAAATATAACCAATAAGATTCATAAGGTTGTCATGTCGAGCACGATTCCCGACGTGAAACCGAAGGATATTAAATTATATATCAACTCAAAATCTGGAAAAATACCATTCGATGTTAACGATGACGGAACGGTAAACCTTCCGAGGAATACCGGTCTTCTTGAAGAAAACCCATTTGTTTTTGCTAATCAGCCGGCGGGGACGTTAGAGAGGAAAACATTGTTTCCGTGCAGGTCCGCACCTGCGTATAATTCAGTTGCTTTGGTCGCTTGCATGACTATCCCTTTCATTGTTGTTACTGAAAGATAGCCTGCGCTCGACCGAAGCTTATATCAAAGAACCTCTATATGGTTATCAGCCGAGAATGGCGCTAAGTTAAGGATTTCAGAGCAACTAGCCACAGATAATTTCTTGCTGATTCTCTGACGTAGACGAGTGGTTGCCATTCCCGCTGGTCATTCCTCGTCGAAAACGAGGCTCTCTCCCCGTGGGTCGAGTCCAGCCTCGTTTGAACATGCAATACGTACTGTTTAACTGAACGAGGCTGGAAGCACTCGTCTGCGATGATCAACCAATTTCAGACTATTGGAGGAGAGCTCCATCCCTCGAAATCAGCTTAACGTAGTGCCATTCTGGTCAGCTGTCGTTTTTTATGGAAGAGCCGCGGCGCAGGCTTTTTGGGCCGAACGTTGAGCGGATGGCATCGACGGCGCGGCTGAGTGCCTCGCGTTTGGTGGAGGTCTGTTTCTTTTCTGAAGCAAACAGATCGAGCTGCGGGGACTCCGCTGTTTCGCGTAGCCCGCTCACGCCGAAGCCGATCAGCCGGACGGGGGAGTGCAGGCCTTCCTTGCGTAGCAGTTCGAGTGCGGTTTCGCGCAGCGTCTGGTCGTCGCAGCAGACCGGGTCGAGCCGCCGTTGGCGGGTGATGGTGGAAAAGTCACTCCAGCGAACTTTGACCTGCGCAGTGGCGGCATAGAAGCCGGCTTTGCGTAGTCGGCCGCCTACTTTATCGGCGAGATCGAGCAGGCGTTGTTCGATCACTTCGGGATCCGTTGCGTCTTCACCGAATGTGATTTCGTTGGAAATGCTTTTCTCTTCGGTGCCGGTTATAACCTCTCGGTCATCAATGCCGAAGGAGCGGCGGCGGAAAGAGGCCGCCGCATTTTCGCCGATCCATTTTTCCAGCAAGCCGGGGCCGACCTGTTGAAGATCGCCGATGGTATGAACATTATGCGTTTTGAGAACAGCTTGTGTTTTTCCGCCCGCGCCCCACATCCGTTTAACCGGCAGCGGCGCGAGAAAGGCGGGAATCAGTTTTTCGGAGAAAGGGACGAGGGTCAACCCGTCGGGTTTATTCATGTCGCTGGCGATTTTTGCGAGGAAGAGGTTCGGAGCCACCCCCACCGAGCAGGTAAGGCCGGTTTCTTCCAGAATGGCGGATCTGATTTTGCGGGCGATTTCCGGTCCATCGCCGAACAGATGCATGGAGCCGGTTACATCCAGAAATGCCTCATCGCACGAAAGCGGCTGAACGTGCGGGGTGAAGCGTTCAAACACTTCCATAATCTGGACGGAGACTTCGTGATAGCGCGCCATGCGCACCGGCAGGAAGATCGCCTGCGGACAGCTCTGCGCTGCTTTGCGCGACGCCATGCCGGAATGGATGCCAAATTTGCGCGCCTCATACGAACAGGTGGAAACCACCCCGCGTTTATCGCGCGGCGAGCCGACCACAACCGGCTTGCCGCGCAGTTCGGGATTGTCGTGCACTTCGACCGCCGCAAAAAATGCGTCCATGTCGATGTGCAGTATAGTTTTTCTAGACATTGGACTCATAGCATGAGGCCTCAGGAATATTTTTCCAAGCATTGGAAGCAGGCTGAGCCTGCATCCTTTTTGTTTTCCAATGTCTGGAAAATCTGTGCGTCTCAATGCAGTAGAGTTCCAGGTGTTGGAAATCGAGGCGCACAAAACTGCTGTTTTTCCAATGTCTAAAAATCTGTCCGGTATTTTTTCCAAGGGTTGGAAAATGGCGGTTTTTGATCAATTTGGATTAAATATGTGTTTCTAATAAAGTATGGCCTTGAGCCATCTTTTTTTTCTGTTATACTAAACCGCTTAAGCGCGACGTATGTCGCAACGGTATTTAGAGAGGATGCGGAAGAAAGGAAGCCTGATGAGTGATGGTTTAGAATCGACTTGCGCCTGCGGCTCGGAAGTGGACGAGCAGGAACTGATGGTCCGACTGGATGAAGTACTGGAGGAATACAAAGACAACCCCGGCGGGTTGATTCCCGTTCTTCAGATTGCGCAGGGGCTGTTTGGCTATCTCCCGGAGAATGTATTGCGGAAAGTCGCCAAAGGACTGGACAAGCCCTATAGCGAAGTGGCCGGTGTGGTCAGTTTCTATTCTTTCTTTTCCACGCAGCCGCGCGGCAAAAACGTGGTCCGTGTCTGTCTCGGAACCGCTTGTTACGTCCGCGGCGGGAAGCAGATCCTCGATGCCTTTAAGAAAAATCTAAAGATCGATGTCGGCGAAACGACTGAAGATAAGCAGTTCTCGCTGGAAGTGGCCCGTTGCTTTGGCGCGTGCGGCCTTGCGCCGGCGATCATGGTCAACGACGACGTTCATCAGCGAGTTAAACCCGCACAGGTCAAACAAATTCTCGCTTCCTATTCTGAAACCGAAATGGAGGATGCGTAGCCATGTCCGAAAAAATCAAATCACCGGCGGATCTAGAAAAACTCCAACTTCTTGAAGTCCAAAAGCTGAGTCTTCGCATGGATCATTCAGTTCCAGAATCGAACGACGATACTCCCCGCGAAATCCTCGTTTGTGTTGGGGGCGGATGTCTGGCCTCTGGAGCCTTGAAAATCTGCGAAGCCTTCAATCTGGCCATTGAGGAAAATGGACTTTCGCAAAAGGCAACGGTTGTGGAAACCGGATGTATGGGCCCCTGTGCAGCCGGACCCGTCGCGAAGATCATGCCCGACAACGTCTTCTATCAGGGCATCACCGTAGAAGATGCGAAGACTATCGTTGAGCAGCACATTATGCAGGGTCTGGTTGTTCAGCATCTATTGTATAAGGATACCGCCAGTGGTCAGCCCGTTGTCAACATTGATGATATTGAATATTTTAAACGTCAAAATAAAGTTGTGCTGCGCAACTGCGGAAACATCGATCCACTAAAGATTAGTGAATACATCGCCGTAAAAGGATATCAAGCACTCGCCAAGGCCGTTTCTTCGATGAGTTCGGAAGACGTGATTGAAAGCATGCTGCAATCCGGCTTGCGCGGGCGCGGCGGCGGCGGCTTCCCGACCGGCTTAAAGTGGAAATTCACCTACGAGGCCGAAGCCGATTCGAAAAGTGTCGTGTGTAATGCCGACGAAGGCGATCCCGGTGCATTCATGGATCGCAGCGTGCTTGAAGGCGACCCCCATAGCGTAATCGAAGGAATGGCCATTGCCGGCTACGCGGTCGGTGCCGCTCGTGGCTATGTGTATTGCCGCGCCGAGTACCCCGTGGCCATCGAACGTTTGCAAAAAGCTATTGATCAGGCGCGCGAAATCGGCCTTTTGGGCGAAAATATTCTCGGAACGGATTTCAACTTTGATTTGGAAATTCGCATGGGCTCCGGCGCATTTGTCTGCGGTGAAGAAACCGCGTTAATGACCTCCATCGAAGGTAATCGCGGCGAGCCTCGTCCGCGACCGCCGTTCCCGGCCATCAAGGGCCTTTGGGGAAAACCCACCGTGCTGAACAATGTGGAAACGTTTGCCAGCGTCGCGGTTATCATCTCCGAAGGCGCCGAAAAGTATGCCGAACTCGGCACCGAAAAGAGCAAAGGAACCAAAGTGTTCGCGCTGGCCGGCGCAGTGAACAACACGGGGTTGGTGGAAGTGCCCATCGGTATTTCACTCGGTGAATTGCTCTACGACATTGGCGGCGGCATGATCGACGGCAAGCCGTTCAAGGCTGCGCAGCTCGGTGGCCCCTCCGGTGGATGCATCCCGAAAGAGCATCTCAATGTTGCGCTCGACTATGAATCGCTCAATGAACTGGGCGCCATTATGGGTTCTGGCGGTCTCATCGTTATGGACGAGGACAGCTGTATGGTCGATGTGGCCCGTTTCTTCCTTGAATTTGTGCAGGAAGAATCGTGCGGCAAATGCACCCCATGTCGCGTCGGCACCAAGCGCATGCTCGAAATCCTCGAACGCATTTGCGCCGGACAAGGTGAAGAGGGCGATATCGAAAAACTGCTCACGCTCGGACAACAGATCAAGGAAACCGCGTTGTGTGGACTCGGTAAAACAGCCGCCAATCCGGTGCTTTCCACCATCCGCCACTTCCGTGAAGAGTACGAAGAACACATTCGCGACAAAAAATGCCGCGCCGGTGTTTGCGCCGGATTGGTTCGTGCACCGTGTCAGAGTGCCTGTCCGGCCTCGGTCGATATTCCCGGCTTTGTTTCACTCGTCGGCGAAAAACGCTATGCCGAGGCGCTCACGCTGCATCGCGAACGAAATCCGTTCGCCGCCGCCTGTGCGCGTATCTGCTTCCACACCTGCGAAGAGCACTGTCGCCGCGCCACGCTCGACAGTCCGCTCTCGATCCGCGGCATCAAACGCTTCATGGTGGAACAGGAAGTGGTCATCCAGGTTCCGGAGTGCAAAGAGAACAAGAAGAATGCCGCGAAGAAAATCGCCATTGTCGGTGCCGGTCCGGCCGGACTCTCCTGTGCCTATTTTCTTGCGCGCCTAGGTTACAAACCGACTATCTTTGAAGCGGCACCACGCCCCGGGGGCATGATGGCTCAGACGATTCCGTCGTACCGCCTGCCGCGCGAAATCCTTGCCCGCGAGATTCGCATGATCGAACGTCTTGGCGTCGACATTCAGTGCAACAAAACGCTGGGCAAAGACTTCACCCTCGAAGAGCTGAAAGAGCAGGGTTACGAAGCCGTCTTTATGGCGATCGGCGCGCCCGACGGACTCATGCTCGGACTGCCCGGTGAAGAGGCCGAAGGCGTCTGTGAAGCGATCAGCTTCCTGCGCGAATACAACATTCGTGGCTCGGTGCCGGTCGGCAAACAGGTGGTCATCATCGGCGGCGGTAATGCTGCGATTGACGCCGCACGCACGGCGGCGCGACTCGATGCCGAGCGCGTGACGGTGCTCTACCGCCGCACGCGTGATCAGATGCCTGCTTATGAAGAAGAGATTGAAGAGGCTGAAGCCGAAGGCGTCGAGCTGAAACTGCTCACCTCGCCGGAAGAAATTATCATCGAAAATGGCACAGTGATCGGCATCCGTTGTAAACCGATGGAATTGGGTACGTTCGACCGCTCCGGCCGCCGGCGATCCGTCGCCGGCGATCAGGCCGATTTCATTATTCCGTGCGATCAGGTGATTGCTGCGATCGGCCAGTGCGTCGATTTGCCGCCGCTGATTGGCCAGGTTGCGCTGGCCGTCAAACGCGATGGCTATCTCAAAACCGACTCGGTTACCAAACAGACTTCGGAAGAGTGGATCTTCGCTGGCGGCGATGTCGCTACCGGTCCTTCCTCGGTTATCGACGCAGTCGCCGATGGCGAAAAAGCCGCAGCTGGAATCGACTTGATGTTGACCGGGAAAGACAATGCCTTTTGGCGAGCAGAGAAGAAGGTCGACACCTTCTTCGATCCGGACGCCGATCCCGTGATGTATGAGCGGGAAAAACAGCCGTTGATTCCCGTCGAACGCCGGCGTTGTAATTTCGATGAGGTTGAGCAGCCGTGGGATGAAGCCACAGCTGTCCGGCAGGCCAAACGCTGCCTGCGCTGTGATTATCGCGAAGAAGCCACAACCTGGTAACCGGAATTTAATAAGGAAATATCATGATCAATTTAACAATTAATAATACGCCGCTTCAGGTTGAAGAGGGGAGCACTGTGCTGGAAGCCTGTCGTCAGGTCGGGATCAACATTCCGACGCTCTGCTATCTCGAAGGGGTTCAGGCGATCGGCGCATGCCGCGTCTGCCTTGTTGAGGTTGAAGGGGTTCAAGACCTCGTCGCTTCCTGTGTGCTGCCTGCCACTGAAGGCATGAACGTTTCGACAAACAACAGCCGGGTGCGCGAAGCGCGTAAGGTGGTGGTGGAACTTCTGCTCTCCGAACACGACGGCGACTGTCAGACCTGCGACCGTAACGAAGACTGCGAGTTGCAGAGTCTCGCTCACGATATGGGAATTCGCGAACTGCGTTATGAAGGCGAAAAAGCACCGCGTCATCAGGACTACAGTACGATCGGACTTGTGCGCGATAGCGCCAAGTGTATTTCCTGTCGCAGATGCGTCACGGTTTGTACGGCCATCCAGACCGTATCCGCACTCTTTCCGCAAGGTCGCGGCTTCAAGACCACCATTGGCCCGGCTTTTGCGCAGAACCTCGACACGGTCACCTGCGTGCAGTGCGGTCAATGCGCCGCCGTTTGTCCGGTGGGTGCCATCTCTGAGCGCGACCAGACCGCCGAGGTCTGGGCGGCGCTTGACGATCCAACCAAAACCGTTGTCGTCCAGACGGCCCCGGCCATTCGCGCCGCGCTCGGCGAATGCTTCGGTATGGAGCCCGGCACACTCGTTACTGGCAAGATGACCACCGCACTGCGTAACATGGGGTTCGATGCCATTTTCGATACCGATTTTTCTGCCGACCTCACCATTATGGAAGAGGGGACGGAGTTGCTCACCCGCCTCAAAAAGGCGTTGGTCGACAAAGAGGAAGTCGTCTTGCCCATGTTCACCAGCTGTTGTCCCAGCTGGATTCTGTTTGTAGAATATTTCTACCCCGACATGCTTGCCAATCTCTCTACCTGCAAATCGCCGCAACAGATGATGGGGGCCATGGTTAAAACCTACTACGCCAAGAAAATCGGCAAGAAACCCGAAGAAATCGTCATGGTTTCCATCATGCCCTGTACCGCCAAAAAGTCTGAGGCCGCCCGTGATGAGATGAACGATAGCGGCGCACAGGATGTGGATATTGTGCTCACGACCCGTGAGCTGGGGCATATGATCCATGAGGCGGGGATCGACTTCGAAGGTTTGGAAGATTCCAAAATGGATGCCCCGCTCGGCCTTTCGTCCGGTGCCGCCGACATCTTTGCCAACACCGGTGGCGTAATGGAAGCCGCGCTGCGCACGGTTTATGAACTGGTGACCGGGCGCGAGCTGCCGTTCGATAACCTGCACGTCACACCGGTCGCTGGTCTCGAAGGGATAAAAGATGCCGAAATTACCATTGAAGGAACCGTTCCAGAATGGAGTTTCCTTGAAGGGGTTACCGTCAAGGTTGCCGTGGCGCATGCTCTTGGCAATGCCCGCAAGCTGCTCGAAAAAATCCGCGCTGGCGAAGCAGAGTACCACTTCGTCGAAGTAATGACCTGCCCCGGCGGTTGTATCGGCGGCGGCGGACAGCCGCGCATCACCACCGACGAAGTCCGCAAAAAGCGCATCGCGGCCATCTATGCCGAAGACGAAGGGAAAGAGCTGCGCAAATCGCACGATAATCCCGCCATCGCCCAGGCCTATAAAGAGTTCCTCGGTGCGCCGCTCGGCCACCTCTCCCACGAACTGTTGCACACCAAATACACAGAAAAAGAACGGGTCTGAGGGGTGCCGCAGAAAAAGGGCCGTTCTCGAGTTTGCCATTCCTTTCGTCATTGCCGTCCTTCCTGCGGCAGGCCGTCCATAAAACTTCGAGACGCTTGCTCTACATTGCCCCCTTGAAAATTATTTTGTCGGCCATGATTTTGTCATTTTATTTTTTGTTAAGGGTATACGCTGGCTGAATTGGCTCTTATTATGAATTTCACCCATAAAAACAGGGAATGATCCGGAAAATGGGTTCGAGAACCGGAGGGGCCGGTTCCAATGCTTGGAAAAAGCAGAAAAAAGGTTGATGGAGCGGGGCAATTGGGATAGAAAGCACGTTCTTTTTCCGCGGGAGGAACCCGCAATATTGGACTGGAGATACATTACTATGGCTACAAAAATACGTTTACGTCGCATGGGCGCTCGCAACAACCCTTTCTATCGCCTGGTTGTCGCTGATTCGCGTTTTGCAACCACCGGACGCTACCTCGAAGTGCTGGGCTGGTACGACCCGAAGAAAGCTGAGAAAAATTTCAGCGTTAAAGTTGATCGTGTGGATTACTGGTTGGGAACGGGCGCTCAGATGTCCGCTACCGCAAAAAGCATCATCAAAAAAGCTCGCGCTGGCGAAGGTATGGCACCGGGTGCTGCCCCCACGGCCAAACAGGTTGACACGCAGGCTCTGATCAATGAGGTTTCGGAGCAGGTTGAAGAACCTGTTGTTGAAGAGGCCGCTGTTGAAGCCGCCGCCGAAGCTCCTGCTGAAGAAGCTCCCGAAGCTGCCGCCGAAGTGGTTGCAGAAGAGGCCGCTCCTGAAAAACAGGAGTCCTGATCATGAAAAAACTCGTTAAGTCGATGGTCACCGCTTTGGTTGACCATCCCCGCGATGTTAAAGTCACCGAGATCAAAGGCGACAAAAGCGTTGTGTATGAATTGCGCTGCAATGCCAAAGATGTCGGCAAAGTGATTGGCCGCAGCGGGAAAACCGTCGGCGCCATGCGTACACTCCTCGGAGCCATCGCCGCGCGTGAAGGCCACCGGGCCATGTTAGAGGTTGTTGAGTAATTCAACTCTCTGATGATTCGAAAAAGCGTCTCGTTCTGCGGGGCGCTTTTTTTTGTCCCCCAAACCTTCTGTACTCCAATCATCCAATATTACATTGTTGTTTTATGCGTATTGATGTGATTACTATTTTCCCCGAAATGCTCGAAGGCTTCCTCGGCCAGAGCATGATGAAGCGCGCCGCCGCGGCGGGCCTTGTGGAGTTTAATCTCATCAACCTGCGCGACTTTACCGAGGACAAGCATAACAAGACCGACGACCGTCCCTTCGGCGGCGGTCCCGGTATGCTGATGAAGCCCGAGCCGATGTTTAAGGCCGTTGAATCGCTCCGCACCGAAAGGAGCCGGGTCATCCTGATGTGCCCGCAAGGCGCGCCGTTTAAGCAGGCCCGTGCGCAGGAACTTTCCACTGAAGAGCACCTAATTTTTATTTGCGGGCACTACGAGGGAATCGACGAGCGGATCCGGCAGGAGCTGGTCGATGAGGAAATTTCCATCGGTGATTATGTGCTGACCAACGGCGTAGTTTCCGCCGCCGTCGTGATCGATGCGGTTGTTCGGCTGATTCCTGACGTGCTCGGTGGCGAGGGCGCTACGGAGTCCGAATCGTTCACTGAACCCCTGCTGGAGGGACCGCAATACACCCGTCCCGCTGAATTCCGCGGCATGAAGGTGCCCGAAGAGCTTTTGTCTGGCGACCACGGCGCGATCGCCGCCTGGCGCCGCAAACAGGCCGAAGACCGCACTGCCGAGCGCCGCCCCGACCTGCTGGGAGGCTGATTCACCTTTTTTCAAACACCTGAGGTGAGCTTGCCTGCCGTGAGCAGTGTCGAACGGTCGAATCCATTCAAAGCTTCAATTTTAAAAGTTCTAGCCATCACTTTTCGCTAAAAGTTTTCATTCGCTGCGCTTTATTATTGTCGCAAGCTCCAGGCTCACTGCGCTTCGTTTTCGGGCAAACTGATTCGCTGCCGGAAATGCGTGGTAAGTGTATATATTTTCTTGTACCCTAAGCCCCATGCAGTCAGGGGGTGTATGATAGCTATGAAATACGGGGTGTTGTGGGTTCTGTTCGTTTCTTCAATCCTTTCTTCAATGGGGGCCACCCTGCACGTCTCTCCTGGTGGTAGCCACACGCCTTCTTTTGCCGACTGGGCTTCCGCCGCAACAAATATCCAGAGTGCTGTGAATATCGCAATCAACGGCGACACAGTTTGGGTCAAGAATGGTACTAATTTGCACGAATGGGGATGTTTTCAGACAGGATTACAAGACCGACAGGATTTGAAGAATGGAGAGACTGATGAAAAAAGTGATATGGATGTGTCTGGTGTGTTTGGTAGCGGTGGTCGTGCAGGCGGATGATTTTACGGTTACGACAAACGCAGGGGTGATCACGATCACCGGCTATATCGGAGCTGGCGGCGACATCACGATTCCGACCACGATTAATGGTTTGTCTGTTGTCAGCATTGGCGATCATACATTCTACCAGAACACAAGCATAACTGGGGTCACGATTTCAGATAGTGTCTTATCAATCGGAGATTATGCATTCTATAGATGTAGCGGCCTGACTGGTCAGTTGACGATTCCGGATGGCGTCACTTCAATCGGAGACTCTGCTTTCTCTTGTTGCAGCGGTCTGACGGGTTCTCTGACTATTCCGGACAGTGTGACCTCAATCGGGATCTCTGCTTTTCATTCTTGCATTGGTATGACGGGTCCCATGACGATTTCGGATAATGTTACTCTAATCGGAAGTCATGCGTTCTATAATTGCAAGGGGCTGACGGGGCAATTGACGATTCCCGACGGAGTCACCTCAATTGGTGACCATGCGTTCAATAATTGCATCGGGCTGACGGGTGTGACAATTCCCGACGGAGTCACCTCAATCGGGATCTCTGCGTTCCAAAGTTGCCATGGGCTGACGGGGCAGTTGACGATTCCCTCCAGTGTCACCAGTATTGGACGCCATGCGTTCCAAGAGTGTCACAGGCTGACGGGTCAGGTGACGATTCCTGCCGGGGTCACCACGATCGGAGTCGGTGCATTTCTGTCTTGTTCTGGGCTGACCGCCATTGTGGTAGCTGATGCGAATCCGTCTTACATGAGTGAGGACGGGGTTCTGTTCAACAAAGACCAGACGACGCTTGTTGAATATCCCTGTGGAAAAACCGGTAGCTATACAATTCCCGACGGAGTCACTTCCATCGGAGAAGAGGCGTTTAAGAATCGCAGTGGTCTGACCGGCGAACTGACGATTCCCGCCAGTGTCATTAGTATTGGACGATCTACGTTTGCTAGCTGTTACTATCTGTCCTCTATTGTTGTGATTGAAGCCAATCCCTCCTACATGAGTGAGGCTGGCGTTTTGTTTGATAAGACAAAAACAACACTCATCCAATGCCCTTGCGGAAAAACCGGTAGCTATACAATTCCCGACGGAGTCACCTCCATCGGTGATTATGCGTTCATATCTTGCGATCGTTTGATCGGCGAACTGACGATTCCTGTTGGCGTCACCTCAATTGGTGACAATGCGTTCTTTAATTGCTACGGCTTGACGGGTGTGACAATTTCCAACGGAGTCACCTCCATCGGTGATTTTGCGTTCTCTCGTTGCTACGGGCTGACCGCCATTTCGGTAGCCGATGCGAATTCGTCTTACATGAGTGAGGACGGGGTTCTGTTCAATAAAGACCAGACGACGCTTATTCAATATCCTGGCGGGAAAACCGGTAGCTATACGATACCTTACAGTATCACCTCATTTGGAAGTAGCGCTTTCTATTTTTGCATCAATTTAACCGGACATCTGACGATTCCTTCCGGTGTCACCTCCATAGGACGACCTGCGTTCAATTATTGCTCAGGGCTGACGGGCGTGACGATTCCGGCTGGCGTCACCTCTATCGGAGACTCTGCTTTCTCTTATTGCAGTGGGCTGACCGGCATCTATTTCCTAGGGGATGCTCCTGCTATTGGCACGTTTGTGTTCAGTTACGTCAACAATGCAACTATATATCATTTGCCTGAGGCTGAAGGCTGGCCGACGATTTCTGATTTATGGGCCGGCCTTCCAACTGCGCTATGGCAAGAAGAGGATGGGTTGCTTATAGTTGGACCTTCACTTATCAGTCAGAATACAACAAAATTGTACGCTTGCTATGTTGGATTGGCGGGTCGATCAAGCTCCAACGTGACCGATAATGCCATCTGGAGCCTTTTGGGTGATGCGTTTGGCGTAATTCTCAACGGGAATGAACTGACGGTTCCGGCAATTGTTTCCGATGAAACGATCACGATTCAGGCGGTGTATGGAAGCTTAACTAATACGCACTCCGTTTTTCTAGTCGCTCCGACGGATTTCACGTTTACGGAAAATCCAGATTATACCATTACCATTACCGGCTACACCGGGGAAGGCGGCGACATCACGATTCCGGCCATTATTAATGGTTTGCCGGTTATCACCATTGGCGATCGTGCATTCTATGAGAACAAAATCATAACCGGCGTGACAATTCCCGCTAGCGTTACTTCGATTGGTAGCTATGCGTTCCATTATTGCAGCGGGCTGACGGGGGAACTGACGATTCCCAACGGAGTCACCTCCATCGGAAACGCTGCGTTTCAGTTGTGCAGCGGGTTGACCGGTGAGCTGACGATTCCAGCCGGAGTCACCAGTATTGGAAGTGTTGCGTTTAATATCTGCCGCGGGCTGACGGGTGTGACAATTCCCGCCAGTGTAACCAGTATTGGAAGAAACGCATTCTGGCAATGTGCTGAGCTGATTGCCATTTCGGTAGGTGATGCGAATCCATTTTACATGAGCGCGGACGGGGTTCTGTTCAACAAAGATCAGACGACGCTTATTCGATGTCCCGGCGGGAAAGTCGGTAGCTATACAATTCCCGCGAGTGTCACCACGATTGGCGATTATGCTTTCTGCAATTGTAGTGGTCTGACGGGTGAGCTGACAATTTCTAGCAGTGTTACTTCCATCGGAAGCTCTGCGTTCCGGTACTGCACTAGCCTGACCGCCATTACGGTAGCTGATGCGAATTGGTTTTACATGAGCGCGGACGGGGTTTTGTTCAACATAGATCAGACGATGCTTATTCAATGCCCTAGTGGGAAAACCGGCAGTTATGCGATTCCCCAAAGCGTCGCCACGATTGGCGACTATGCGTTCTATCGTTGCAGTGGTTTGACCGGGGATCTGAGGATTCCTGTTGGTGTCACTAGTATTGGAATATCTGCGTTCTATTATTGCAGTGGTCTGACCGGTGAGCTGACGATTCCAGCCGGAGTCACCTCCATAGGAGACTATACGTTCTATCGTTGCTCCGGCTTGACGGGTGTGACGATCCCCGAGAGCGTTACCTCAATTGGCAGTAGAGCTTTCTATTATTGCACCGGTCTAACCGGCGAATTGACGATTCCGGCTGGCGTTACCAGTATTGGTGATTCTGCGTTCTATAATTGTAGCGGGCTGACCGGCGTCTATTTTCAGGGGGATGCTCCTAGTATTGGCACGGCTGTGTTCAATAACGTCAACAATGCGACTGTATATCATTTGTCTGAGGCTACAGGCTGGCCGGCGGTTCCTGATCTATGGGCCGACCGTCCAACTGCGCTATGGCAAGAAGGGGTTACGATAGACGGGCCTTTTATCGTCAAAGCAAATTCAACTAATGAATACTCCTGTGAAATTCGGTATGCAGACGCTTCTACTTCCAACGTGACCGATACGGCTGTCTGGAGCCTTTTGGGTGATGCACAGGGGACAACGCTTGTCGGAAACGAACTGTCTGTTCCGGCTGTTGTTCCCACTGAAACAATCACGATTCAGGCGGTGTATGGTTGGTTCAGCAATACGTATGACGTGGTTTCGCTGGAGGACGTGGCCCTTTATGTCGCTCCGGGTGGCGATGATCAGAATGACGGGTCCAGCTGGACGATGGCCAAGGCGACCCTTCAGTCTGCGGTTGATGCTCAAATCTACGAAGGTGCCACGGTTTATGTGAGTAACGGAGTGTATGTGCTTACATCAGAAATTGTGGTGGATAAAGATATTGTAATTCAGAGTCTGAACGGGCCGGAGTCGGTCATTGTCGATGGTGGCAGAAGTACCCGCTGTTTTAACCTAGGAAGCAGCAGTTGTGTGATTAGTGGATTCACCATCACCAATGGCTATGCGGCGATGGATGGCGGCGGGATTTCGTGCGGCAACACCACGCCAGTTATCACCAATTGTGTCATTGTCGGCAACACTGCCGGCGATGAAGGTGGCGGGGTGAATAGGGGAACCCTCTACGACTGCACGGTTAGTCAAAACATCGCGTTCAATCATGGCGGTGGTTTGAACAATGGAATTGCATACGACTGCACATTTTCATTGAACACGGCTTCAAATAATGGAGGCGGAGCCGAGTGGTCGGATTTGTTCGGCTGTCTTGTTGACGGTAACATGGCGGGTGGCTTTGGTGGTGGGCTAAAGCAAGGGACGGCTGTCGATTGTGTTATATCCAACAATTCTTCAGCAACCGCTGGAGGAGGTATTTACAGTGTAATCGTATCGAATTCTGAGATTTGTTTCAACAGTGCCACCAACGGCGGCGGCGGGATGTTTTATGGAGAGGCTTATTCATGCGACCTGTTTGGAAACAGTGCAACGATGGGAGGCGGAGCCAGAGCCGCAGATCTGACCGATTGCAATATTTATGAGAACCATTCTTTCCTAGCCGGCGGTGGAGGGGTGGCGCTGAATTGCATGTCCTGTAACGTCTACAGCAACACGGCCGATTCCCACAGTGGAGGTCTTTGGGGTTCTACTGCGTATTATTCTAAGATTTATGGTAACACATCGAAAACTGGAGGAGGAGGCAGCCACGGTGGACATTTTTACAACTGCAAAATCTATGGAAACCGAACGGAAAAATGGGGAGGGGGGATCAAAAGCGGGAGTGCAAACAACTGTTTTATCTACGATAATTTTGCACAGCTAGGTGGGGGCGGAGCGGATTGGTCGCACCTGACCAATTGCGTTGTTCTTGGAAACAATGCTGTTTCAGATGGCGGGGGGGTGCTGAATTCTGAAGCGGTTAACTGCACGATCACCGGGAATCATTCAGAAGAAGGTGCGGGCGGACTATCTGTTAACTACACAAACTGGGTATCCCAAAACTGCATTGTTTATGGAAACAGTACTGACGGTCTTGGGCCTGTTGAGGTTTATGTGGACGGCACCCTGCCCCTGCCGGCAATCTACAGTTCGTGCAGTCCAGATCTGGATCATGGCGTTGACGGCAACATCACGAATGCGCCTTTGTTGGCATCTCTTACCCATTTGAGTTCAGATTCCCCGTGCATCGGCGCAGGGATCTACACAAACGCCAGCGGAACGGACATCGATGGACAGGCATGGCTGAATCCGCCTTCGATGGGTTGCGACGAATACCATGGTTCTGGTTCCGTTACGGGAGCGGTTGAAGTGGCTATTGAATCATCTTCCTATGCGCTGATTGGCTCTCCTCTTGAGCTGGTTGCAGACATTCAAGGTGCAGTCTTTATGCATACATGGAACTTTGGCGATGGAACGGTTGCAACCAACAATCCTCTGCCAAACCATGCATGGGCTATTCCGGGTTTGTATGATGTGGTTCTCTCCGCATTCAGCGATACCTACCCAGAGGGCTTGTCGGCGACACAAACCATTCATGTGGTGGATTTAGAGGAAGTGGTCGCTTGGGCAGGAACGGGCCATTACTATCAAGCGATCAGTGTTCCAGGCGGCATTTCGTGGACGGACGCGCAGGCGGACGCTGCGGCGAGAGGGGGCTATTTGGCAACGATTACATCCGACGCCGAGAATGAGTTTGTTTTTGCGCTGGTTGATGGGGTGAGCTATTGGCACCAACTTCCTGATCCTAATAATCATGGCCCTTGGCTGGGAGGTTTTCGTTATGAAGTTGATGGCGACTTCTTTTGGGTAACAGGTGAAGAGTTTTCTTATACTGCATGGTTTGCTGGTGAACCAACTGGAGGCTACTGGTTGGGACAACCAGAAAACTATTTGCAGTATTCCTCTGCGAAGAACACACGAGCCCCAACGTGGAATGACATGATAAACGATGCTCCGGCGGAATATGCAATTTATGGATATGTGGTTGAATACCAGATCCATGCTGCCGCGACGGGCGACTTGTCGGTCGCCATTGGCGGAGCTGAGAGTGTTGTTGCCGGTTCCCCGTTGGATTTGACGGGCATGCTCGATGGCGTGGCAGCTATGCTGGTGTGGGATTTCGATGATGGCACATCTGCCACAAACACCCAGTTCGTATCGCATGAGTGGAGTGTTTCTGGCGACTATGAGGTGGTGCTTACTGCCCATAATACAACCCATCCATTAGGAGTTTCCGCAACGCAAACGATTCATGTGTTGACGTCAGAAGAGTCGGCGATCCATGTGTCGCCGACTGGCGACGACGCCAACGACGGCTCAAGCTGGGCAACTGCCAAAGCCACCATTCAGGCGGGAGTTGATGCGCAACAATATGAAAATGGACTCGTTTTGGTCAGCAACGGGACCTACGCCGTCACGAACGAGATTGCGGTGGGAAAAACCGTGACGATCCACGGTGTCAATGGGCCGGAAGCCGCCATCGTTGATGGCGGCGGCGTTTGCCGCGGGTTCAATCTAGGTTTAAGCGACTGCATCCTGAGCGGGTTCACCATCACCAACGGCTATGCTGCGGCGGATGGGGGAGGAATCTCATGCGACGACACGACTCCAGTCATCACCAACTGCATTATTGTTGGGTGCACGGCTGGCGACGAAGGTGGCGGGGTGAATAGGGGAACCCTCTACAATTGCACGCTAAGCGGCAACTTGGCGTTCACACACGGGGGTGGATTGAACAACGGGATTGCATACGATTGTACGTTTTCATCGAATACCGCATCCAACAACGGTGGTGGGGCCGAGTGGTCGGATCTTATGGATTGTTTAGTAGAGAACAACACTACAGGGAATTTAGGCGGCGGTTTGAAGAGTGGGACAGCGGTTGGTTGTACTATATCCAATAATTATGCTGCGATTAACGGTGGTGGCGGATATGCCTGTATTGCGACCAATTGTGTATTCATTTCCAATGTGGCTGACGACTCTGGAGGCGGAATGATGCATGGCGAGGCGGTTGATTGCCAAATTTCCGGGAATACGGCTATGTACGGAGGGGGGGCAAGGGGAACTGACATGCACAACTGCGATGTTTTCAATAACTATGCCGACGTGGATGGAGGCGGTGTGTTTGGAGTAGCAGCTTCTTTGTACCACTGCAACGTGTATAGCAATACGGCTGTAGAGAAAGGTGGCGGGACAAGATTTCCTATTGTCTATGATTCATTCATTTATGGAAATATTACCTATGGCAGTGGTGGGGGGGCGTTCGGAGGAGAGCTGTACAACTGTGATATTTACGGAAACGAGGCCGACGTGGATGGAGGTGGCATCAACCGCGTGGTGGCAAACAACTGCATCATCAGTGGGAATAAAGCAAATAATGGCGGAGGCATGCAGAACGGAACGGCAAACAACTGCACGATCAGTGGCAATTCAGCTATGGTCAATGGCGGTGGGATATATGGAGGAGCCGCCTATAATACGATCATTTGGGGAAATCAGGCCGCAGGAAGCGATATGGATGATCTATATGCCGCCGCCGTGACCAATTGCTGTTCGCCGGATGTGGAACATGGTGTGGATGGTAGCATCACGAATGCTCCGATGCTTGTATCTGCTTCACATATTTCATCCATTTCCCCCTGCATAGGCTCTGGAAGCGAGTTGTATGCTGCGGGAACTGATGTCGACGGGCAACCGTGGCTGAATCCGCCGTCGATGGGGTGCGATGAATATTATGGCGCAGGTTCCGTTACGGGAGCGTTGGAAGTGGCCATTGGTGGAAGCACCAATGTGCTGGTCGGTTATCCCGCGGAGCTTGTGGCCGATATTCGTGGTGCCCTCTACCGCTCCGAGTGGAACTTTGGCGATGGAACGATGCAAACCAATAATCCGCTTCCGTCCCATGTTTGGAATGTTTCGGGATCGTACGATGTGGTGCTGACGGCCTTCAGCGATAGCTATCCGGGCGGGGTTTTCGCAACACAAACCATTCATGTTTTAAGTCTGAACGAAACAGCGGTTTATGTTTCACCTTCTGGTAATGATGCCAACGGCGGCGCGAGTTGGGCGACGGCCAAGGCAACGATCCAAGCGGGTGTTGATACTCAACAGTATGCGGGTGGACTCGTGCTGGTCGGAGGCGGAACCTATGCCTTAACAAATGAGGTTCTGGTCAACTTGGACATTCGGGTTCAAGGTGTGGACGGTACGGATTCAACCATCGTTGACGGCGGCGGATCAAACCGGTGTTTTAATCTTTCGGTGCCGGGGTGCGCAATCAGCGGCTTCACCATAACCAATGGATATTCCGCCGCCGATGGTGGTGGGATCTATTGTTCCAGTGTGGATATGCTGGTCTATGATTGCATTGTTGTTGAAAACGTGGCTGGAGCTCGCGGCGGCGGGATCATGAATGGAACGGTTTCCAACTGTGTTGTCCGTGCCAATACGGCAGGTACGTGGGGCGGAGGGATGCATAATTCCGTTGCGCACAATTGCTCTATTATCGGAAACAAAGCTATTGATGGAGGCGGTGTCGGCGGGGTATCTGCACTGTATAACTGCCGCGTTGCTTATAACGAAGCGTTGGTTAACGGCGGCGGTGTTGTGAATGGTGTCCTGTATAATTGCACGGTCATGGGTAATCGCGCGGCAAACGGTGGAGGGCTTTGTGCAACTGGATCGGCCGGCATAACATTCTATAACTGCATTGTTTCCGGGAACCGGGCTGACTCCGGGGTATTGAATGTTGGAATCGGAAGGAGTTACTATGAATGGGCTGGTTACAGCTCTTGTTCTCCTGATTTGAAGCATGGTATGGACGGCAATATTACCAACGCACCGCTGTTGCTTTCGTCCAGCCAGTTGTCGTCGAACTCCCTCTGTATCGGAGCCGGGGTTTATACGAATACCTTCGGAGTTGATATTGAAGGGGAACCCTGGCTGAACCCTCCCGCAATGGGCTGTGAAGAGTTTCAAGGAACAGGTTCTTTAACCGGATCATTGGAAGTTGCAATTCTCGGAGATGTTAATGTGATTACTGACTATCCAATGATGGTGATGGCGGATATTAAGGGTGCCGTTCAAAAGATTGAATGGAGCTTTGGTGATGGGGGAGCGGAAACCAACAATCCGGTTCCTGTGCATGGCTGGGCTGTGCCGGGGGATTATGAAGTGGTTCTCTCTGCCTTCAATAACACATATCCCGCAGGCGTTTTCGCCACCCAAACCATTCATGTGGTTTCAGGGGAGGATGCTGTTGTTTATGTGTCGCCGTCAGGAGACGATTCCAACAATGGTTCCAGCTGGATCACCTCGAAGGCGACGATCCAGGCGGGAGTCGATGCGCAACAGGTTGAGAACGGCCGCGTCGTGGTTGGTTATGGAACGTATTCACTAACGAACGAGATTGTTGTTCATGCACGAGCCATGCAGATCGAGGGAATGTGGGGGGCGGAATCCACCATTGTTGATGGTGGCGGTTCCAATCGCTGTTTCAACCTTGCCGGCACCATTGGGCTGAAAGGATTCACGGTTCAGAATGGGTATATCCCGACTGCCCTCGGCGGCGGTGCCTATTGCTATTCCCAGGATGCAACATTGGAAGATTGTGTTATCCGGAATAATTCCGCAAAGGCTGGCGGCGGGGTGTTTCGTGGTACCCTCCATGGCTGTACGGTGTCGAATAATGTGGCGACTGCAAATGGCGGCGGTCAGGACGATGGCTCGGCATACGACAGTTTCTTTTTTGAAAATCAGGCGAAGGCTGGCGGCGGACTGGATCTGGTGTTTAACAATCTGGGAGTAACTGCCGGAGAGGCGTACAACTGCATTCTTCAGGGGAATACTGCTTTGAACGAGGGCGGAGGAATTATTGGTGGAATTGCCCATAACTGTCTGATTCTGGATAACCATTCAGATAATGTCGGGGGAGGATGTTGCGGAACCCGGGCCATCAACTGCACGGTTGCCGGAAATTCGGCGGATGTTGCGGGCGGCGGTTCGTATAAACCCGAGCTTTATGCCGCTGTTGCGGATTTGAACTCGATCGTCATCAGTAACTCCGCGCCGCAATATCCCAACTTCTATACAATAACTTCCGCCACGAACTGCTGTGCTCCTGTTGCATTTGGAAGCATCGCAGGATGGATTGCAGATGATCCGTTGTTCGTCGATGCGGCAAATGGGAATTATCGTTTGCGGCCGAATTCGCCCTGCATCAACTGGGGTTTGAATACCGGGGTAACGCTGACTAACGATTTGGATGGAAACACCCGGGTGGTAGAGGGTCATGTAGATATCGGTTGCTATGAATATCAGGGGATCATCGGTAATTCCGATTCTGATGGTGACGGCATACTCGATGAATGGGAGCACCGTTGGTTCGGCGGGAATGTGCTTCCGGACGGCAATGCGGACGGTGATGTACAGTCCAATGGCGATGAATATATCTCCGGAACCGATCCAACCAATTCAGCATCCTATTTCCATGTGACCACGGAGACAGGAAATCCATCCCAGCATATGGTTATTAATTGGGAATCAATAACGGGACGCGTCTACAATGTCTATTGGACACCGTCTCTGATGGAAGAGTTCCAACCCTTGGGAATTGGCATTCAATACCCGCAGAACAGCTACACGGACACGGTTCATTCAGCGGAGTCATCGGGTTATTACCGCGTGGTGGTAATGCGCGCCGACTATGATGCCGATGGCGACGGCTTGCCGAACGATTGGGAGAGCCAGTATGCCGTGGCGGATGCATTCGCCGATGGCGATCATGATGGTTTCAATAATATGGCGGAGTTCATTGCTGGAACCATTCCGACCAACGGGGCTTCATATTTTACCGCCGCTAACTCGGTGGCCGATGTGAATGGAACCAATTGCTTTGTCGTTGAATGGATTTCCATTCCCGACCGGCTCTACAGCGTGCAGTGGACCACCAACCTGATGGCTGAGTTTCAAGTTTTGGAAACCGGACTGGAACATCCGCAAAACAGCTACACCGACACGGTCCACGGCGCTGGAAACACCGGCTTCTACAAAATAAATGTGGAACTGAAATAAAGGGAGGGCGATGGAATGAAAAAATATTTAGTTGCGGGTTTGATCATGGCTGTTGCTGCAGTTGTGCCGGAGGTCCAGGCGAAAACGGCAGCAGAGTTTGAGAAGGAGTGGGAGTCGTTGGGTTATGGGTTGTATATTCATTTTGGCATTGGGACGTTCCGTGATCCCGGGGACAAACCGACCGAGCTTATAAGAGCATCAAAATTTAACCCGAGGAAGGTGGATGTAAAGCAGTGGGCCGAGGTCGCGAAAGCCACAGGGGCGAAATATGTTTTGCTCACGGTGAAGCACGAATACGGGTTTTGCCTGTGGGACAGCGAAGACTATGAATACGACATTGGCGACAGTCCGGCCCGGAAGTTGGATATTCTCGGTGACTTAATTGCCGCGTGTAAACCCGAGGGAATCAAGGTGGGGATTCACTATAGCCTTCCTGATTTTTATAATGAGGAAGAGTTTCGGAAGAAAGGAGAGATTCCCGAGCAGCTATTCGAGATTATTAAGCAACAGACAGAAGAGCTTCATAAAACGTATTCTGAAATAGCCATTCAACGTTTTGACTGGGGGAATCGTCTTTCAAATGCACAACGTCGGGAGCTCCACAGTCTCGTAGAGGAATTGAATCCAGATTGTATTGTCTCCTCCACATGGGCGAAAAAAGTTGGTAATGAATTCCAGTATCCAAGTCCGGGTTTGGCAGAAGGCAGTTTTATTCCCAAAGAAAAGTGGGCAACGATTCCGCGAACAAAGACGTGGATGTGGGAGCCGGAGTACAAAATGGCTCCGGCTGTGAATATATACCGACAATATAAAGCGGCTAAGAAGAATGGTGCCAATTTTGTTGTAAGTGTTGCTCCAGACCGTTCTGGTAGCATTCCGCAGGATCAGTTGAGGGTTCTTGATGAAATCACGAACATGATTGCCGAGAATGCGGCGGTTCCCGCGCCACAGAAAAAAGTAACGGCTTCTGGCGCCAGTGCGGATCGGAAATATCAGGAACAGCTTAAGAAGCTGAAAGAGCTCTATGACAGTGGGCTAATTACCAAGGACATCTATGATGAAAAGCAAAAAGAACTCATCGCCTCCCTGCTGGAGGGGGTTGGCGGTTCTGTTCCTCCGGTTCAACGCTCGGTGGATCTGAAGGACGGTCTGGTTTTGCATTTAAGCTTTAATGAAGAGTCACGAACTAAAACAGCTGATGAAAGCGGCATGGGAAATTACGGGAGGGTTCATGGTGCTAAATGGGTGAAGGCCGGGCGCATAGGTGGTGCCTACCGGTTTGATCAGGAAGAGGAAACCGACGGAATTATGGTTAGAGACAGCGACTCGCTTGATTGCAAGGCCGTGACAGTTGCTGCCTGGATCAAGACCGACGATATCGGTCCTGGTTGGGCCCGCATTGTCGATAAGGATTGGGAGTTCGGCTATTGCCTTGGAATGGGAGGAACAATGCCGGATGGAGCGGAACGATGGCTTGGCAAGTCGATGTTTGAGTTTTCAAAAAATCGTTGGGTCGCATCTAATCGTCAGGTGACCGATGGGAAATGGCATCATGTTGTTGGAACCTATGGCGACGGGATTGCCCGTTACTACGTGGATGGCAAACTTGATTCGGAAAAGAAAATTCAAAATAGTGAGCCGATCATGGTCAACGACATTGATTTGGCGGTTGGCAATAAAAACCCGGATCACGAAGACGATTCGCAAACCAATGCGTTTGATGGCCTGATTGATGAGGTCCGTATCTATAATCGGGTTCTGAATCCAAGCGAGATCACCGCATTGTTTAAGCTGAATCAATAGGGGAGCTTCTTGTTTCTGCGCTTTTTGCAGGGGTTTTTCCCAAACATTGGAACATTTTGGGTGAAATCTTCCAATGTTCGGAAAATCGAGAATCATCGCTTGACCGGCGGGCGCAATTAGGTACTATCCACTGCTCGCTTTTGAGAATTTGAAGAAAGAGAACAATTATGAACGCAACCGTAGTAAAAATCGGCGCAGAGCAGTGCACCAAAGAAGTCCCGGAGTTCCGGATCGGCGATAGCGTCTGCGTGCATGTGAAAATTAAAGAGGGCACTAAAGAGCGTATTCAGAACTATACCGGCGTGGTTATCGCCCGTAATGGTTCCGGTGTGGCTGAAACCATTACCGTCCGTCGCGTTGCTTTCGGTGAAGGTGTGGAACGTGTTTTCCCGCTGCAGAGCCCGAATGTTGAGAAGATCGAAGTGGTTCGCCTCGGTAAAGTTCGCCGCGCTAAACTTTATTACCTGCGTGACCTCAAGGGTAAAAAAGCTCGCATCAAAGAGCGTCGCGTATAAAGCTATCCCATGGATATGCTCGCATTTGAAAAAGAGGTCTGGGAATCAGGCCTCTTTTTTATTGCCGGCGTCGATGAGGCAGGGCGCGGCCCGCTCGCCGGACCTGTCGTTGCCGCCGCCGTCGCCTTCGAGTGTAAACCGCTGGGTAACGGCGAGGCGTTTGCCGGGCTCACCGATTCCAAAAAGCTCACCGAAAAAAAACGCGACCTGTTTTTTGAACAGTTGATCGCCTGTCCTTTCGCGCACACCGCCTTTGCGGTGATCGAACCGTCGGAGATCGACTCGATCAACATTCTTCAGGCCACCTGGAAAGCGATGGCCGCCGCGCTGTCGGGGCTCGACCGGATGCCCGAGCTGGCGCTCGTCGACGGCAACCCCGTTCGCGGACTGCCGTGCAACTCGCAGAACATCATCAAAGGCGATGCCAAAAGCCTTTCCATCGCCGCCGCATCCATCATCGCCAAGGTCACTCGCGACCGCATGATGCTCGAACTCGACGCAAAGCATCCCGAATACGGCTTTGCGCGTCACAAAGGCTACGGCACCAAAGCCCATCTTGAAGCGCTTCGCAAACACGGACCGCTCGACTGCCACCGCAAAACCTTCCGACCCATTGTTGAGCTAAATCAGGGGGAGTTTTGTTTTTGACGGGATAACAGGATGAACAGAATTTGTAGGACGCGGGCCGTGACCGCGTCTCCGAGGTCATGGACCTCAGCTACAGATTGGTAAAAAATGAATAAGCAGGTAAAAAACATATCCTTGATTAACCGGATTCTTGATCTGGTTCATCCTGTTATCCGGTCAAAAAAATCTCCCGAAGCCTCGCACCTCAAAACGGGGCGACAGGGTGAAAAGCAGGCCGAGCGGTTTTTGAAAAAAGCCGGATACAAGATTCTCGGTCGCCGGGTTCGTTGTGGTAAACACGATGAGATTGATCTGATTGCCCGCTGCGGGGATGACACCATGGTGTTTGTGGAGGTGAAGACCCGTAGAAACGAAAACCGAGGCCGCCCGGCCGCGGCGGTTAACCGCGATAAACGTCATAAGCTTTCCCGCGCCGCAGTGACGTTTCTGCAAAAGCGCAAGCTGCGTCCGCCCTATATCCGCTTCGACATCATCGAAGTGATCGAAGAGCCGCCGGAAATCCGCCACATCGAAAATGCCTTCCAGCTCGAAGGCGGCTATCGCATTTGGTGGTGATGGGCCCCAGTAGCAGAGCGAAGCTCGCTACGGGGTAAAATTGGAGTGTTGGAATAGCGGATTGTTGGAGTACTGACGGTTCTTTGAACGTCGGCTTACCGGGATGGTTCGCCCTACCTTGTCGTCTGGAATAATACCGTTGCTAAAACTTTCCGGCAATTATTGGCACGTTTTGGAGGGACAGCGGCCTCGCTGTCCGCGGTCACCGAGGCCGGCGACCCTCCATATTATTACTGGAAAGTTTTTGACGATGGAATAAAGCAGGCAGGGGCGACGCCTCCGGCGGAGCCGGTTCAATACGCCTTCCAATGCTTGGAACTTTTTTGATCAAAAGTTCCAAACATTGGAAAATACTGTGCCGCAACGCAGTTGCTACGGGATTAACTCGACTTCGAACTGATAGAATCCCGCGCCATTGGTGGTGTTCACCGTATCGGTCCAGCTGTTGATCGGGGCGTCGTTCGTGGCTTGCGGCTGAAAGTCTTCGGCGAGCGAGTCGGTCCATAGGATCGTGTAACGCCGGCCATCGACCGCATACCAGTCCAAGGTGTTTCCGCTGCCGCCGAGCTGGGAATCGGTGATGCGGAAATAGGAGAACTCGCTGTTTATGTCCGTACCGGCAATTAGCTCGTCGCCGTTGGTCACGCCGTCGTTGTCATTGTCTGCGGCGAGATCTACCACGAGGACTTCGATGGTCTCATAGGTGGTGTCGACATCGCCGTTAGCGGCAAAGGTGACGGTGTAGGTGCCGGCGGTCGGGGCGATCCAGTTTAAGGTGCTGGAGACCGTGTTGGTGCCGGTCTCGGGCAGGAAGGTCGCTCCGGCGGGCAGGACGCTTGCCGAAAGGGTGATGACATCCTCTATGACCGTGTTGACTGCTGTTACAGTTAGGCTCAGATCATTGCCAAGTAGAACCATCTGGTCTTCGAGTGCCGGCACAAACTCTGGAGTCGGGCCGTGGATGCCGGGCGACATCTCGTTGGTGGCCGCATTGACGGTGAGGGTCCATTCCGATGCCGTCCAGATTGTGTTGGGTTCAAGAATCGGGTTGTTGCGCTCGGCTCGGTCATCTTCGTAGTCCCATGCTGTTCCGTCGCCATCGACATCCACTTCTCCGTAGATATCGATCAGCAGTCCGGCGGTGTGGTCGCCGCCGGTGTAGAGGACGTAAGAGTCGCGTCCGTTGCCTTCAATTACATTTTCGTCCGCCTGATCCGGTTCAAAGCCATAGGCGGCGAGGAAGTTAGTGGTGCTAAAGGCTACGACATAGGTTCCGGTCGGACCAATGGTTCCGGTCAGGGCCAGATCTCTCCAGTCATTTGCGTCTCCATTGTCCTGCATGCTCAGGGTCCAGTTGCCGGCGGCAAGGTCGATGGTGTTGGTGCCCGCATTGTAGAGCTCCACGAAGCGGTAGTCGCCGCCGCCGGTTCCGGCGGGGTCGGCCACTTCAGAGATCAGCAGTAGCGGTTTTGCGATTACGGTGATGGTGACTGTTTCGCTGACGGAGCCGTCTTCGTCGGCTGCGGTGAAGGTGACGTTGTATTCACCGGCCGGTGAGGTGCCGGTCCAAGTGAACGTTCCGGCGGTAAAGGTTGCGTCGCCCGGAAGATTTGTGGCGGTTAGCGTGATGGTGTCGCCATCAACCAGATCGGAGGCGGTGACACTGAAGCTGAGGTTCTGGTCTTCCAGAACGCTTTTGTCTCCGATGGGATCGAGCACCGGCGGCAGGCCGTAGGCCACGCCGGGATTCATATCGGTGGTGACCGCGCTGGAGGTGATATCCCACTGCGAGGCGATCCAGATCGGACTTGGGCCACTGGCGGTGGCATTGCGGGCGGCGCGATCGTTGGTGTATTCCCAAAGGTAGCCGGAGCCGTCGGTGTCGATGGTTCCGTAAATATCGACCAGCGTTCCTGACGTATGGTCACCGCCGTTGTAGAGGAAGTAGGCATCGTCGCCAGTTCCGTTGATTTTACTGTCGGCCTGGTCGGGCGCGAAACCGTAGGCGGTTTCGAAATCGGTCGCATTTCTTGCAACCACATAGGTTTCGGCCGCGGCGACAGTTCCGGTCAGGGACACATCGTGCCACGTGGTGCCGTTGGCTTGCATGCTCAGGGTCCAGTTGTCAGCAACCAGATCG
>Ga0307990_1000724_pt1 | contig 28402 bp, 31 predicted proteins | sample EllFjometagen129_FD_203168 | JGI IMG/M metagenome (GOLD analysis project Ga0307990, IMG submission 203168) | Marine microbial communities from Ellis Fjord, Antarctic Ocean - #129 | ecosystem: Environmental > Aquatic > Marine > Unclassified | place: Southern Ocean | collected 2014-10-08
TATTGCAATTTGCTGAGGGATTAAAACCTTATGCTATAATAATAGTTGATTATTTAGATGAAAAATTTAATGAAAAAATTGACTTCTTAATATGGTTAGATAGTTGTTTTGGTGCTTGTGATACCCCAGTTGGTTTGGAAAATTTAAAACCAAAAATAGATTTAATTATTCAATTTGGACATAATGAATTGATGCCCGGTTATTAATAAAATAGATTTTTTCTTTTATTATCCTTAACTATAATTATATTTAAATATGTTTTTTTATATTTTTTTTATGGTTAAGAGAGATAAAATCTATGCAACAGACCTTTTGAGTTCTTTTGATTGTGCTTGTAAAGTTGATAAAATAGAGCCTTTTTTTAAATATGATAGTCTAGAAATTAATAATTTAGTTTATGAATATTATGCTTCAAATAGGCAATTTTTTCCAGATTCTTTTAAACCAGAATGGGGGAAGGAATATCCTTTTTTTCCTAATTTTAACGAAGTATTAATTTCGGGTTCTTCATTATATTACCCACAAGGAAATATTCGCAAACTTTTAGATAAAAGAATTATAGAGGTGTATGATTTATCTTCAAAAACTTTAAGTTTAGCATTAAATTTTGGAAAGAAATTTGAAGGAAAATTTGGTTGTGATGAACTAGGTGATTTATCTAGTAGAACAAAATTGATTTAAATTAGATAATTTCTGCTTTAATTATTTTAACTTCTTCTAAAGGTTTATCAGTATTATCTGTCTGAACTTTTGCTATTTTATCTACAATATCCAGTCCTTTAATCACTTCCCCAAATGCAGGATGTTTAGAATCAAGAAAGTTGTTATCAACTAAATTTATGAAAAATTGGCTTCCTCCTGTATTTGGTCCAGCATTAGCCATAGAGATTGTCCCTCTATTGTTTTTATTTCCCCCTTTATGAGTAAATTCATCTTTAATTGTGTAGCCTGGACCTCCTGTTCCTGTTCCATTAGGGTCTCCTCCTTGTATCATAAATTCCTTAATAATTCTATGGAAAATTACCCCATTATAAAAGTTTTCTTCTGCAAGTTTTTCAAAATTACCTGTTGTAATAGGCATATCATCGTATAATTCAATTATTATCTCTCCATAATTTGTTTCAAATTTGATTTTTGTTGGGTTTTCTTTTATTATTTCTTTAATCATTTTAAATCCTAATAATAGTGCAATTAAAATAAAGACTATTATAAACATTGTCTTTTTTATATTTTCCATTTTTTGTAAATAAGACAATGTTTATAAATTTTATTCTTTTTTCATTATATATGTTAAAGATAAAAATTAAAAAATTAAATTCTAGAGCAGTTATTCCTAAATTTGCTAAACCTGGAGATGCTGGAATGGATTTGATTGCAATAAGCAAAGAAGAAAAAGATAATTTTATTGAGTATAAAACAGGGCTTAGTTTTGAAGTCCCCGAACATTATGTAATGTTAATTTTTCCAAGAAGTAGTGTTTCTAAAAAAGATTTAATTTTATCTAATTGTGTAGGGGTTTTAGATTCAGGTTATAGAGGCGAATTAATTATTAGGTTTAGAAAAATTGGTGAAAAAGAATATAATATTGGAGATAAAATTGTACAGATAATAATCTTACCTTATCCAGAGATTGTTTTTGAGGAAGTGGGCAAATTATCTGAAACTGAGAGAGGAGAAGGAAATTTTGGAAGTAGTGGCGATTAATTATTGAAAAGAATTTTTAAAAAAGGAAATTTTAAATTTTTGGTTATACAAATTTCTTAAATAATTTTAAAATTTTGTAATAAAAATAGAAAGCTAAAAATAATATATAAAAAAATTAATTATTGATTTTCATATTTTTCTATTTCTTGATTTAAAATATCCACCTGAATATTTGCCTGTTTTAAAAAGTCCAAGGAATATTTGTCTCTATGATATTTTTTTTCTGCTACAATTCTTTTAATTCCAGTATTAATTATCATTTTTGCACAGGTAAAGCAAGGTGTCATTTTCATATACATTGTAGCACCTTCTAGAGGAATTCCATATCTTGCAGCCTGGCAGATTACATTTTGTTCCCCATGAACTGTTCTTATACAATGTTGTGATATAGAACCATCGTCATTTATTATTTTATGCATAAGGTGACCTATTTCATCACAATGAGGAAGTCCTACAGGAGCTCCAACATAACCGGTTGCAATTATTTTTTTGTTTTTAACTGCAATAACTGCTGTTCTACCCCTATCACAAGTTGCTCTTTCACTAATAATATCAGTTATTTTCATGAAATAGTCATCCCATGAAGGTCTTTTATAAATCTCTTTTTTAGAAATTTTAGGAATTTGTTCTTCTTGCATTTTCTCATTAGTTTGTTCTTTAAAGTCTTGAAATTCAGAGGTTTTGTTTAAAGTTTTTTCATTTATTCTTTCTAAAATTACCTTTAATTGATTATTTAAATATTCAAAATTTTTATTATTATCTAGTTTAAAATCAGCTTTTGAAATGCACTCGCTTAAATTTTGTTCATATGGGTCTATTGAAAATAACTCTTTTTTTTCATTTTCTAAAAATTCTTCAAAACTTATATTATCTGTTTCACTCTGTCGTATTAATATTCTTGAATATCTTGTTTTTGGGTCAGCATCTACTGCAATAATTATTCCTCCTTTTTCTCTTATTTTTTCTGCTTCACTTAATGTTCTTATACTTTCTATTATGATGTTCTCTGTTTCTTTTTTTGCTTTTTCATAAATTTGCTCTATAATAAAGGAGGGGGAGTTATTTTTCCTTATAGAATTTGCAACAGAAACCATTATATTTCTATTTATTGGAAGTCCTCTTTTTTTTATTTCTTCTATTAAAAAATTTCTAACAGAATAATGCTTAAATCCTTTTTGTTTTAAAAAATTAACAACAGCACCTTTTCCAGCCCCAAGAGTTCCAGTTATTCCAATTATCATCTTAAAATTACAAAAATGTTTATTTAAGGATTTATCTACTCAAAAGATATCTAATCTTTCTTTGATTTTATCTTGAATTTCCTTTTGCATTAATTCTGGTTTTCCTTCTTGATAATTGATTATAACCATCCCATTAAAAGAGCAAAACCAACTGAAAATAATAATCCTCCTGCAATTAAATGAAGATATCGTATATTGTTCTCTTTCCATCCAGAAACTTCATTAACTTTTGCAAATCCATAATAAACTAATCCTACTATTATTATCATTGGGAAAATAAATAAGGTGTTGTAATAAAATAACCAGGGTATTGCTTTTAATATTCCAAGTTTTGCTAGTAATCCTGATGCAACTATATAAGGTCCCATTGTGCATGGAAGAAGAAATATTGATACTAAAAATCCTATAATAAAAGCTCCTTTTGGAGAGGTAATGTTATCAATAACTTTTTTTGCTGTTGGTCTTATAAATATAGGCATTTCTGTTACAAGACTTCCAGGTTTGTAGAAGAAAAAATCCTTTATATTTAACCCCCCAATAATCATAGCAATTATTGCTAGCCCATCGTAAATATATGTTGAATTTCCCCTCATAAAATTTGCAAATGTTTTAAAAAACTGAATTATTATTAATCCATAAAATAAATATGCAATAAAAACAGAAGTAACAAAGGCTATACCTCCAAATAAGATTTTTTTTCTTTTATCGGGATTTTGCGACATTATTGCTACTAAAACCATTGTTAAAACTGCAATAGCACAAGGATTTACTGAATCTGCTAAAGCAAGAGAGGTTATTCCTATAAAATTTAAATCACTCATTTTTTAAATTATTTATTTTTACAATTTGTTAATTCTTTTAATTTTTCTAAGGATTGAACACCGATATATTTTTCTTCATTTATAATCCACGTAGGAGTGGCGGTTATTTTATTTGTTATGCATTTTTTCCTTTGTTCCCAGCAATCAATTATAGTTAGGCATTCACAATCTCCTTCAAGCATGTTAATTTGTTTTTCACAAGCATGACATCCTTTTTGAATATAAAGTTCTGCATTGTCTCCAATACATTGAATTGTCTCATTTTTTATATTGCTATTTCCTCTGCTAGTAATGATTATTGTAGAAAGAATTATTATTAAAAAAATAACTACTAAAGTTATTGAACGACTAATTATTAAGGAGGTATGATTTTTTCCATTCATAATTTTATTTGTCTAAGATTATTTTTAAATATTACTGATGAAAATTAAAAGATAGAATATATTTATAAAGGGGGTGTTATATTTTTAAAATATACTTTTCTGATTAATTAAGATTTAAGAAGGAGAAATTATTTTATTTAAAATAATTTTTATAAATATAAGAACTTAAAAATAAAACAAAAATATCTGAGATGAATTGTTTAAAAGATAGATTTTTAATACTTAAAACTTTATTTTATTATGAAAAAAGAGATTGTTATGTTAATTATTTGTTTGTTTTTAATTAATCTTGTTTCTTCTGCATATATTTGTTCTAATGGAGAGATTATAAAAAAAGTAGGAGAGATAGAGGTTGGAAAAAATGAAAAAATAGATCAATTAAGATTAGGGCTTGCTAAATCAGATTATGTTTCTGTAGTTAACTATATAGAAGCATATTTATCTCTTGATGGACAGATGATATTTTTGACAGATGAAATTCCTTCAACCACAATTGAATTTTTAGATGGAAGCAATTATAATATTACCCTACTTAATTCTACAAAAGATTGGGCAAAAATAGAAATTGGAGAAGATTCTGAAAAAATTGATGAAGGGTATGCACAATCTATTAAGAGTTTAGATGTTTTTTTAATGAATTTAGAGTATTCTAATTCAGAAGATATAAATGTCCAGCTTATGATAGGGCAGGATAAAATTTTTCTTTCAGATAGAGATGAACTTTCAAAAAAGATTCAATATAATAATAGAACATTTTTAGTAGAACTTCAAGTTGCTTCAGATAATGATGCTCTTTTTGCAGTTTATAGGTGCAAAAATAATAGTGCAATAATCTCAGAAATTGTTGATAATGTTGAAATAAATGAGACACAATTAAATAATACTGAAAATAAAACAATAATTAATGAGAATAATTTAAGTTTAGAAAATTCCACTAAAAATGAAATTAAAGATATTAATATCACTAATATTTCGCAGGAAAATAATGAGGAAAAAGAAAATAATGAATATTTCTTTTTTGTAATATCCTTTTTTGTTGCTTTTCTTTTAGGGATTATTGTCGTGGTTATTGTTATAGTAAGGAATGCAAAAAAGAAAGCAAGGTATTTATACGAAAATTCTTAGGTATTTCTTATAAAATTATGAAGTTTATGCGCGAGCCGGTTAAGAGGGTAAAATGTTATCTTGATGACACTTTTTTGTTTTGCCTTATATTTATTAATAAAAATTAAGCTGATTTGATTTATAAGTATTGTCGAGACCGGAGTGATGGGTTGGGAGATTTCTTGTTTTTTTCTCTTTTTTTATGATTATTAATTAACTAAAGTTGTCGGAGTTTAATTAATTTTTTTCTATTTCTTAATTATTTCTTCACATTTATTTACAAACTCCTAAGCATCTTTTTTTATTTTTTCTGCAATAGATTTTGTTGTTTGTTTTGTTATGCTATATTGTGCAATCTCTCTTTTGTGTCTTGCATCAGATAGTTTTTCAATTTCTTCTTTATGAAACATTGCTGATTTTAGCAACATTAAAATGTTTTCATCTAAAATTTTCTTTTTAACAAAAAATTCTTCTAAAACACAAAGCGTTGCAGTATGGTTTTTACTTCTATAACCAACTTTAGCTAATAGTGAGATTGCAGCAGTATACATAGCATAATATCCAGTGATTACAACCCATTCATTTGAATCATAATCTTTTGGAGTTTTTAGCAGATTCCTTGCTTTTTTATTATCATTTAATTCAGAAAGAATGCTCATTGTTATAAGGTTCTGTCTAGCTTTTTGTAAAAATTTATTTGCTAAATTTTTATATGAATTATCTTTTGATAATTGCCTTTGCTTGATATACCAACTAACTGCTCGCATTTTTATACATCCAACAATAAAAGGAATCACATCCCTTAAACACTATTCCATATAATTTTAGATCATTCCATAATTCAGGATTATCTTTTTTTATTTTTGGGAATTCATGCATTGGTAAAACTACTGGAGAGATATTAATCCCATATTTATGCTTCAATGATTTGATGAAATTATTTACCTCTTTTTCTTTAGAGGGAATACAAGTTACAATCAAATCGACATCACTTTGTTTAGTTTCAGTTTCTTTTGAATAACTTCCAAACAAAATTATACTCCATGAGAAAGGATTGCTTTCCACTTCCTGAATTGCTTTATAGATTGGTCTATGTTTTTTGATGAAATCAACTTTTCTTTGAAGAGTATATCTATTAAAACCTAAACTATCTGAGTATATGTTGTTTGTATCAAGAGAATAAATGAGAGTTTTTCCTTTTTGCTTTTCAATAACAATCATCTTTTTAGTTAAGGATTTTAATGCAGAATTAACTCTTTCATAAGAATAATCTATCCTTTTTTGAATCTCCTTTATTGTCATTTCTTCAGCTTCTGGGAAGAAAGAAGCAATTATAGTTCCTTCTAAATGAGAAATTTCTAAATCTCCAAAAATTGCACGAAAACCCTCTTCTTGTTTTCTTTCTAATTTTACCATTTTCTATCTATTGATTTATCTATAATATTATTGATTTATTAGTATTTAAAGATTTCTATTAAGAAGGAGATTTCTTTTTCAGTTATTAATTTCGTGATATCGTTTAAGGCTTTTTGGGGTGACCACAATAATAGAAATATTTATAAATGTGGGCACCTTTAATATATTATGTATCTTGAAAAAAGAAAGATTGGAAGTATTGTAAAATATTATCTTGTTCATTCTTATCGTGAAGAAGATAGAGTAAAAAAGATAAGAAAATATTTGGGAAGTAATTTATCAAAAAAAGAGTTAGAAGAATATAAAAAAAGAGCTGAGAAAAAAATAAAGGAGTTATTAGAAAAAATTAATACTCTGGTTTTTTTATTTTCATTAACTAAAAAGCAAATAGAAACACTGAATAAACTTAATGATAAAATTGATGTAATTCATTTAAGTGAAGATGAATGGAAGTATTTCACAGAAGATTTTGTTTATAATACAAATGCGATTGAAGGTTCTACTGTAACAGAAGAAGAAGTTCCTGAAATTTTGCATAAGAAAAAAGCAGAAAATAAAGAAGAAATTGAAACAAAGGGAGTTGCAAAAGCAGTTGATTATATAAGAAAGACAAAAGAAGATGTTTCTCTAAATTTATTATTAAAGTTGCATGATTTTTGTTTTCAAGGATCAAAATCTTTTGCTGGAAAGTTTAGAAAAGTAAATGTTGTTATAAGAAATTCTATGGGCCAGGTTATTCATGCAGGTGTTCCAAAAGAAGAATTAAAGGATTATTTAGAAGATTTTGTTGAATGGTATAGAGAAAACAAAGATAAATTCAAACCTCTAACATTAGCAGCAATTATGCATAATCAATTTGAGCAGATTCATCCATTCCAGGATGGAAATGGAAGGGTTGGAAGATTACTTTTGAATTTTGTTCTCTTAAAAAATAATTATCCTCCAATAAATATAATCCTTGAAGATAGGGCAGGATATTATCAGACATTGCAGAAATATTTAAAGGAAGATGATATTAAATCTACTTTGAAGTTTTTAATCAAGCAATATAAAAAGACTTTAAAAAAGGTGACCACAAAAAAGAAAAAATGATAAATGTGTGGGGCATCTAAAGAGAGAAAAAGTATTTATTGAAAGAGTTAGGGAAAGGAATATTTCTCTAAATAACTTAAAATAAGTCCCTGTGAAATCACAAAATACCCTTATGCGCGAGCCGGGATTTGAACCCGGGTCACCTGATTTTTGCTTGAAAGCATTTTACTCGCCAACAGACCTGTTAAATCCTAACGGCACTGAATCTAGCTCTATGTTAATTAACAGGAAGAAAATCAGAGATTTTCTCAGTTAGCAAAACCCTGAGGAAATGCTTTCACATTGAATAAATTCAAATGGCAATCAGATATTCTAACCACTGAACTACCCACGCATGTTTTATGAGTTTTGTAGTTTATTTAAATGTTATTTAAATTGTTTTAATAAAGTTAGTATAAAAAAAAAGTAATTAAAATAAAAAAAATATTTAAAATATTTTCAACAGAAAATTAATGATTAATTTATTTGTTTAGCGAGAATTTTATTAAAATTTGATCTATTTTATTGTTTTTTCTTTGATTTTTTCAATATGAAAATAATTATAATAATAAAAAATAGAGCAGTTCCAAGATAAGCAAGAAAATTAGTTTCTGGTTCAGGAAAGAAAAATAAGGTAGTTATTCCTATAATGATTATTATTGGAATCAAATTATTAATTTTCATTTTTAAAATATTGATTACTAATGATTGAACTGGATTAATTTGCTTAATTTAATTAACTCTGAAAGTTACTTTGTTTAATAACATTTTGAGTTTAAGTTTTACGTGATATCCCTATTAAATAACTAAACTCTATTGCTTATTAAGATTTTTCAATAAATTAGATTGGGAGTTTTTGCGATTTTTATGTTTTATTAATGTTTAAAAAATTTATCTCTATTTAAATTTTTTTAATTATAAAATTTTTTGCATTCTGAACATTCTTTACTATATTCTCCTTCTGTAATTGAGTAATAAAATCTATTACTACAAAAAGGGCAGTTTCCAAAAAGATTTGTTAATGGTTTATTTAAATTTCTTCTGTGTTCTTCTATTATTCTATCATTTTCTAGGCTGAACCTAATTCTTTCTTCATGTTTTTTTCTTATAGTTTTCCTTAAAGTTTCTTCCGAGATATGATTTTTTAACTGATTTGGCATTTTTATTTTGGAATATTATTTAGAATACTATTAAGAAAGTTAAGACTTCTTTAATTATTTATCCCTTAAATGGTCCTGCGAGGAATCGAACCTCGGTTTGCTCGGTGTAAACGAGCCGTCTTAGCCGTTGGACAACAGGACCAATTATAAATTTAAGAGTATTTTTGGTTTTTTAAATTTGTTTATTTAAAAAAAGAAGGTAAGATTTATAAGTAGTTTGTCATTCTTGTTACTATGGAGAATGACGATAGAAATAAATCTAAAATTCCCGGTATGGAATTAAATAATTATTCTAAAAATGAAAAATCTGTTTTACCCGAGAATTCTGAGAAGATTAAAAAAGAAATAGAGCAAAAGAAAAAAGAACTTGATAAATTTAAGAATTTTATCATTAAGAAATACTCTTTTATCCAGTCTATTGGAATACTCCCTCCTCAAGGAATTAAAGAATTTATTGAAGAAGAAATTAGTGATGATATTCCTGAAAAAGAATTAGAGAAATTAAAAAGTAAACAGCATTTGTATATTATTGTTCCTGAAGATAAATTCAAGGAAATTTCTAAAATAAAACCAGAAATAATTAAGTATATTGAAAAGGAAAAAATGAACTTCTGGTTTTATATTAAAACTCCAATTGATGTATGGGAAACTTGTTTTGACAGCAAATTTGAAATGATTGATGCTATTGCTATGTCTTATCCTATTTATGACCAAGGTTTGCTTTCTGGATTAAAAGTTGCCTCAATTCATAAATCACTTATTTTACAGAAATTTGATAAATATGTTGTTAGTTATGTTATTGGAGGAAGTTTAGTGAGAGGAGATGCTATTAAAACCTCTGATGTTGATGCTTTTGTTATTATTAATGACACTGATGTTAAAAGAATGCCTCGTTTAGAGCTTAAGGAAAGATTGAGAGGAATGATTCAACAATATATTTCAGAAGCTTCTGCTCTTGCAGGGGTCAAGGAGAATGTTTTAAGTGTTCAGGTTTATCTTCTTACAGATTTTTGGGAATCAGTTAAAGATGCACATCCTGTTATGTTTACTTTTATTAGAGATGGAGTTCCTCTTTATGATAAAGGAACTTTTATGCCCTGGAAAGTTTTGTTGAAAATGGGTAAACTTAAACCAAGTCCAGAAGCTATTGATGTTTTTATGTCTATGGGAGATAATACTGTTAAAAGAGCTAAGAAAGCTTTGTTGGATATTTTAGTTCATGAAATTTATTGGAGTGTTGTAACTCCAAGTCAAGCACTTTTAATGTTAAATGGTTCATCTCCTCCAACACCAAAACAACTTGTTTCAGAAATGAAGAAAGTTTTTATTGATAAAGAAAAAATGCTTGAAAAAAAATATTTGAACACTCTTTCAGAAGTTGTGGGTGCTTATAAGGATTATGAGCATGAAAAACTTAAAGAGATTAAAGGAGCTAAAATTGATAAGTTCATTAAAGATAGTGAAGATTATTTAAAAAGATTAAAGGAATTAAGAGAACAAATTGAGAAAAGATACCAAGAGAGAACAATAGAACAGGTTAATAAAGAAATTTTCGATTTACTTAAAATAATTACTGGTAAAAAATCTAAAAATCTTATTCTTGAGGGTTTTAACAAATTGATTAAGCAGGGTAAATTTACTCAGCAACATTCAAGAATTTTAGATGAAATTATAGAGGTTCGTTCAGAATTTAAAAAAGGCAAGTCAGATTCTAAAAAAATTGATTTTGCAAGGAGAGATGCAATGATTTTAATTAATGATTTAATTGATTATTCTCAGAGATGTGAATTAAATGGTCTAGAAAAAGGGAAAATGAAGATTAAATATTTTAATAATGATAAAGAAGATTTTGCAGAATTGCTTGCAGCAGGAGATGATGTCTTCTTGTTTTATAAGAATTCTGTTAAAAAAATTAAAGATAAAAAAATTATGGACTCAAATATGGATGAAGTTTCTGAGGCAATTCAAAAGCAAAAAGAAAAATCTTCTGCAAATATTAACCCTGGAACTTTTGAAGTTTTAAAAAAAGAGCTTGGTGATTTTGAGGTTATTTTGTGATTCTTAAAAATTTATATCAAAAATATTATTGTAGTTAGGTAATGTTACTATTTTATAATTAAGATAATAGTAAAGTTTATAAATACTCTTTATTAAATATCTTTATGAAAATATCAAAAATTTTAGCTTTAACAGGAATAACATTAGCTTTGATTAATCCTTTTTTTAAAGTTAGGGCTGAAGAAAATACTAAAAAAGATATTCCTTATGCAAATGTTAATGTAGTTAGTCAATATTTAAGCGGGGCTTCTGGAAATTTAATTAGTTCAAATCCCTCTGTGCAAACTTGTGTTGGAATTTTAAGAGAAGATGGATTGAATTTTTCTATATGGAGTGATTATACTCTTGGGGATAAAAATGAAAATGCAAAATTTACTGAAATTGATCCTGGTATTCATATTCCCTTTCCAGAGAATGATTTTGTTAATGGGAATTTTTATGGAGGATTATTTTTTGTTCCTAAAGGGAATATAACTGGAGAGATTGGTGCAAATTTTTCACCAAAACAAAATCTTTTAGGAGATATTAATACAAATATTTATGTTGGGCAAGGAATTTTTAATGGAGAAAATGGAAGGGTTATTACTGGTTCTGCTTGTAAAAAAATTGATTTAACTAATAAACTAACTGCAAAAATTAAAGCAGATTTATCTTTCTGTAATAATTATGGTGCTGTTAATGGGCTTTCACATGCAGGTTTAGGAGGAAATGTTACTTATAGCTTTGGTAAAGGTTGGAATGCTAATGCAGAATTTAGGCAACAAATACCAATAAGAAATGATGCAGAAGATTATAATGTATTTAGCGTGGGTATTAATAAATCATTCTAATTTTCTAAACAACAACTTTTAAAAACTATTTTTATAATTGATTATTATGATAAATGGCAAAGTTATTCAATTTAGAAGAGGAAGGCATACTTACAAGCCAAGACATTTTTTAATTGAGATTGAAAATATTGATAATCGAGAAAAAACTAAAAAAGTTATAGATAAGGAAGTTCTTTGGAAAAGTCCTACTGGGAAAGAGATTAAGGGGAAAATAATTACTGCTCATGGAAATAAAGGATTAGTTAGAGCAATTTTTGAAAAAGGTCTTCCAGGACAGGCAGTAACAACACCGGTAGAAATAAAATGAAAAATAGATTAATAAATGGGTGTGGAGATGATTAAATGGCATCACTAAGAAAAGCATTAGCATATTCGAAAAAGAGAGCAGTTCCTTTTACTAGAACTAGTAAGAAAAAAAGCAAATCTTTTATTAAAACTGTGCCTAACCAAAAAATTGTCAAATTTATGATGGGTGATGAAAAAGCATTTAAACAGAAAAAATATGATTTTCATTTAATTTTAATTTCTAAAGAATCTTCTCAAATCAGACATAATGCTATTGAAGCTTGTAGGCAGTTTATTAATAAAAAGTTAGATAAAGAGACAAATAAGCAGTTTTTTTTTAGAATTATCCCTTATCCCCACCATATTCAGAGAGAGAATAAAATGATTACTGGTGCTGGTGCTGATAGAATGCAGACAGGTATGCAATTATCTTTTGGTAAAGCAAGTGGAAAAGCTGCTCTTTTAAAACCTGGAAGTAAAATATTTTTCCTTGCTGTTGGAACTGCAAAACATGCTAAAATTGCAAGAAAAACCTTAAATCAGGTAAAATCAAAAGTTCCTTGTAAAACAAGAATAGTTTTAGAGGAAAATAATAAATAACTATTAAGTGGTAACAATAGGAAGATTTATAAATTTTGGATTCTTGAGAATATTAATAAAAAATTAAAATGAAACGTATTGATCTGCAAAGAAAAATACCGGAAAATCCAGAACTTTATAATAGAGAAGGGATAATAGAAACAATTAGAGTGAATGGAAGATATGTTCCCATTATTAATAATTTTGTTGAAAAAAATTATAATTCAAAAGGAGAATTTATTGAAAGAAATGAAAAAGAAGGACTTTTCTATCCCTTAGTTTAGATAACTATTAAGGGGTAACAATAGGAAGATTTATAAAGTTTAAGTTCTTAAGAAGATTAAGAAAATAATAAAAATGGCTAAAAAAGAACAAACAAAAGAAGAAAAAGCAAGAGATCTTGCTATAAGCACTCTTGAGCATAAAGTAATGCAAAATATCGTTGGTGGAGCTGAAGTAAAACAGCAAAGACCATTATATGGTGAACTAGCTTTTCAGAATGTTGATGAAGTCTATAATACTACTAAAGCCAATGCAAGAGATGAGCTTTATAAGCAAAGATTAGATAATAAAGATCCAAGAAATCCTGAAACTGTTACACCTCCAACAGATTATGAAATAGTTGATAGTTATTTCAAACAAAAAGATGAAGTATTTGCATTTTTATCTCTAGGTGATTTAGAAGATGTAATCAAAAAAGTTACAGATGAATCAATTGAAATTCTTCCTGAAGGATTAAAAGGATATGTCTATCAAGATGTTATTCAAAAAGCTCAAAAAAATGGGGCTATTGATAAAAATGGAAAATTATATCCTGATAAACTTGGAAAAGATGAAAAATATGTTTTAGAAGCACATAATTTACTTAAAACAGCTTATACAAGAGCATGTGCTTTAAATGCAGGAAAAACTAATTATTTTGCAGATGTAAATCAAGGGATAAAAGAGATTTCAGAAGCATATAAAAAAGAAAAATAATTTATCTTATTTTTTTATTTAATTAAACTATTAACTATTTTAACCATTATATCTAAGAATTCTTCTGTTCTTTTCTGCCATAAATCTATATCAACACCTTTTATGTCAGTAATTTTTCCATGAGATATTTCCTTGTGTAAAGCAATTATTTCTCTATACCACTTTATATATTTTATATCTAATACTTTTGAATCTACAAAAGTTACTTTTAGTTTTGCAGGGATATGTTCTGGAGAGGGGGGTGAAACTTTTGCGGCTATTAATGCTGCATGGGCAGAATCAACCATTGCCCAGAATAGACCTTCTATAGCGCCTATTTCAGATGCTTTACTTCTATTAAGATGAATTGGGGCTCTATTAAGACAACTATATATTGCTTCTGGAGTAGATTTAATTTCCCCGTTTATCAATAGGTGTTTTATTGGAGTAAAAAAACCTGCTAAATCAATAAGTTCTTCTCCATATCTTACAATGTTCAATAAAGTTGGGTCTCCTCTTATTAAATCTCTCCACCATGTGCTTAGTTTTATTGTATTAATATGAAGACTTCTTTTGTAAGGGTTTGCTTTTATAATTTTTTCAAGTTCTTCTCTATACCATGCAATTAATTCTTGATTCCAGTGAATTGAAACATCATCAATTATAATTATTATATCAATATCTGAACCAATTACTGATGTCTCCTTGGTGCTTGAGCCAAATAAAGCAATTGATTTAATTATTTTATCAAATTTTTTATAAGTTTTTACAGCGAAATCCATTGCAATATCATGTTCTTTTCCTATATTTAAAGTAGAAGTTTTTTTATCTTCTTTTTTTATCTTCTTTTTTAAATTATTTTTTTTCTTTTTAAAAGATTTCTTAGGCATTTTTTTCACTCTTTTTTATATATTATAATATATGTTTAGTTTTTAAATATTGTCACTATTCCATAGGTCTCCCTGACATCCTTGAACCCTGAGTTCCTGGTTTTTGTCCTCCAAGTTCTGTGGATAATTGTGAAAATCCTGCTCCAAAAGTTTCATAGTTGATTTGAGGGAGCCAGGCTCCTGCTAGTCCTTGATTATAATCTTGGGAAAATCCTGTTGTTTGATTCCAATAAGGTCCAGCCCCATCACTATAAATTGGAGAACCAAATGCACCAAAACTTTCTGTTACTGGAGGTGTTTTAAAATGTTGAAACCAGTGTGCAGCTTCAATTACTTTTTTTGCTTCAAATCCTTCTTTTCCTAATTTTTCCATAATCTCTTTTGTTGGAACATTTCCCATTCCCATAGGTAATTCTGTGTGCTCTAAACCAAAATTATCTGAAAAATGAACATGTTTAACAAAAGGAGCAACTTGTTTTGATTGTTCTATAATTTCTTCTTTACCAAAACCTCTATTTCTCATCATATTTATATGTCCGACATCCCAGGTAACCCCAATTAATTTTTCAGCTTGTTTTCCAGCTTCAGATTTAGAAATACCTTGTTCTTGTGCTTTTTCTATAAATTTTTTTCTTGATTCATCAATTAATTTTTTTAAATCTTCTCCACTGCTTAAAACAGTTCCATAAGGAGCATTTTCAATACTAACAATGGGGGCATTATCTTTGTATCTTTTATAAGAATCAAGTGCAACATTAGAAAATGTTTCAGAGGTTTTATCTAGGGCAAATTCTTCAATAGGAACATACATATTAGGTGTTGTAGAATATAAGTCATTCATTAAATTTTGCATTGCTTTTGATTGTCCAGATATTGTTGAGTCTTTTTTAAGTTCCCCTTTAAATTTTTCAGATTTTTCTTTAAGATATTTTTTTTGTTCAGGATTTCCAAATTCATAAGCTTTACTAAAAAAATTCTCTATTTGTTTATGAACATCTCCAAGATAAGTTTCAACTGTTTTATATTTGTTCAGAACTTTTTCTTGCTCTGGTCTTAATGCATCCATATCAATATCTCCTTTTTGATAATCTGATAAGAAATTTTGAATTTTACTGCCTTCCTTGTTAAGGATTTCATCAGCTCTTTCTTTATTAAAAAAAACTTGGTCTAAAGAATTAGACCATTCATTTTCATTTAACATTTCTAATTGTTGTTTTGGAGTGTAAATTTCACCTTTTTCTAAATTTTCCATTCCGGCAGAGTGTTTTTTCTCTTCTATTAAAGGATAAAATTTTCCAGTTTCTTTATTTGCTGCAAAAAGCATTATTTCTTTTTTCCCCTCTTTTGTTGGTTCAATAACTGTTGCAGGAATCTGAACTGATGAGTGAAAAGTTACTGGTGATGATTTTTTAGGATTTAGTTCATAAGCTCGTTCCATAGCTAACTGCATTTTTCTTTCAGCTGATTTTCTTTGTGATTCATCATATCCTTGCTGACTCATTCCAGAAGGTTCTATAACAGGTCCGTGAAATGTTGCTTCTGCTCCAGTTAATTTCATTAAGCGATTTATCTCTTTTAAATGCCCTTTAGGAATTGATTCAAAAACTTCAGGCATAACTCCTTCTACTTCAATACTTTTTATTCCTGTAGATAATTTCTCTGAAACTTCTTGTAATTGATTAGCTGTTCGAGGGTCTGTGCTTAATGCCATACTCCCTGCTTTAACAGGATAATTTGAAGGAGATAAATTAGGAGAGGAATCAAATGATGAATAACCTTTTTGATATTCTGATATAACATAATTGTTTCTATCTGCCATATTATAAAATATATATTGGGATTTAAATATTTATTGAATTAGGGGTTTTGGTTAAATTATTGTCTAAAATAAGAGTTTATTATTTCAAAGAAAAATTAAGATATAATTTTATTTTTATTAAAAGAAAATGGGGCTTTTTTTTGACAAATTGTTTGAAGCTAAAAAATTACTTGTTATATTATTAATGCTATATAAATCTTAATCTCCGGAAAAGTAATATCCTTTTTAGTAATTAACTAAGTCGAGAATTAATAAATTTCATATTTTTTTTCTTTAGCTTCTTTTTCAAATTCCCTTTTTAATAAAGGATTATCTCTTCCTGCATTTTCAGGTTTAATTTTTTCAGCAGAGATATAATTTTGATTTGAACTTTGTTTAGGATAGTTTGAAGGGATAATAGATGCTTCAGATGCAGTTATTTTATTAATATCTCTTCCAGCATTTTCTATAGATATCCTCTCAGGATTTATCACAGAGAAATTTTTATTTTGTTCTAATTCAGAAGAGGTGTATTTATCTTCTATTTTATTTTCATAATTTTTTTGTTTTGAAATATACCCTTTATTGTTATCTTCTTCCTTATCTGAAAAAGAAGTTTCTTGTCCTAAATCTCTTTCAAGATTAGAAATTGTTTGTTCTTTTCCAACAGCGATTTGGTTTAAGACAGGAATACTATCTTCTCCAATTGATGTTTGAATAAATTCGCCAATTTCAAGAAATTTATTTTTTTCAGAGTTTTTGTCTTCCTCAATTTCTAAACTTTCTTTTACTTCTTCTTTTTCAGAAATTTCTTCAATATCTTTAAGGGGTTTTTTAATCTCTTTTTTTCCCATTAATTATAGAAGATAAAGGAATATATAAATTTTATTTTTTAGGTTTTTTTATTAATTTATAAGTAAATAAACCCATAATACAGATTAAACTTATTATTATTCCAGTATTATAGCCTGTTTTTGCTGTTTCATTTATTACATATCCTGTAGGGGTATTTGATTTTATGAAGAATATTGTTGCAATAGCAGTAAATAAAAAAAATAATGTTCTATTAATTAAATTTCCTTGTTTGTTTTCTTCTGGATTATAAATGTCTGTTTTTTCTGTTAATTCTAAATATATTTTTTCTGCAGATTTTCCTTCTTTTTTAGATATTTCTTTAGAAAGATATTCAATGGAACGAGGAATCATAAAACCATTAGTGCAGGAAGCCCCAATTTTTTTATTTTTCACTTTAACATAAAGAATTCCTTCTTCTTTTCCTGTTCCTCTCTGAGAGTCATATCCCATATCTTCTAATCTATTAGTTATCATTTCTAATGAGTAACCTTTTGATGGTTGGACTTTTTCTTTCTTTCTCTCTTTTTTCATTTTTTAGATATTTTTAATTTATTAAGATGATTTTGTAATTTAAAAACTTTATTCTGGGGTTGGCATGCCATGAGCTTTCTTATAAATATCAAAAAATTTAAATGCTTTTGCTTTTGCTTCTTCACTAGCAACTCTTCTTAAATGATTTTTCTCAATCCAATTATCTTTTTTTATCTCAATTAATTTTTTTTCTTTAGAAGAAGTTTCTTTTTCATTTTTTTTATTATAATGTCCTATTAATGCTAAAAAAGGATTTGAACTATCTTCTGATTTTTTTGTTTCCTGTTTTTCTTCATCTTTTTCTTCAAGAAAAAATTCAATTTCTTCTCTTAAGTTTTCCAAACTTTCAGTTGTTGTCCCTTCTATTAATTTGAGGGCGTCATAAATATCTGATTTTTCTAATTCTTCATCTAATTTTTCTAATTCCTCTTGGTTTAGTGCATAACCTCTAAAAATCACATCTGTTCTTCCTCCAAAACTATAATCTCCTCTTTGTGAAACTCTTTGTGGAACACCTCTAAAAACAAAGTCTATTAATACACAACTATAATAGTCTCTGCGAGATTTATATGATTTTAATTCAGAAGGTATTTTTTCTGATATTGCTGAAGCCTCTATATTTATTTTCTTTTTTCCTAATAAAGTTAGTTCAAGAAATAATGTACTAAATGATTTTACTAATGCAGGATTTCTCCCTTGATCTTTCATTTCAAGTTCAGATGCTGTTTTTAGATAAGGTTTTGCCCATCTGGAATAAAGTCTTAGACTATTTACCTGGCTTTTCAAATATGTTTTCTCTATTTGATATCTTTTTTTTAATTCTCTTTCTGATTGATTAAGCCATATATTAAATTCTTGAATTCTTTGTAAAACCATTCTTTTTACTCTTTCGTTCAAATCAAGTTTTTTTGCATCTTTTTCATTTTTTGCAGCATAAAATGCATCAAATAAAGTTTGGAATCCTATTTGCCGTGCCATCATAGCTATACTTGAATTTCCTTTTTGCATATCAACTTTATCAATCCAGACTTGTTTTAGAGCGAGTTTTGATGCTTCAGCTTTTTCTAAATTTGTTGAATGCAAATCCTCATAATGTTCTAATCTTGTTCTAAAATCTCTTAAATCATAGATTATATTTAATACACTTCTTAAAATAGTATTAATATCTCCAAGTATTTTTGTTCCTTGTTGCTGCATTATTGTTACTTTTTGCCCAATCTCTCCAAAATGTCCTGAGCCAGGAGATGAAGAAAAATTATCAATTATTTTTTCAACATCATAACCAAATTCATCTTGCATAAGGTCTAATATAAAAAAATAAACTGATTCAACAGCTTCAGATGCAGAGTCATAAACTAATTTATGTTCTGTTAAACATTTTTGTCCTATATTTTGTTCAATTAATTGGGCTGCTGATTTAACTTCTACCATGGTTATTAAAAGAATATCTCTTTAAAAAATGTTTCTAATATATTTACTCTTGATAAGTTTAGTTAACTTCCTTTATCTTAATAATTTTTTCTAAAAAATTTGCTTTTTTATATTTTAAATGTTCAAAACTTAATCTAATCTAATTTTTTCATTGGAATTTTAAGGATTTTCACAAAAGTTTTATTAATTTAATGGGTAATTAAAATAGTTTCGATTAAAATTTTTTATTTTAATTGTTTTATTATTCATAATAATCTTACAAAAATTCTATTATGAAGAAGTTAAATAATTCAATTTAATACAATAAATTATAAAAACTTATTAATTGTTATATTATTATGAAGTTTTTTGGAAAGAAGAAAAAAGATGTTTTGGACTTAACTGGATACTATCGTAATCAGCAGGAAAAAGTGAAAAATATGAAAGAAGATATTAAAGAATCTGATTCTGTTAAGGAGAATGAAAATAATACTCCAAATAATAATGGCTTTGTTCCTTTTCCTTTTTTAAATACTGGGACAAATAATCAAGTTTCTGAAAATGTAAATGAGAGTTATAATGAAAAAGAAGAAAGAAGAAAAAAAGCTGCTAGGAGATTGATAGATATGACTGAGAAAATGGAGGATTTATCAAATCAAATTTATCATTTACAGCAAAGAATTGAAGTTCTTGAAAAAAAATTAGATGTTGGGAGATTTTAATCTTCTTCAGTTTCGTCTTCTGCATCCTCAAATTCTTCTTTAAGATTTATTTCATCAATTGGGCTGATTTTAAAGAGATATATGAATTTAGCAGAAAAATTCTATTTTTCATATTTTAAATAAGAATTTAAAGCATATAAATACAATTATTTAGAAATAATAAGAATATTCAAAAAATTTAAAAACTATTCTTTTTTTTTATTGTTTAGCTTTTAAAAGTTAGTTTTATGCAAGATGAAATACTGATTATAGGAAAAAAACTTTTAATTAATAATAGGTGTAAATTTCCCCTTAATTAAATTAAACTATTTTTGTGTTTATTACTTAAAATGTCTAAGAAAAACAATGAAAGGAAAATAAATTTTAAATATAATCTTAGTGAATACTGGAATTTTTTAAATAAGTATAAGTTTTTATTCTTTTTTCTTTTATTTATTGTTTTAATTGTTGAAATTTTGTTTGTTGCTGATAAATTTTTATTTAAGATAATTATAGATAATGGAACAGAATTTCTTGATGGAATAGTGAGTTTAGAATCTTTTGTTAAAATATTAATTACCTTATCAGGAATATTTATACTAGTTTTAATAATAAGGACTCTTGGAAAATGGTTGTCTATCTCGCTCTTGAATGTTTTGGAAGGAAAATTAATATTAGATGTAAAAAAGAAATATTTTAATCATATAATAAATTTGTCTTATAATTTTCATACTACTCATAAGACTGGTTCTTTAATTTCAAGATTAAATAGGGGGAGAGGAGCCATAGCAAATATGACAGATATCTTAATATTCCGGTTTGCTCCCTTGATTTTTCAATTAATAATTGTGGGTAGTTCTTTAATGTATTTTAATTTAAATGCAGGCATTGTTGTAGGGTGTATTACCCTCGCTTTTATTTCATATAGCTTTTTTATCCAAAATATACAACAGAAATCAAAATTGGATTTTAATTATCATGAAGATGCAGAAAAAGGATTTATAAGTGATGTATTTACAAATATAGATTCAATAAAATATTTTGGTAAAGAGATTTGGATAAAAAATAAATTTTCAAATGTAGCCAATAAAACAACACAGAGTATGTTGAAATATTGGTCTTATTATAAGTGGTTTGAAGCAGGTCATGTTTTGATTTTAGGAGTAGGAACTTTTTTATTAATTTATTTTCCCTTAATGAGTTTTTTAAATAAAGAAATCTCACTTGGAACTTTGGTATTCATTTTTACAATTTATGGAAATCTTGTTCAACCCATGTTCGGTTTTGTTTCTGGTATGAGAGGATTTTATAGAGCCTCTGCTGATTTTCAAGAATTATTTGAATATGGAAAGATTAAAAATGAAATAAGAGATAAACCGCATGCAAAGAAGCTACAAATTAAAAATGGAGAAATTGAGTTTAATAATGTTTCATTTAATTATGGAAAGAAAAGAGCTTTTTTATTAGATAATTTTAATTTGAAGATTAATAAAAATGAAAAAGTTGCTTTTATAGGACATACAGGTTGTGGTAAAACTACTTTAGTGAAACTCCTTTATAGGTTGTATGATATTCCTATAGGAGAGATTTTAATAGATGGAAAAAATATAAAAGATTTTAATCAAAAATCTTTAAGGGAAGGATTGAGTATAGTTCCTCAGGAATGTGTTTTATTTAATGATACTCTCTTAAATAATATTAAATTTTCAAATCCAAAAGCTTCAAGAGAAGAAGTTTGGAAAGCAATTAAATTTGCTCAGCTAGATAAATTTATTAATAATCTTCCAGATAAAGAGAAAACACTTGTTGGTGAGAGAGGGGTTAAATTATCTGGAGGAGAAAAACAAAGAGTTTCAATCGCAAGAGCTATTTTAGCTGACAAGAAGATTTTGGTTTTAGATGAGGCCACTTCTTCATTAGATTCTGAAACAGAGCATGAAATACAATGTGCTTTAAGTAAGCTGTTAAAAGGAAGGAGTTCAATTATAATTGCTCATAGATTATCAACTATTATGAGTGCTGATAGAATTGTAGTAATAAAGAAAGGAAAAATAGTTCAAGAAGGAAAACACGAAGATTTAATCAAACAAAAAGGAGAATATAAAAAATTATGGGATTTTCAAAAAGGAGGATACTTAAAAGATTTGAGTGAAAAATGAAAATTATCCAAAAGCGATTTAGAAAGGCAAAAAATTTTAATTAAAATAGCTGGAAGATTTGAAATATACAATTAATAAAAAATTTAAATATTATAAGAGTAAATTAGATGTTGGGAGATTTTAATATAATTTATTTAATAGTTGTTTCTTAAAAGTAGTTACAATACAGAAAGGTTTAAATAATAAAAAAATTAGAGATATTTTATGTCATTAACACTTAAACTATCATTTGCACATGAATTCAAAGAAGAAATGAAACTTTCGCAGATTATAAGAGTTGTAAATCTTATGGCTGTTCCAGATGAAGTTTTAATTAATGTAATTGGAGAGATATATAATAATTCAGAAAATGTTGAGACAAAATTACAAGAAATTAAGAAAGAAAATATTTCTAAAGGAACAATGCCAGATAATCAAGTTCAAGTAATTTATTCTTCATTGATTTCTTCTAAAGGAAATTTTGAGAATAAAAAAGGTTTTATTAGTTCTCCAGATTTAAGAACTCTTGAAAATTGTGTTGATGATTATAAAACAGCAATTGTTACTCCTGATGCAACTTTAATTGGAAGAAAAAATGAAAAACCAGAAATAGTTTTTTCAGATTATTTAAAGGGTTCTAGGAATTTAAGATTGATGCAAGTTGATGCTTTTAAATATCCTGAAACTGCAAGATTATTTTATCAATTAAGAAATTTTGAAGATTGGAAAAAATCAAAATTATTGGAAGCTTATCCAATTATTGGAGATGTTCAAAGAGAATATTTTGAGGAATTTGATTCAAGAAGATTTAGTATTTTAAATCAAGAGAATTTAGCAGAAAAATTAGATATTTCAGATTCAACAGTTTCAAGATTATTATCCAACAGATTGATTGAAGCCAGGAATATTTATGGAGAGGAAAAATCTCTGTATTCTAAAGATTTGCTGAAAACAAAAGATGATGTAAAAAAATATAAAATACTCCCATTAATTAATAAAGTATTCTTGGAAGAATTTGAAATAAGAAAAGCTTATTCTGATAGAATAATTAAAGAAAAACTTAATGGAAGAATAAAGACGAGAACTATCTCAAAATATAGATTAAAAGCAAAAGTTCCAGGAACACCTGGGAGAAATAAAGGATATAAAGATAATTCATTACAAGAGCCTTATCAAATGTCTCAAGATTGATTATGAATTTTATAATTAAATATAAATAATTTATTAATATGAATTTAAAAAAACCAAAAAATAAAGGAAGTAATGATATTGGAAAAATTATCTTGCCTAAAATTATAGATAGTTCTGTGAGTTTTATTTCTCATCAAACTATAGAGAGAGGAGGTTTTTTATATGGAATAAAAGAAGGAGGTAGGGTTTATATTGGTTCATTTTCACATTGCTTTCCCTTAGAAAAAAGAGAATTTAAAATAGATAATTTTAATATTATTGGTGAGGGTGGAGAAGAATACAAGAAAATTCATAGTAAAATATGCCATAAAGGAGAAAAAACTTTTTCTAATTTTGTTCAAATAGCCTATCATTCTCATCCAAAATTATCATTGAGAGATTTTACAAAAAAAGAAAAAGAAAATTTAGAAGAAAAATATCCGGGGTATAATAAAAATTTGGAAGAGCTAGTAAAATTGTTTGATAGTAATTGGTTAAGTGAAGATGACAAGGATTTTGCTAGAAAATATTCTTCTTATGGATTATCAATTCTAAGTATTGGTAAAGATAAAGATGTTAGGAATATAATTCCTTTTAATAATTTAAAATTATCTGGATTTTTAACTTTAATTACCGGAATGAAATATCTTTTTGGAAAAGAAGAATCAAGATTACATGGTTTTCAGGTGAATAAAAATAAAAATGTTTTTGAAATCCCAATAATAATTGCAGAGAAATCAGGAGATTATTTAGATGAAAAAAAATGCTTGCAGATAATGGAAAATATGCAGCCATTATCTTTGATGGTAAGGGAATATTATAAGGAGTATTCTGAAAAATATAAATCAAAATTTCCTAAATATGCTCAAAAAGTCAATTTTTTGTTAAAAGGTTCTTCATTAGATATAAAAATGAAGAAATATAAATTACATAATTTTTCTTAGCAGAACTTTTATTAATGGCTTTTGTTTTTAGAATATATGGATAAAAAGAATCTTGAAAAAAAAACCTGTGCATATGCTTTAAAGAATGCAATTGCATATAATGGAAAAGCACAGCAAGGGGCAGTTATATCTGCATTGTTTAATGAAGGTTTGAAAAGAGAAGATGTAAAAAAATATATTAAAATTATCTCTAAAATTATGAAAAAAATTAATAATTTATCTTTAGAAAAGCAAAAAAAAGAATTTGAAAAATTAGAGGATGAAGTTTCTGAAAGAAAAACTCGCGAGGGTTTGCCTGAATTGCCTAATGTAAAAAAGTCTGGGGTTGTTATGAGATTTGCTCCAAGCCCTTCTGGGGCTTTTCATATTGGGCATGCTTTAACAGCTTCTCTTTCTTTTTTGTTTGTAAAAAAATATGGGGGAAAATTTTATGTGAGAATTGAAGATACTAACCCAGAGAATATTTACAAGCCAGCATATAAAATGATTAAGGAAGAATCTAAATGGCTTTTTGACAATGCTAAAGAATTAGAAATTTTTATCCAATCTGAAAGAATGAATTTTTATTATAATTATGCAGAAAAATTAATTAAAAATTCTTCAGCTTATGTTTGCACTTGTTCTGCAGATGATTTTAGAGAATTTGTTAAAAAAAAGGAGGAATGTCCTTGTAGGAATTTAGATATTAATGAAAACTTAGAAAGATGGAAGAAAATGTCGTCTAAAAATTCAAAAAAGAATTTTAAAGAAGGTGAAGCTGTGTTAAGATTTAAAACTCCTGAATCTATTGGAGGTATTACTCATAAAAATCCTGCTATGAGAGATTTTCCTTTAGCAAGAATTAATGAAACAGAACATCCTTTGCAAAAAAAGAAATATCGTGTCTGGCCATTAATGAATCTTTCTGTTGCTGTTGATGATATTGAAACAAAGATTACCCATATTATTCGTGCAAAAGATCATAGAGATAATGCAGAAAGACAAAAAATGATTTTCTCTGCATTAGGTTTTAAAATTGAAAAAGATTTTCCCTGGACAGGTTTTTTAGGAAGAATTCATTTAAAAGATTTCAAATTATCTTCTAGTCAAATAAGAAAAGATATTGAAGCAAGAAAATATAAAGGGTGGGATGATTTAAGATTACCCACACTTGCATCCTTAAAAAAACAAGGATATAAACCCCAAGCCTTTTGGGGATTTGCAGAAAAAAGAGGATTATCTGAAGTAGATAAAATTCTTGATAAAAAAGAGTTTTTTAAATTATTAGATGATTTTAATTTAGAAAGTAATGATAAAAATATTTAAAAACTCTTTTTTCATTAAATAATCATAATTTAATAAAATTGAAAGGAGGTTTAAAATAAATATGTTTAAAGACAAAAAAGCTATGTCAGGTATTATCACGACAATTATGATTGTGGCACTTGTGCTTGTTTTATTCATTATTGTATGGGGTGTTATTTCAAATATAGTTAATTCTCAAGCATGTAATGCTGAACTTTCCGAGATGTGTACAGATACAAGCCTTTTAATTACAGGAATTTCATGTACTTCTACGACGAATTGTGATGTTGTTGTTAAACGAACTAGGGGGAGTAGTGACTTAGAAAGTGTAACTATCTCAGTTTCAGATGGGAAAAATAGTTTAACCAAGACTTTTGCTGGTGGATTAGATAACTTACAAACTAAAGAATTCGCGGTAACAGGAACAACAGCTTTATCAAGTACTATAGGTAATAAAGGAGATGTTGCTGCATCAGTTAAAGGAACAACTGACATGTGTAAGAATGAGGTAATAGTATGCCCTGCTTTTAGTTATTCAGGGTAATTTGATTTTTTATTTTTTTATTTTTTTTTTAATTAAATTTAAAAAGACTTTTTTATTTATTTTTTTATGATGTTTAGGAGTTGTCGGCATTGTTAGAAATAACAGGAATTTTAATTTTTCTAATCTGGAATTTATCTTAAATATCAAAGAAGCAAAGTTTTTTAATTGTTCTAGATTTAAATTAAGTAAATGGCGATTGTGGTCTAATGGTTATGACGTACGGTTGTGGAAAAATAGCTTTGCAAATTCCGTGAAAAGAGAGTTCAATTCTCTCCTTTCGCCTTTTTATACAGAAAACAAGAGGAAATTAAAATGAAATCAACTGAATTAATTAAAGGTTTTAAGGATTTTACAGGAAAACAAGCTGAAAAACGTGCAGTTATAATGGAGATTGTTAAGAGTATTTTTCAGAGATATGGTTTCCAACCAGCAGAAACTCCTGTAATTGAGTCTGAAGAATTTGTTAAAGGAGATGATATACAATTAAGTGACGAAGCTGTTTCAGATATTTATAAATTAAAGGATAAAGGAAATAGAAAACTTGCTTTAAGATATGAATTTACTTTTCAATTAAAACGTTTAATGGAGAATAAAAAACTTCCTTATAAAAGATTCCAGATAGGACCTTGTTTTAGGGATGAGCCTGTTAAGGGAAATAGATTAAGGCAATTTACAACTTGTGATGCAGATATTATTGGTTTGTCAAAAGATATCCCTGAAAAAGATGAAGCAGAAGTTTTAGCAGTTATTAAAGAAATTTTAGATAGCTTGAAAATTGAATTTGTTTTGTATATAAACAACAGAAAATTGCTTAATGAAATTTTAGATGAATTTAGGGTTAAGGAAAAAGATAAAGAAAATATAATAAGAGAAATTGATAAACTTGACAAACTTCCAGCAAAAGAAGTTCGTGAAAATTTAAAAAAATATAATTGCGATAAAATAATTGATGTTTTCAAAAAATCTGAAACTTATTTTAGAAAATATAAATCTTATTTAGAGATTGAAAAATTAATGAGATATTGCAGTTATTATGGTATTAAACCTATTTTTTTAGCTTCATTAGCACGAGGACTTTCTTATTATAATGGAACTGTTTTTGAAATTAAAACAAAAAAAATTAAAGAAACAATTTGTGGGGGTGGAGCTTATGAATTTAACAAAATACAGTGTTTTGGTTTTGGTGTTAGTATTGATAGATTACAAATTTCAACAGATATGATAATTAATTTAGATAAAATTTTAATTGTTTCTCTTGAGCAGGATAAAAAAGCTATTGAAATTGCCCAAAAATTAAGAGTTCAAAATAAAAATGTTTCTATTTTTTATGGAAAACCCTCAAAAGCTTTAGAATATGCAAATGCTTATGGAATAAAAAAAGTTATTTTTGTTGGGCAAAAAGAAATTGAAAAAAAGAAATTTATAATAAAAAATATGATAACCGGAAAAGAAAGATTAGTTACCCTTGAGAAAATAAAGAAAATTTAAAATGAAAAAATTAGAAAAAGTTATTAAATTTACTGTTCCATTGTTAATTTTTGCAATTATCTCTGCATTTTTTATTAATATTAAACTTGTGATAATAAGTTTTTTTTCATTATTACTTTTAATAGGTTATATAATTTATAAGGAAAAAATAGGACAGGAGTTAATTGTTGCTTTTTTAATTTCTATTGCATGGTGTTCTTATTATTTCTATGAATATACAACTTTTAATTTATTTATGGGTAAAATAAATCTTTTTCCATTAATTGCTTTTACATTTGGTTTAGTTTTTTTAAGGGAAATTTATGAGAAAATAAAAGGAAAATATAAATTTATTAAAATATCCCTTTTTTATGTCATTTGTTTGTTTATAGTTGAATATATTGGGTATTATTTGCTTAATATTAAATTAATTAGCTCTTTTCCCAGTTTGTTAAATCTTGGAATAATTCATGCACCATTAATTATGAAAATATTTTATGTTTTTATTGGACCAGTTTATATTTTAATTACAGATTATTTAAAAGTTAAATAAATATTTTTTCTTTTTGATCAAGGAATAATTTCGGGACCAAAGTATTTTTCATAAAAAAAATGTTCTTCTGAGATTATATCTTGTTTTATTAATTCCTTAATTTTAGGAAGAATTCTTTTTATTTCTTCAATTAAGTGAATTACTGTTTTGCAAATTAAATCCTGTTCTTCTGGGGGCCAGAGTTTTGCTTTATTTGAATAAAGGCATCTCCCTCCACAAATATCTAAGTATTTGCAGGAGATGCATGGTTCAGAAACAAAAATTTTTTTAAGAGTATTAGGATTAGAATCTCTAATATTACCTACATAAAAATCTTTTATGCTATTCATTATTGGACAGCAAGTTATTTTTCCATTAGTTGTTATGGTGTAATTAATATACCCACTTCCACAGCGTAATTTTGAAGGTTTATTATAATAAAGAGATTCGAAAATTCCCATAAAGGGATATAATTTTAAAACAATCCCTGATTTCATTTTTTCTAACCAGTAATTTAAAAGCCTTGTTA
>Ga0307990_1000726_pt1 | contig 28386 bp, 26 predicted proteins | sample EllFjometagen129_FD_203168 | JGI IMG/M metagenome (GOLD analysis project Ga0307990, IMG submission 203168) | Marine microbial communities from Ellis Fjord, Antarctic Ocean - #129 | ecosystem: Environmental > Aquatic > Marine > Unclassified | place: Southern Ocean | collected 2014-10-08
ATTATTCTGTCCTTAATTATTCTGATCAAATTCCCCGGTGGCCGGGGCGAGGGTGGTTTTTTGGACAAAGGTGGTTTCGAAAAGTTTGTTGAGCGGTTCGGGCTGGATCAGCTCATTCGGGGCGCCGAGCGCTGCGCCGCCGGACACACCCAGTGTGAACGGGGTGGAGAGCGGATTGCGGAACAGTGCCTGGAAAATCATCCCGCTGGTTGCCAGTGCCACTCCGGCCAAAAATGCGGTCAGTACCCGCGGGATACGCAGTTTGAGTAGAATCTCCATTCCCGCCGGGTCATGCAGAACATCGGTACTTCCAATCATTGGAAAAACCAATAATGAACATGCTGCCAATAGAGCCAACACGATAAACTTTAATTTAAACGAACAATTTTCTCCCACGAATCCACACGAATTTTCACGAATAGAGGGATTTCTTATTTGTGCTGATTCGTGTGATTCGTGGGCGGATCTCATTATTCTGTCCTTAATTATTCTGATCAAATTCCCCGGTGGCCGGGGCGAGGGTGGTTTTTTGGACAAAGGTGGTTTCGAAAAGTTTGTTGAGCGGTTCGGGCTGGATCAGCTCATTCGGGGCGCCGTGTGCGAAAACGGTACCGTCTTTGATGGCGATGATGCGATCGGACCAGTGGGCGGCGCTGTTGAGGTCGTGGTTAACCGCCACGATGGTGGCGCCGCGCTCCTGATTGATTTTCTTCAGCAACTGCATCACCTCCGCCTGATGCTTCCAGTCGAGGAAGGTGGCGGGTTCGTCCAGCAGCATCACCGGTGTTTCCTGGGCGAGGGCAGCGGCAATATAAACTTTCTGACGTTCGCCGCCGGAAAGGGTTCGCAACAGTCGATCGCGGAACAAGTCGGTTCCGGTGACTTCCAGCGCGTTTTCGACTGCCTGAATATCTTTTTTCTGCGCGGGCGAGAGCGGGGAAAGATAGGGGTAGCGTCCCATCATGACGAAATCGAAAACGGGCAGGGGAAATTCCATGTCGTGGGTTTGCGGAACATAACTGACCTGCCGAGCCAGTTCTTTGGCGTTGGCGGTTGAGCATTCCGTTCCGGCAACCCGAACGCTTCCCTGATAGGGATACATACCGAGCAGGCAGCGCATCAGTGTGGTTTTTCCCGCGCCGTTTGGCCCGATGATGGAAACGTATTCGCCTTGGGCAATATCCAGAGAGATATTGCTCAGAATGGAGTTCCCGCTCAACTCTACGGAAACGTCTTCAATTTGGATAATCGGGTTCATTATTTTAGGCAGAATGATTTTTAGGCAGAATGATGCAGACAGGAAAGTTCAATCTGGTTTTGGTCAAAATTAATCCAAAAAAGTTCGTTAAATTTAGATGTGTTCAGGTATTTTAGTAGGTTGTTTCCGAGACTGTTTTTCTGTGCACTTAAGCCTGATATGTGGAGAGCCGAGTTGGGCGATAGCGGAATGAATCGTTGGTGTTCATTCTCTAAGTGAATGCCCAGGAAATAACAAAGGGCTTCCTTATAAAGGCTTGTAGAGAGGTATGCGCCCCAATCATTTAATATCTCTTCTAGTAGTGATGGGATTTTTTGCGCTGATTCGTTTTGAGGATTCCATTCGCTAGTATTAATAAAAAATGCGGAACGGGTTTCATTTTTTAACGATGTCGAAATAAAGCGCCATTCTAGAGAATCGGGTCTGAAATTTATGATTTTCCCATGTTGAGTGTTCGCAAGGAAAAGATAATTCAGGATTTGCGCTTCATGCGGTTTTGCAATAGATGACACCGCTTTCAGCTCATAAATATTTCCATTGATCAGTAGATCAATGAAGTAGTTTTTGCAAAATCCATTGTGGGAAACAGAGATGCAGGCCTCTTCGACGGTCTCTAATCCGATTTTTGCACACCTTGATGCAAGATGATGGCGGTAATCGGACTCATTCCACAGGCTCCCTATTTCATTCTGTAGGGCAAATGCTTGCCCCATAACTTGATAGTCTATTTCGTTAAATTCTTCCTGTGATAGTTGAGTGGGTGTCTGTGAGTATTTTACAGGCATCATTCTGCCTCCAAATCATTCTGCCTAATTACGGTGGAAAGGTCTTCTAGGAGTTTGACAAAGCGGGGGCCGGGGATAAAGGCGTAACTGTTGGTCATCGTCACGGCACGATAGGGTTTCCAAGCTTCGGATAAATTCTTGGGGTGCAGGCTCAGCCTGCTTCCAGTGTCTGGAACGAGGTCAATCACAAGATCAGGATCGATGACGCGCAGGCCTTCGGGTGAAATTTCGGGATATTTGATGGCGGTCTGCTTGCAGGCATTGATGCCGCCGGCAAGAGCAATGAGGTCGTCATAGAAGGTGTTGCGCGCCGCGATATACATGCGGGTCAACTGTTCATCGTGACCAACGCAAACCAATACGCGGGGTTTAACGTAGGACAGGCTTCCAGCCTGTCTGCGGTTGGTCGGCTTTGCTTGGGCAGACAGGCTGGAAGCCTGTCCTACTTTGCTTTTCAAACATTGGAAAAGTTCATTTGCTTCGACTTCCGCACCGCAGGCTTCGCCGATGATGAGGATCGATTGGAGAATCTCATCAATGCGTTCATGCGGCACACCGAGAAAGTCGATGCCGAGCTGGTTGAGCTGTGCGGCGATTTCCTCCTGCGAGTCGAGGCCGATCACTAGATCGGGCTGCAGGGCAATAATCATTTCCCAGTTGGGATCGTAGGTTCCGCCGACGTGAGGCTTTTTTGCCGCTTCCGGCGGATAAGTGCTGTATTTGCTAACGCCGACAACTTCGTTGCTGAGCCCGATTGCGTAGAGAATTTCCGTTACGTTTGGCGCCAAAGAAACCACGCGCAATATTCCACACTTGCGCAAGTGTGGACTATTTTTGGGCTCGCCCCCGCACCCGGCGAGAAGCAGGGCGGCGGCGAGGAGCAGGATGGAAAAAACGTTTTTCATCAGAATTTCAATGACAGACCGCCATACACGCCGAGTCGTGCCGTGTTGTATCCGTAGTTCGTTTCGTAGTCTTCGTCGAGCAGGTTGTTGATCCGTCCGAACAGTTTGATCTGTTCTGTTAGCTGGTAGCTTGTCGCCAGATTGGCCAGTGTACAGGCATCATTTTTGACCGGTGTTGCAGGGAAGGCGCTGAAGTTCATGTCGTCGGTGCTTCCGCGATAAGTCACATTCAGATTGATATTCCATTTTGGGGTCGGCGCATAGTTCAGCACAGCCGATAACTGGTGTTCGGGACGGCGAAGTTCAAAGCTGTTGCCAGACGACTTGTCGTCGTTATCCTGATAGGTGTAGGAGCTGTAGACGTTCAGATTGCTCATGATCTGGTAGTTGAGATAGATTTCGATTCCTTCTGCGCTGGCTTCATCAATATTTTCATTGGGAAGCCCCCATCCGACATAGGTGATAAAGTTTTTATAGTCGGTGTGGAAGTAGGTGATACCGACAGCGGCATTTTTAGTGAGCGGCTGGTCTATCCCGATTTCCCAGCCCTTGCTTGTTTCCGGTTGCAGGTTGGGATTGGCGTTGCCCCATGAATTGTCATACAGCTCGGAAAGGGTGGGGCTGCGGAAGCCGGTGCCATAAGCGGCCCGCAACTTGGTTTTTATTAATGGAACGATGTAGGCTGTGTCAGCATGGTAGGTGGTTTTCCCTTTATATTCGCTGTGCTCGCTGCGGCGGACTCCAAACGTTACAAACCAATTATCGCGAAGGGTGATGCGGTCTTCAAGATATACGCCGAAGATACCCATATCTTCCTTGCTGGCTAGACCGGAGGAGTTGGCCTCGCTGTATTCGTAATCTGCTCCGAAAACGATTTCCTGCCGGTCGAACAAAAGATTGTTTTGCCAGTCAAAGCCGTAGGTTTCCAGATCATAGTAGGTGTTACCCCATCCCGGATCGGTTGTGTCGCGTGTTTGATCAAACACGCTGAGCATAAATTTCGAAACGAGCTGATCGTCCCAGAGTTTAGCGCCGAATTCTGTGCTGAGAAAGGTCTGCTCCTGTTCGGTTTTAGCACCGTTTTCAATAATAGCCCCTAGAAAGGAGCTTGTGTCGAAGTCAACCTTACCTTCCTCATGTTGCACCATCAGGTTGATAAAGGTGTTTTCGGCCGGAATGATCCCAATCTTTGTGTAAAGCGTTTCCCGATCAAAGGCGTCGTCTTCCCTTCCTCCACCCTGTTTTTCACTGTACGAGGAGAAGCCATCTGTGTGGTATTTTTCTATACAGGCATAATAATTCAGCCTATTCGTGGCACCGGAAGTGCCCAAACTTGTTTTCCATGTGTTATAGGATCCGGCTTCCGAATTTAGAAAAACGGAAGGCTTTCCTTCTCCCTTCTTCGTGATGATATTGATAACGCCCGCCATCGCGTCTGCGCCGTGCACGACGCCCTGCGGTCCACGCAGGACTTCGACTCGTTCAATCAGAAAAACCGGAAACTGTGAGAGATCGGCACCTCCGAATGCGGAGTTGTCGTTAATCGGGATACCGTCGACTAGAACTTTGGTCGCACTACCTTTTGCTCCGCGCAGAAAAATCGACGAACGCTGACCGGATCCGCCATCCTGCGTAATGGAAATTCCCGGAAGACTTTGAAGTGCCTTCAGGGTATCAGAGTAACCCGCCTGTTCGATGCGTTCTCCGGTCAGAATGCTTTGACTACTGCCTGAATAGTCAACGGGAGAGAGCATGCGGGTTGCGGTGACAACAATGCGATCGATCGTTTGAACGGTGTTGGTGGTTTCGGCGGTCGCGCCAAGGGCGGCGGCGCAACATGCTGCGGCGATGAGCTTTCTCATGCGTTCCTTTTCTATCCCTTTTACGCGGGGACGGGTTCAGGTTCATGCAGAAAGGACGGTACTCCGACTTTAACGGTTGCGCGACAGTGGCTGATTTGCACAGCACTTCCCCGGCACTTCTGCGGTAAGCAACGCAACGTAAACAAGGCGATGGAACGGGTCAAGGCAAATGAGTATGACTCCCCGTTTTTCCAATGGTTGGAAAAATCAGGGCGCACGTATCCAACCCTTGGAAAAGAATATCGGTTTTGTTCCAGACGGACGGCGCTTCGGAGAGGACGAAGTCTTGGTTGTAGAGGTAAGCAGAATACCCGGCCCAATTCTTTTTATATGTTTTCAAGCATTGGGGCCTTGAGGCCACTATAGTTGATGTTTTGAATGATTTCTCAGTATTTTTTAACGTCTGGGATCGAGTCGGAGTAAAAAAATTCCAGTCAAAAATAGGATCAGGTGCGATATTTTTTGATTGATCAAAAACCATAAATTATATTCAAAAATAAAGCTTCCATCAAGAATAATTTAACGGTAATTTCCATGAGCTTGGGGAAAACGAAGGACTATTTTCAACGGCGAAGCATTGGAACCGGAGGCATATGTAATGAAATCAATCAAAAAGAGTGGATTTACGCTCGTTGAAGTTGTGATTATTGCTACAATAATCGGTTTGCTGGCTGCGGTCTGCATTCCGTATAGCTTTAAGGCCTACTCCCTTTCATTGAACAAAATCAAACACCGGAATATTACTGAGATAGAAAAGGCAAAAGGGATTCTTACGTTGCCGGTTTCTGCGGGTATTCCCGGAGCCGCGGGTTTGTATGATCGGGAACTTCTGATTGATGAGCAGCCTGAACTTCTAGAAAAGATCTGTGCCTCATTGAGTATTAACAACTTGGACGAGCTTGAGATCGATGGAGAGAATGTCCGGATTGGTAGCCTGTCGAGTAAGGCAGTCTATTCCCGCTCCGGCGCAACCGCTGACTAAAAAACCGCGCGGTTCTCAAGATGTGCGCTTTTCCCCGGCTACTACTTTAGTCGGAAATTCTCCTGTCTTGGTTTTTGTTCCAACCGTTGATTAAAACGCTTCAAATGAGTATAAATTTTCTCCATGAAGTTATTCGACGCCCACTGCCACTTGCCCGAAGGAAGCATCGATTCGATGCTGGAGCGCGCGACCGCAGCCGGTGTCGCAGGAATGGCCGTCTGCGGCACATCGCCATCTGACTGGGCTCAGGTTTTCCAATGTTCGGAAGCCGGTAGCACCGGAGGGCTTGCTGTTTTCCAAGGGTTGGAAGTTTCCCCTCAAATTTATCTAGGCATCGGGCTCCACCCTTGGTTTGTTCCCGCCGATGGCGGGATAAATTCCAAGGAGTGGAAGGATTCTTTCCAGACATTGGAAGCCTGCTTGGCCGAAGACAAAACAGAAGCCGCCATGCTATGGCTCGGCGAAACGGGCCTAGATTTTTCTGAAAGATTCACGAACCGAATAGAGCAGGAAGAATGTTTTGCGGCGCACCTGGATCTGGCGCGGGAGCTGGATCGCACAGTCACCGTTCACTGTGTGCAAGCGTGGGGGCGGATGGTTGAGATCTTGCGCGAGCACCCCGCACCCAACGTGATGCTTCACGCCTACAGCGGTTCGGAAGAACTGATCCCAGAGCTGATCAAACTCAACGGCTGGTTTTCATTTGGCGAAGCGGTGATGAATCCGAAAGCCAAGCGGGCGAGGGCTGCGGTGATCGCGGTTCCGGATGACCGCCTGTTGATCGAAACCGACTCGGACGGGGAACCGGGAAAGCTGATCGATGTGGCACGCGCTGTTGCGGAGCTGCGCGGCGTTCCGGTTGAGGAGATTGCGGAACTCACCTTCAACAACGCTCAAACGCTGTTTGTTTCAGCCGTAGAGAGTTTTAACCACGGAATACACTGAACACACGGAAGAGAGTTTTACTGCCAGCGATTCATCTTTAGTCTATGTTCGTCAGTTGCCAAGTTTTCCGCAGATGTGCGGTCGAGATGTGACGGTGTAGCCACCTACTCCAAGCATCTCGAAACAAAGCAGATGTGGTAAAATCGTCAACCCGTATTCGGGTTAAAATCCTGAAAACACTCTTGTGCTGAACGGGAACAACCTCTCTGGAGTCAAACTGGCTAAACCGTTTTCAGCATTTTAACTGTCGGACATAGAGTCGAAGGTGAAGACATAAAGGTTCTCCACCTTGTCTCTGGCCCAGGGGGTTTTGCGTAAAAACTTGAGCGAGGATTTGATGGAGGGGTCGCTCTTAAAGCAATTGATATTGATGTGATAGGCCAGCTGCTGCCAGCCGTAATAATCCTCCAGCCGGATTAACGCTTTTTCTAGCGTCACCCCATGCAGTGGGTTGTTTATCTGCTCATCACTCATGACGTAGTTGTAGCACCAAATTTATGCGTTGGAAAGGTGCGCGAGGCTACGGATGGGGAAGGGGAAGTTCTAACTACTTATTGCCACTTCGTTGCTGTCGCAAGCGTCAGCCTCTTTCCGCTTTGCTACAAGTCACACTAATGATTTTTGTAGGGCGGGGAGCATGACCCCACCGTGCGGTGCAGGGTGAATTTTTACCACAAAATACACAAACTACACGAAAGCGGTGCGGGACAGGCTGCAGAGAACACAAATAATTTTGACAGGATAACAGGATTTACAGGATGGAAAAGGTAGGGATGGCTCCCCGCCTTTGGCGGGGCAAGCGCCGAGTTTATCCCGAAGAATGCGGGACCGTCCGATGCGGGTCAGGTTCCTTGTCACGCCGGAGCTTTAGCAAAGGAGGATTTGCCACAAAAAACACGAAAAATCACAAAAGGTAGGGAGGGCTCCCCGCCTTTGGCGGGGCAAGCGCCGAGTTTATTCCGAAGAATGCGGGACCGTCCGATGCGGATCAATTTTTGCAAAATGATGGACAGCAGAATGATTCCAACACCCAGAAATAGAGAGCTCAGTCAGAATAATTAGGGTCAGAATGATTTCTATTCATGCATACAGGATTCTCTTCCCATTATTTTGACCTTAATTATTCTGACTAAAACAGATCCGGCTTGGTTGGTTTGAATAAACGGATACAGGGGTTAATCTTCAACCCGGATATTTTACGTTTCTGTTTTCTTCCCTTCCTCCTCTCTTTCAAATCCCGTAAGCTGATCGGAATATTGTTCGGCCCCGAATCGGTCGGGTTGCTGTAGGCAGGTGTCAGCTGTTCGTAACAAAACGGATCAAGGGTTAAAAGATAGGATTACCCGTCCTGAGCTGCGTCGAAGGGACACCGTTGATTAGATTTATAAATTCACAGAGAGGAAAAATGATGACTAAGGTTAAATTAACATTATGTATATTTGCTATTGCCGCATCGGGGTTTTCAATGGATCTCGTGGTTTCCCCAGCAAGCATGGATTGGTTGGATCAAGGATTTGTCGAATTCTCCATTTCTAATCTAACCGTTGGCGCAGAGGTAGAACTCACCGCCTTTGTCGACCTGAACGGAAATAGCGTGGTGGATGGAAACGATCCGTTCATCGCCCAGTTTGAACTAGAGGATGGTCTGACCAATGTGTTTGGTGCAGTCACCTTGGTTGATGATAACGACGGAACAACAAACGGAATGATCAACGCAACCATTTCCTTCTATGGAAACAGCCGTTTGCACACCCTCGGCGACTATATTTGGAAAGCAACCGAACTGGATGGATCGGGTAGCCCCGTCGCAACCAATTGGGCAGGCTTTTCAGTAACCCAGCTCCCATCCGCAATCCGGGTTAACGGCGAGGTGCGCGATCATGTCACCTCCAACACGGTGGCCGGAGCTTATGTGGAACTGGAATATTTTTCCGATCTAACCGGTTTGTCCCCCAGCACATGGGCCGATGAAAATGGTGCGTTCTCCATTTGTCTCCCCAGTGGGATTTCCTCCAACGAGGTGTTGGGTGTTTACGCGGCGGCGGCAGGATATATGTCCTCCTCGGAAGATCCTGATGGAAACCTCATCTCTATAGTCGTATTCACCAACGGCCTGGCAACAGGTACAAACACTCTGGTTCGGCCTCTTCTTGTGGTTTCCTCCAGTCCTTCATACAACCTGTACGACATCACAGGAACGGTTTATTTGATTGAGCCAGCCGACGGCGGCGGAGTCGAAACCAATGCTCTTTCAGGAGCCATGGTTGAAATTGAGTACCCCTCTTTTGGGGATGAGGACGACGGTGACACCTCCTCTTTTGATGTTTCGGATACGAACGGAACTTTTTCTCTTGTTTTCTCAGCGGCTGAAGATGAGTGGGATTCCGCAACTCTTAGTTGTGACACCTCCCTTCTCAACCTGCGCGGAATCGTTTCATCTCCCGTACAGATTACCATTACAGGATCAACCAATGGCATTGCACTCTATTGCACCCCGGCAGAAGCCTTGGTCAGCGGCACCGTAACCGATCTGACGACAACCAATCCAATCAGTGGAATGGAAGTGGATTTAATCTTATGGAACGATGACGCGGGTATGGCATACACCCTCAGCAATGGAACTTATGAGGTCGGTGCATCGGCAGGAACCTACGGCATTCAATGCGATGGGGATTTGCTCGCTCTAAAACGCTATGTCTACAACAGTGACGCGGGATATCTTTATCTCGAAAACCTCTCTCAGGGAGAGGTGCGAAGCGATCAGGATCTCGCCTATGAAAAAGGAATGATCCTCTCTGGGCATGTCTACTCCGAAAGCGGCTCACCCCTCGGCGGTGGAGATGCCATTCTGGTTCAACCTAGCGAAGATGACTGGGAATACCGCATCGGGGATTCCATCGTGGCCTTTGATGGGCACTACAACCTGCTCGCTCCCGCCGGAACATGGACTGTTCGCACCGAGAATGAAGACGGAGCATGGATCGACCTCTACTATGCCAACTGTCTAATTGGAAATAGCGCGCAGGCCACTCCCATTGTCGTGAGCAATGCCCCCATTAGCGGAATCGATTTCTATCTCACCGCAGGCACACGCCTTCAGGGAAGCGTCTTGACCGCCGATGCCTTTGCCGCCAGTGATGTTCAAATGGGCGCCTTTCGATTGGACGGATCGGGGCAGCTTGATCTTGTGGGAACCGGAATAACGGATCGGGACGCCGGTGCATTTAACTTCGTGGTGCCGAGCGGAAGCAACATCTATCTCCGCGCCAATAGCGATGGGTTTCAAACTCCCGACACCTGGTACGGCGATGTGGGATCACACAATCTGGCGACCCCCATTCTTCCAATCCTTGGAACAACTCAAAGCAACCTCAACATTCAGATCCTTGCCGGATATCAGGTCGAGGTGACTGCACTGGATCAATTCGACCTGTCGTTAATTCCCGACATAACGATTGCCGCATTCGACGCGGCCTCCAACCAATATGGCTCCGCCGTCTATCAGTGGGGTGCATGGAATATTTTCGTGCCCACCAACACCCCGCTCACCTTCTTTGCCGATGCGGCAGGGTATGAAGGGGAATTCATAACCAACACCTATATCTTCGCCGATGCTGGATATATCCAGCGCGCAGCCAACAACTATGTCCATCTGGAGCTCGTGCTGCACTCCTCATCGCTCGACTCGGACAACGACGGACTTCCCGACTATCTGGAAGACTCCGTTCCCGATAACGAATTCTGGCCGGAAGATTATTCAAATCCGAAAAACCCAGATACGGATCAGGACGGAGTCGGCGACTACCAGGAATACGTCGCAGGCACCGATGCCCGGAACGGTGGCAGCATCTTCAAGATCACCGACGCCATCCCTTCGGGCACCGGCCTGACCCTGTGGTGGAGCTCCGTGCCGGGACGCGAATACACCGTGCAGCTTTGTCCCGACCTTATTGAAGGAAGTTGGAGCAACATCCATACCGTGGTCGCCTCGAGTTCCGAAACCTCCTATGCCCCTGAAGCCACCGCCTCCAACGACTACTATCGGATTCAGGTCGTCGCCCCATAGAACATCCAAACCTCAAAAACAAAAAGCCGGAGTCAATCGCTCCGGCTTTTTTCGTTCCTTTCTCCATAAATAAACGGAACACACAGAATAGAGGGTAGGGAGGGACGGTGGCCTCGCCGTCCGGTGCGGATGGAAGAGTGGGATTCCTCGCAGAGCCGCAGAGGCCGCAGAGTTTTCACCACGGAACACACTGAACACACGGAACAGGGTGGGGCAAACTCGGGACAGGCGGATGGAAGAGTGGGATTCCTCGCAGAGCCGACCGAAGGGGTCCAGCCTTCGCATAAAGCTTCCGCCTTCGAAGAACTACGGCGAGACAGGACGCGGACAGGCAATCCTATAATTTAATGTTTTCCAGGATTTGGAAACATCCGTTTCAATCCGCGTGATCCGCGGTCAAATTTTTCTTTTTGTGTTCATAAAATCATTTCTTTGGGTCTTGAACCGTGCCTTCGGCACTATTTTCTATCGAAAATTATTTGTCGCTACGCTTCAAGTTGTCATAAAAACAGGCTTTCTGAAATATATGATATCCGATATAAAAGTAGCTGAAAACAGCTGTTTTGGAGGCTAAATATATGACATATCATATAAAATAATCCGGGTTTCCGGGGTCCCGCCAACGCTAAAAGCTTCCGCCTCGGTTCTTCCTCTGCTCAGTGCGGGGCAGGTTTTGACAGAATGATGGATAACAGAATAATTTTTTGGGAATGGGGAATAGGGAATGTTTACCACCCGCTCATAAATTTGCTGGAGGAACCTCCGAGGGGCCCCGAGGCGGCGGCAATCTGCCGCACTGTTTCTCTGTATTTGTTGTGGCCATCATTCCTCCCATCCGTGTCTATCCGCGACATCTGCGGTTAAAATTCTCCCTTTTCGCGATCCTTTCGCGCTTTTCGTGGTCATCATTTTCCAATGGTTCGGCAAGCTCACCACAGGTGTCTGGAAACTACTGAACCCGATCGTAGAGCCTACGACCCTCCATTTTTTTCGCGATCCTTTTCGAAGACCCCGAGGATTCGGGGCGGTAAAAATTCTCTCTGTGTCTCCGCGGCCTCTGGGGTGACCCCTTTAAATGGGCATCCAGTTTGGATTGATTTGGATCGCCGGATTTGCGACAAGCTAACGCCTTAATCTGCTCATAAACCTATATCTGACAGTTAAAATGCTAAAAACGGTGTGAACTGTTGGAGGGTATTGTTTTATGGTTTAATTTTTATGCACCCATAGGGTGTAGAAATGTTTTCAGCATTTTAACCCCGATACGGGTTGCCGATTTTATCGCATCTGCTTTGTTTCGAGATGATTGGAGTAGGTTGCTGCGCCTGCATATCTCGACCGCGCATCTGCAGCAAACTTGGCAACTTCCGAATATAGGATAAAAGGAGCCTCTGATGTTTTTCGTCGATCAACCCTACCTCTCCGATTTTTTCAAAGAAACGCTGGTGCGCCATCAAATCCCCGTGGTCGATACGGCTTGTGCGCGTGAAATGGACCTGCTTCCAGAAACCTTGCTGATCAGCCCCGATGACGCAAAACAAGCGCTACTCACCGGAGCCGCCCGCCCGTACAGCACCTCCGAAAACTGTCTGGAATGGATCCAGAAACAGTTGCCCGATTCCCTCCTGCAACAAACGATCCGCTCCTTTAAGGATAAGGCGCAGTTCCGCCGGGAACTTGCGGAGTTCTATCCGCACTTTTTCTTTGCCGAGTTTGTGATCGATGATTTGGCGGACGTTGAGTTCACCGACTTCCCGGCGCGGATCGTACTGAAACCCACAGTCGGGTTTTTCAGTCTGGGCGTCTATGTGATTACGTCGCAGGCGGAATGGGACGCCGCTGTTCAATCGATTTTTGAAAATCGTGCGCAGCTCGAAACCCTCTATCCGGAAGAAGTGGTCGAATGGGGCCGCTTTATTGTAGAGGAATACATCGAGGGGGATGAATTTGCTCTCGACGCTTATTATGATGACGCGGGCAACGCGCATATCATGGGGATTCTGCATCACCATTTCGCCTCGGCTGATGATGTGAGTGATCGCGTCTATTGCACCTCCAAAAAAATCGTGGCTGACAATTTGGCTGATTTCCGAAAGTTGGTCCAAACCGTCGGAACACGACTGCAGATTAAAAACTTCCCGGTCCACGTCGAGTTGCGCCGCCAGGCCGACGGATTGCTTGTGCCGATCGAGTTTAATTCGATGCGATTTGGCGGGTGGTGTACGACGGCCGATTTAACGGCAAAAGCTTTCGGGTATAATCCGTACGTGTCCTATCACCTCAATCAACCACCCAATTGGGACGAGTTACTTGCTGCAAAAGGAGATGAAATCCACTCGATGGTTCTTCTGGACAACTCAACAGGCTGGGCGGCGGAAGACATTGCCTCGTTTGATTATGATGCGGTACTTGCAGCATTTGAGCAGCCGCTTGAATTACGGAAAATAGAGTACACCGAATTCCCCATATTCGGGTTCCTGTTCACCGAAACGCGCGCGGATCAGACAGCGGAACTCGACCGGATTCTGCATGACGATCTGCGGCGATTCACCCAAAAGAAAGAGGTCTAACTGCGGGCGGTGTCAAAGAGCGCCCGATCGCCTACAAACTTGGCGTCGCCTTCTGCGACCACAGAAGAAGTCGAAGAATGCCCCTGTTCTGCGGGGTTTCATTTCCATTTCCCCTTTTTCTGAATGGCCAGCGATTCGTCTGCCCACTCGACCAGTTCGACCGGGCTCTCAAAAATATCTGCCGGGACTTCATAAAATGAAAGCATCGTTTTCTGGTCATCAAAAGGCCTTAGCGGCCCCGACCCGGCGGCCTCATAATTTCCCAGATTGGTGTCATCGACTTTTAGATAGACGACATCGTCGGCAACCAGTCCAAACATCTTCCCGTCACGATAAAGTCCGGCACCGCCGAACATTTTCCGCACAGAGACTTCGCCCCACTCCCGGAGTTGATCCCGAACATATTCGAGGAAGTCATTGGATACAGCCATTTAACTACGCCTCTTTTTTTGAATAAAGTTTGGAAGCGATCATGGATGCCACCAGCGGTTCAAAAAAGGTTAGGGGCAGAATAATGAGTAATGGCTGCCAGCCGATCAGGTTCATGTTTGCGGTGCCGGTCCAGTACAGGACAAAGAAAAAGCACCACGATGCCACGCCACTGAGCAGAACAGATTTCCGGTTGTTGCCGAACACCTGGGCACACAGCCAGAACAGAAATACATATAACGCCGCCAGCAGAGTGTCCCATGCCCCCCAGATGATCAGCGTTCCCAGGTCATTCATCGGCGCGACGTCCGGAACCATCGATAGATAGTTCTGCACTTCAGCTCGCACGTACGCGAAGAACCGCACCAGCTGGTAGGCATGAACCCAGATGCTGGTAATGAGTGTGATGATGATAAAATCCTTCGCAATAAACTGTTTATTCATTTTCTTTAACTCCTTGCTCATGTGAATTCAAAAGTGGACAGGCTGGAAGCCTGTCCACTTTCATTAAGGTGAAAAAAAGGGATGCGGGCCGAACTGATTCTTTTGAATCGGCTTCCCGGTTTCCGCGTGCCAGGCGAACCCTTTCAGAATCCGCCTGAGATAGTCGCTGAAAACAGGTTTCATCTTAAATTGAAGCAACATCCAGCGGATGGGGAAGGGCAGCTTTTTAATAAACGGTACCGCCCCCGTGATTCGCAGGATGCAGTGTGTTTCGTCGAGGGGCGTTATGCGCCAAATCGCAGTCGATTCCCTTTTTCCACCTTCGGTCACTTTCAGATCATAGCCAACGCCATCGATCCACTGGGTCACTTCTCTGTCATATTCAAACCCGCTGTAGTAGATTAGATGATCTTTGGAGCCCACGCCGTCCCAGCGCTCCGCCGTGTGTTTCTCCATGAACGGATGCCACCGAGTGAGACCGCCTGGCAAAGCAATGATCTCCCACGCCTTTTCGGCGGATACCGCAATTTCTTGTTCTTCAAAAAAGGTTTCTTCGTAGTTAAACATCATTCACCTGCCAATGCAGGACCCTGTCCGTAGGCGAATTTGCCTTTAAAATATTTCTGCTGAATCATCGGGGCTTCTTTGGCCCACGCATCCAGTCCAATCAGCCGGATGCGGCTGAGGTTGTAAATTTTGGTGTTATGCGGAGCCCTATCTGATCCATTGACAACCGGCATCAAGTTTTCGCACGGAAATTCATCGCACTCCGAACAGTTATGCAGCCCCTTCTTCTCGACACAGTTCTTTGTTTTGCAGCCTTTGCCACCAGTCAGCGGGGCCTCAAAAAAGCATCCCCCTTTACTTCTGCAACCATCGCAGGCCACATCAGAAGCATCCATCTTCAGCATTTCCGCAACTTGCTGAGCCAGTTCGTCGGAAATATTGTCTTTGTAGTAAGCGCAGGCCCAGCAAGCCAGTCCGCACGGCGCGGTCAGTTTTTTAATATTCATTCTGCATGTCCTTTTATTTCCCTTGGTATCTTTCGATGAATTTCTTGCAAGCGTGGATGACAGTCGTCGGAACAACCCAATTAGATGGTTAACAACTTGCCATCTGTTTTTAGAATTTCAGTTAACGGTTCGCCCCAATACTTGACCTCGATATCAAAGCCTTCCAGAGTTGATGTGACCCCCAGTTCATCGGCACATCCTTTACAGGCCGTTATATGAACCCCCGCATCCTGTGCTTCTTTAATAAGATTTTGAATCCTCTCATTTTCGGCCGCCAGCTCAACCGTTGCGCCCCACAGGATAATGATGACCTCATCCCACCATTTTTTCTTTTTCGCATTGATCCCATACATGAAGACCATGAGTTTAGCCGTAACCGGGTTAGCGTTGGTCCATAGAATATTCAGTTTGTTTTCGTTCATTTCATTTATCCTTTTTATTAATGGATCGATCGGTCAAAAAATGGCCAAAAAAATTAATTTTTGAGTGATTTCTTCATGATTTCAAGGGTGCCGCAGATCAGATCTTTATCTGTTCCGGATTTATGGATCAGAGCTAAACCCTGTCCGTAGGTGAGCATTGTATTCGCCAATACCCGGACATCTCTGGCTGCAGGCAGTTCTCCGCAATCAATGGCGTCCTGAAAAATATCGCTAAAAATCGCGCGAAGAGATTCCAACTTGCTGGCCATTTGTTCGGCCACTTGGTCATGCATTGTTCCGAATTCAGCTACGCAATTACCAATAAAACAGCCGTTGGTGCCGGATCCCTTCCACATCTCAAATATGCAATCGATCTTTTCGAGCGGGCTTTGGGTATTTTGGACGGCCTTTCGCAGCATTAGATGAAGGCGGATGCTGTACAAGTCGATGGCTTCAAAAAGAACTTTTTCCTTGCTGCCGAAGGTGTTGTAGAAGCTCTGGCGAGGAATGCCCATATGCTCGAGCAGGTGCGTCATGCCCGTGGCTTCATAGCCCCGGGCCCAAAAGAGCTCCATGGCCTTTTGCAACGCGTCGTCTCGGTCGAATGAACATGGTTTTCCTCGTGACATGCGGGGAATGTAACTTTATTGGACTGATCAGTCAAATAAAAAGCCCCCCACTTCGTAATACAGAAATCCTGAGAAATAAAACCGGATGCAGATTAGGAAAGGGGCAGTCTTTGATTCTTGTTGAGCCCCTTCGTTGTTTTTTCAGGAAAATGATCTATCGAACGATGAAAAACTTCCTGTCATCGTGTTTTAGTGATAGATATTCATTTTTTAATCCTGCGTTGAGTGGGTCGAATTTTAACGAATCAACCGCACCCCGGTGCCAACTTGAATGGAATCAACATTTTGAAGAAGAATTTTGGAACACACAGCGGAGCATTTCATGCCGATGATGTTTTTGCCATTGCGGCCTTATCGATGCTTCACCCGGACTATGAGATCCATCGTTCTCGTGACCCTGAAGTCTGGGCTCAGTGTGATTTTCTCGTTGATGTGGGTGGAAGTTATGATCATGCAGAGAAGAGATATGATCATCACTTCAAGGATGGCCCCACTTACGATGATGGATTGAAGATGTCATCTGTGGGGTTAATCTGGTCTCACTATGGAGCAGAGATTTGTGGTGGTCCTCTGGTTGCGGATCGGGTTTGCCGCCGTTTGATCCGACAGTTTGATGCCATCGATAACGGGGTGACGCTAACGCGGCATATTAAAGATTTTTCCAATGTGCGCGAAATATCATTATCAGGATCCATCTCCATGATGAACCCTCAGGATCACTCGAAAACCGATGAAGCATTTGCGGGCGAAGTGGTGCGGGCGCGTTTGTTGCTGCAGGCGGCCATTTCCAGCGCAACGCATTGGATTCATAGTCGCGCCGGATTGGAGACGGCCCTTCAAGAAGCATTAGCTGAAGAGCGTTCGTATATTTTCGTTCCGGAAGATTGTAAGTGGACGGAGCACCTTTTTAACAGCCAAGGAAATGAATCCATTCTTTATGCCATTTTCCGCAAGGGCGAAAAGTGGTTTGCGCAAGCCGTTCCTTCTGCCCCGGGCGAGTTTTCGAACCGCAAGGATTTCCCCAAATCGTGGGCCGGATTAGACGATGAAGCATTTTCTGAAGTAGCGCAGATCCCCGACGGGATCTTCTGTCATCAAGGGGCATTTCTCTGTGCAACGGGCTCCCGTGAGTCGACGGTCAAGCTAGTAGAAGACGCGATTAATGCCTAAACAGGCATCGTTAGGGAAAGGTTTTTTTGACCGCGGATTACGCAGATAGCGCCGATCTAGCAGGAGCGCCCATATTAAACTTATCAGCTAAAAAAGGGGTCAGGGCAGGCAGGACAGGCGATCGCGTTCCACCATTTTTGTGAGTGAACCGTTCCCAGGGGCCTCTATTGAACCACTCGTTTCTCTCGTTATTTTCCTTCGGAAAATTATCTGCGCTACGTTTCGGCCTCCGGAAATTATTTTTTCACTTCGTTCCAAAGTTTGTGTTTCTTGTGGCTAACAATCTGAGCCCGCAACGATCCGCCTGTCCTGAGCCTGCCGAAGGGCGCTCATCTGCGCAATCTGCGGTTTCCTCTCCGAATGATCGAGAGTTTTCAACCTGTGGCGGATCAGCCTGCGACTGAAAAAATGAACAACAGGGTATATATATCACTAAGTGATATATGTATTACGATCTACGGTCATTTGCGTAATCTGTCGAAGACCCCGAGGATTCGGGGCGGGTTCCTCCTGCGGTGGATCAGCCTGCGACTGAAAAAATGAACAACAGGGTATATATATCACTAAGTGATATATGTATTACGATCTGCGGTCTCTGCGGCTCCGCCGGAGGCGTCGCCCTACCTCAATACTCTGCGACCTCTGCGGGTGCGCGGCGGGCTCGGAGAGCCAGCCCTACCTTTTTGTGACTTCTTGTGTTTCTTGTGGCTAACAATCTGAGCCCGCAACGATCTGTCGGTCGTAGAGCCTACGACCCTCCATTTTTTTCGCGATCCTTTCGCGCTTTTTCGCGGTCAAAATCTCTCCGGTGGCCTCTGGGGCCTCTGTGTATTATGTGGTTTCCTCCTTCGCCAAGGCTACGGCGGACAAGCAAAACTACAGCTGAACAGGTGGAGCAGATTAGGATTAACCGGGATCAGCTATTCTATTTTACGAATCAACAACTACGGGTATATTCCTGCACGATGAAAAGCGAAATAGAATTACTAGCGCCGGGCGGCGATATCCACTCGATCAAGGCTGCACTCCTGGCCGGGGCAAATGCCATTTATTGTGGGCTGGATAAATTCAACGCCCGAAACCGAGCGGAGAACATCACCTTTGATGACTTGTCCGGGATCATCCGACTCGCGCACGAACAGGATTGCTCCATTTTCCTGACGCTCAATATCGTGATTGTCGAAAGCGAGCTGCCTGCTTTTTTTACCCTGTTAAATAAATGTGTGAATACCGATCTCGACGGAATCATCATTCAGGATTTGGGAATGCTCTACGTCATTCAAAAACAGTTCCCGAACCTGAAGGTTCACGCGTCCACACAGCTCACCACTCATAATGCAGGCCAAATAGAGTTCCTGCATCGACTCGGAGCTAAACGCGTCAATTTATGCCGAGAGCTAAACCTCGACGAGATCCGAGAGCTAACCCGCTGTGCGCATACAATGAACATGCAGACGGAAGTATTTGTTCACGGTTCAAACTGCGTGTCCTTTTCAGGCCTCTGCACTGCGAGCTCCGTTCACAATGGCAACTCGGGGAATCGCGGTCGATGCAGCCAGCCGTGTAGAGCGCCATTTGAACCCACCGCCGCCGGCAAAAACTATCCGCTTAATATGAAAGACACTGCGGTGTATGCGGACCTCGATTCCCTTTGCAACGCGGGAGTCGACTCGCTGAAGATCGAAGGGCGCATCAAAAACTTTGACTACGTCTACTCTGTAACCAACAGCTATCGTCAGAAACTAGACAATCGTTGCCAGGACGGATCCATGCTCCGCACCGTGTTCAATCGCGACCTAACAGCGGGTTACATCGAGGGTAGGGTTGGTGCAGAAATGTTCACCGACAACCCACGCGACCAAGCGGCAGCGTATTTGGCAGCTCAATCGGGTTCGACGACTCCGGAGAGCATTGATGCGGCGAGGGCGGTCATCAACAAAGAACGCAAAGCGGTTCAAGAATCCGTTCAGAGTCAGATCGACGCATTAAGAGAATCCAGCATTTCTTCTCGGACCGGAAACAGAGAAAGAATACCCCCGGTTGACATCCCCAAGCTCAAGCACAGTTCCCATTCCGGGGTCTTCCCGAAGCTTTCCGTCTTGATCAATAAACCAGAAGACCTGAAACACATCGACCCCACCACAGCGGATCTCTATTTCCAACTGCCGAGTTCATTGGGGAAAAATAAGGCAGCAATCCTGCAGTTCTTAACGGAGAATCCAACGGTTACCCCGTGGTTTCCAGCCCTATTGATTGGTGATGAGTTTTCTGATGCGATTCGATTCCTGACCGAACTAAATCCGACACAAATCGTCACCAACAATAGCGGAATGGGCCTAGAAGCAACTCGGCGCGCGATTCCATGGATTGCTGGACCTCAACTGAATTGTACCAACTCCTATAGCCTGTTGTGTTTGAAAGAAAAGTTTCATTGCGCAGGAGCCTATCTATCCAACGAACTGAACCGCTACCAAATCGGAGCCATCAAAAAACCCGATGACTTCAAACTGTTCTACAGCATCTATCATCCGCTCAATCTCATGACCAGCCGACAGTGTCTAACCCAACAGGTTGCCGGATGCGAAAAGGAAACCATCGATCCAACGTGCCAAACAGACTGCGCACGAACATCCACGTTAACCAACGATCGAACCGGCACGCTTTTTGTTGAGAAGTCGAAGGGGAACTATCACCGCGTCTATCACGGGGAGAATTTTTTAAATACAGACATCCTCTTCGATATCCCCGGTCGCTTTGACAGCTTCCTGATTGATCTGTCCGACATAAAAACCGCGACTACCACCGCGCTTAGCAAAGCAAAAATGATTGAGTACTTTAACAATCTACTGGCCGAAGAGCCGCATGCCGATGAGAAGCTAACGCAAGCTATTCTGCGGACGACCCTGTGTTCGTATGAGAAAGGGATCTAACCCGCGACCGCAAGGGCCACTTGTCGCGCCGCCGCGAAACGGTGCGGATCAAATTTTAACCGCGGATGAGCGCAGATGAAAAAAAACTGAACAGGAGAGTTTTTACCACTAATCCTGTCAAAATATTTCTCCACCTTCCGCGCCACAAAATTTTATGGTCAACCCTTTTTTAGTGGGAGGTGAGAACCTGGTTGCCGGTTTTTGTAATTAAAACCATATGCTCACAGCGAGAAGACAGTTTTCCATCACGGGTCCGAACATCCCAGCCGCGGGTCTTTACACCTCGGAGCCCTTGGTTGATCATCGGTTCGATGCAAAAAATCATCCCCGGTTTCAACTCCATTCCCTTGTGAGGGGTGCCGAAGTTTGCAACCATGGGTTCCTCGTGCATATCTAGACCGATAAAATGTCCTGCATAGTCTCTTACAACCGAGAAACGGTTACTTTCCGCATGATTCTGTATGGAAAATCCAACATCACCCAAGGTATTTCCCGGTAGGGCTGCTTGTATTCCTCGGCTCAGGCATTCCTCGGTAACGGATACCAAATGGGAGGCCTCTTTGGAGATTTTTCCTACTCCGATGGTTTTAGAACAGTCTGCAAAGTAGCCGTTTTTTTCAATAACAAGATCGATATCGATCAGATCACCTACTTTTAGAAGGGTATCGTCAGGAATCCCGTGGGTAACCTGATCATTGACAGAAAGGCAGGAGACGGCGGGGAATCCTGCATAACCCTTACAGGGACCAACAACCCCCATTCTATCTATTTCCGCTTCGATCATTGCATCAAGGGCAAAGGTTGTCATCCCAGGCCTTACCCATGAAAGGCTTTTCTGTAACAGCTGGGAGATCAATTCCGCCATTTTGGATATCGCGATAATCTCTTTTTTCGTTTTAATCATTCCCATTATATTTTCCGTTTTTCTTTTAGTTTATTCTTTTCCGAGTGCGGAGCGACCGAAAACATCAGTTGCCGTTGCACTACCTCACATTAGTGAGGTCTCTCTTCCGTTGGTCGAGTGCCAGTCTCTCTCGCCTACGGTCATAGGACTACTTATCGACGGCAACGAGCCCGCACCGATCACCGATCCTCTGCGCAATCTGCGGTTTCTTCCTCTGGCGGATCAGCCTGCGGCTGAAAACCCTGTTCCGCACCGGACGGCGAGGCCGCCGTCCCTCCATGGACTGCATCCTGTAAATCCTGTTATCCCGTCAAAATTATTTGTGTTCTCTGCAGCCTGTCCCGCACAAGACGGCTCCGCCGGAGGCGTCGCCCTACCACAATACACTGCGGCCTCTGCGACTCTGCGAGGAATCCCACGCATCCATCCGTGTCCATCTGTGGTTTCTTCCTCTGGCGGATCAGAAACCTCAATGGGTGTGAGGGGGCTCCGCTTCATTTTGGCCGAAATACAGATTTTCAAACTCGGCAATCAGGCTGCGTAGTTTTTCAACATGTCCCAGATCAACCGTCTGCTTGGCTTTCATGCACTCAATCATCATGCCGTGCAGGTTTTTTAGCTTTGCCTCATAGTTTTCAGCATCGGGTTTGATGCGTTGGGCCAAGAAGTAGTAGGTGATGATTTCGGTCAGTTTGTCGGCATGCGCCTCTTTGTTGTTCACCCAGCGAACGAGCTGGTTGTTGTTTTGCGGAGAGTCGGGCTTCAGTGACGTGATTTCCTTCATCGATTTTTCGATGGTGGTCACGTGTTCTTTCATCTCCGTGATGCGGGCGGCATCGTCATAAATTCCGCAGGGAATTTGGCAGTGGGCACCGGCAGACGCGGCGAGCAGGGTGGTCAGGGACAGGGCAATCATGATCTTTTTCATAGCTGTTTCTCCTTGCAGAAAAGTCTACGCTTCACCTGAAAAAGGATAAAGCGTGTTTTATTTTGAATAAAAACAGGTGGGTTTTTTTGTGAAATGGGTTAGTCAGAAACGGGGCCGCCTTCAAAGGAAAGAAACAACGATGAACAAACTCCAAATTCTCTATCAAGATGACGGGCTGGTTGCCGTCGATAAACCGGCCGGGATCCTTGTGCATCAAACGAGTAGCCCCGAACCGGACGATCAGATCGCGATGAAAATTCTGCGTGATCAGCTCGGACAGAAAATATTCACCATCCACCGCCTCGATCGCCCCACCTCCGGCGTACTCCTTTTTGCTCTCTCCGAAGCCAGTCTGCGTCTCGCGCACGACCTGTTTGAAAAACGCGAGGTCACCAAGAGATATCTGGCTGTGGTGCATGGCAAAACACCAACCGAGTGGCAGACCAGTGATCCGTTGCGTCGAACCGCTGACGAAGAGCCCCGCGCGGCGCTCACCCACTTTAAACAGATCGAATTCCGCCCAGCCGGCAGCTTCCTCAATGCCCCCGATCTGGAGGTTTCACTCGTCGAGGCCATCCCGCACACTGGGCGAATCCATCAGATCCGCCAGCACCTCCAGCTTTCGGGGCACCCGATTGTGGGCGATTATTTATACGGCGATATGGAGCACAACACTCGGGTCTCCGAACAAATCGGACACACCCGCATGATGCTGCGCGCCACCGAGCTTCACTTCATCCATCCCGAAACCGGCGTTCAGATCGACATCCACGCGCCGCCGTCCCCCGACTTTGAATTCTTTGCCGCTACGCGGTAGTCGAAGGTCTGAAGATCGAAAGTCATCCTTCTACGCTAAAGCTGCGGCGCGACAAGAAGGTCAGAATGCCAACACACGCTCCTCTACGAGGAAGCGCGTCCTACAATGAGATCACTAAGCTTGTAGGACAGGGTTGACGTTCCCTCTGGTCACTGCCTCGCTATAACGAGGCCTCTCTCTCGTTGGTCGAGTGACAGGATAACAGGATAAACAGGATCTGACTGATGTTGAATCAGTGTTTACAGCCCAATATGTTTACTGATTAGTTGAACCACCATTCGGAGGGCGATGATCCAGACCATCACCCCGAAGATTTTTTTCAGCCGGGTTTTGTTCATTGAAACCGAGATCCGGCTGCCAATCAGTCCGCCAATCAGAGCCGCAATCGCGAGGATCGATCCGGTGCGCCAGTCGACCTGTCCGTGAATGGCGTGACCCGCCACGCCCGACAGCGCCGTGACGGCCACCATCACCGTGGACGTGGCGACCGCGATATCCATCGGCACACCGCACAGCAGCACCAGAATCGGTAGCTTGATGATTCCGCCGGTGATGCCGAGCATCCCGGAGAGCAGGCCGATCAAGGCCGTGGCCGTTAAAACCAGTGGTAGATTGACGGTGTAGCGCTCGCCATGGAATTCCCGGTGCCACAGCCACCAGTGCTCGTTTCCAATCTTTGGCAGCGCGTTCTTCTGACGGTTTTTCAGCATTAATGTTCCAGCGGTCATCAAAACCACGACTAGAATGGTGCGTAGAACCGGCTCGGCAACCTGCGTGCTGAAATAGCCTCCGACGAAGGCCATGATGTCCGTTGGCGGGTCGATCACCAGCGCCAGTTTCCAGTCCACCTTGTTGTGTTTTGAAAAATGAGACAGAGCGGCGAGCGATGTTGCCGCAATTAGGATCAGACTGATTGAGGGGGCTGATGACATGCCGAACCCGGCAAAGAGCAGGATCGGAACATACAGAATACCGCCGCCCATCCCGAGCATCGAAAAGAGGATTGAAACGCCGAAAAAAACCAGCGCAAGGATGAGTGTTTGATCCATCACGGGTTGCCTTAAATCCCGGTTGGAATTTTGCCCGGTTTCAGCACATCGGCCATTGCCGCATAGCCGCCTTCCAGTACCCGGACCTGGTCGTATCCTTTGGAGCGGAGATATGCGTAGCACATGGAGGCGCGAATATGCTGCGGACAGAAAACGCCAATCGGAATATCGCGCGGAATTTCAGCCAGCCGATCCGGGAGTTCGCTGACCGGAATGTGAAGCGAGGTTACATCGGTGTGCATTTTCAGTGGAAACGGCATGGATGCAGCTTCTTCATTTGTCCGCACATCTAGAAAAACGGATTGTTTCATTCCCAGTAGCTGGTCCGGCGTTGTCTTGTGCAGTCCCTTCCTGAAAAAATCGAATGTCATGCTTTTAAGTACCTGTTCCATTATTTCTCCTAAATGTAAATCCAGTGTCCGAGGGTCAAATATTGAAGATCGCAACGGGGTTCCTCGTGTTTCCCAAAACGTGGACTATAAGACGTTTTGATTTTCAACCTAGATCTTTTTAAAGCAAAAAATTAAACATCCACTCGACAATCAAAATTCCGATCGAAACGGTCGCCCCGAAAACCACTGAACCCGGTCGTAGAGCCTACGACCCTCCATTTTTTCGCGATCTATGTCGAAGACCCCGAGACTGCGGGGCGACCATCAGCGGTCTCCTCCTGTGGCAGATCAGCCTGCGACTGAAAAAATGAACAACAGGGTATATATATCACTAAGTGATATATGTATTACGATCTGCGGTCTCTGCGGCTCCGCCGGAGACGTCGCCCTACCTCAATACTTCGCGATCTCTGCGGGTGCGCGGCGGGCTCGGAGAGCCAACCCTACCTTTTTGTGTCTATTCGTGTCCATTTGTGGTTAAAAACCTGCTCCGCAACGATCTGCCGGTCGTAGAGCCTACGACCCTCCATTTTTCCCGCGATCCTTTCGCACTTTTGAACCACTCCCTCCGGGCGTTATTTTCTTTCAGAAAATTATGCGTCACTCCGCTCGCGCGTGATCAAAACTCTTCGGCTTCGCCGGAGACGTTGCTCTACCTCAATACTTTGCGGGTGCGCGGCGGCCGCGGTTTGTTAAAAAGCGTCCTTTTTTCTATTTCTTTTAAGCGATACACTACTTTTCTGTAGTTGAGCCGAGAGGATGTTTGTTATGAGGTTGCGGTTGATGTTTTGTTGGGCGTTGATGCTTGTCTGTTTGTTGCATTCAACAACGATTTTTGGGCAAGGGGTAGAAGAATCTGTAGTCCGGATTGTAAACGAATACAACAAGTTTAACTGGTATTCCCCTTGGCAGTCGGGAGAAACCGGCAAAGGCTCTGGAAGCGGTTTTGTGATTTCAAAAAAGCGGATTATGACCAATGCACACGTGGTCAGCGATGCCGCGCTCCTGCTGGTTTATTTCCACAATGATCCCCAGCCTTATCCGGCACACGTGGTTGCCATTCAACACGAATGTGATCTGGCCATTCTGGAACTGGAAGATCCTTCGCGGCTGAATCAGGTTTCTGAACTGGGTTTCGCCGGACTTCCGGCTCTTCGCTCCCAAGTGGTGACGTACGGATATCCGACCGGAGGCACACTGATTTCCAGCACGGTCGGAATTGTTTCCAGAATTGAGATGCAGAACTATGTTCATACAGGAGTCTGCTCTTTTCTTGCGGGGCAGACAGATGCGGCGATCAACCCCGGGAACAGCGGTGGTCCGGTGATTCAGAACGGAAAAGTGGTCGGTGTGGCATTCCAGGGGAACGGAAATCTGGAAAATATGGGCTTTTTTATTCCGCCGCCGGTTGTGGAACATTTCCTGGAAGATCTGAGTGACGGTGAACTTTCCGGGTTTCCTCAGTTGGGATTGCTGGCCGCCAATATGGAAAACCCTGCGGCTCGTCGATATGCCGGTATGCCGGAGGGGAAAACCGGTATTCGCATTGATAATATTCATGCCGATAGCGGACTGGATGAATTCCTGAAATGCGACGATGTGATTACCGCCATCGACGGTTATGAGGTTGCCAACGACGGGACGATCAATTGGAACGGAATGCGTCTTCCCTGTTTTTCTCTGTCAGATTTCAAACAGGCCGGGGATTCTTTGATCTTTGAACTGATCCGGCAGGGAGAGCCGCTGGTTGTCGATATCCCGCTGAAGGCTTACAGTGTCGGAGCGATACGGTCACACTTATATGACCAAAAGCCGACTTATTATGTTTATGCAGGAATGGTGTTTGTACCCTTGAATCTCGAAGTGTTGATGACTTATTCGGATCAGTGGGTGCAAAAGGCTCCTCAGGAGCTAATCTATGAAATCTATTTCCGGCCGCTGATCGACCACATTGCTTTTGATTCTCCGCGAGTGGTTCAGATTCGCCGCATGGAGCACGAAGTGAATGCTGAGGAGTCTTTGTTTACCTATCGCTTGGTTGACTCGGTTAATGATTGTCCCGTGAGAACGTTGACGGATTTGGTGCAGGCTTTTGAAGGAAATCAGGACGAGTTTCATGTGATTCGGTTTGAGCAGGTAGACGGCATCACTGTGCTGGATCGCAAAAAAGCAGATGTCGCCCATGAAGACATTCTGAAACAATACGCAATTCCGAAGGATAGACGTTTATGAAACGATTGTTTGTTATTCCGCTATTGGTGCTGATCGGAATCACCTGCGCCTGGGGTGAAAATCCACTGGAACATCAGCTTGTTACGGTGCGTGTTACTTCGCAGGCATGGAATGAATACAGGCCGTGGCAGAAAGATAAGCCCAAAAGTCGTGATTTTGTCGGGATTGTGATTTCCACAAACCGGATTTTGATGTTAACGGATGACTTGGACGACCAGACATTAATTCAGGTGGAAAAGTATGACCGTCCCCCCCCGGGTTCCCGGACGGATCATTCATTGTGATTATCAGATCGGGTTTGCCGTGATCACGGTGGACGCGCCCGGTTTTTTCGATGACCTGCAGCCGGTGCAGCTGGCTGAGAGTGCGATGGGTGAAAATTATTATTCTGCATCATGGAAGTCGGGGCAGTTGATCCTTTCTTCCGTTCGCTGGTCTCAGGCGAAGGTTTACAGCTCCAGTGTGCCCTATGTGCGGTTTGCCGGAATCAGTGTGATTACAGACTTGAGTGGCGGTGGCTGGGGGGAGCCGGTTTTTTGCGGAGACAAATTGATCGGCATTGCCTACTCACAAACCAAAAATCGGGCCGTTCTCCAACCGGTGGAATTAATTCGTGCTTATTTGCATGCCTTGGAAATGCCTGAGTATCCGGGGTTTGCCGCGCTTGGGTTTTCATATCAGTATAACAAAGGCCCGGCGATGTCTGCGTATCTGGGGCAGAAAGGAAATCCGACCGGAGTGAGAATTTGCACCTGTTTTCCCGGCGGGTCTGTTGATGGCATTTTCCAGTCCGGCGATATTCTGTTGGAACTGGACGGGCATAAGATTGATGCACTGGGGGATTATGTTCATCCTCAATACGGTCCACTGGATCTAAAACTGATCGGGTCCGACGGCCATTATGCCGGAGACATCATTTCCGCCCGGATTCTTCGGGACAAACGCGAAATGACCGTGGATATTCCATTAAAACACATGCCGTCATCGATGGCCCTGATTCCGCAGGTCCGTCCCGAAGAGCCTCCGGAATATCTGGTAGCCGGCGGTTTTATTTTCCGGGAGTTCGATGAGCCTTATCTACAGGCATGGGGGAGTAACTGGGAAAAAAACATACCCTTTTACCTCAGGTGCATCTATAAGCTGAGAAAAGAAAGTCCCACTCTGGAACAGCGCAGACTGATTGTATTGGCGGATGTTTTTCCTGATGAATACAACCTCGGATATCATAATATGGCACAGAATATTGTTCGGTCTGTGAATGGATATCCGATTGCTTCGATTCAGGAAATGGAAGAAGCGTTTCAGCATCCTCAAAATGGATTCCATATCATTGAGTTTCTGCCGTCGCTCTCCATTTCCAAAGTGATTCTGGATGCTGAAAACTTTGAATCGGCAACTGCGGAGATCATGAAAAAATATGAGATCCCCGAACGGATTCGGTGCTCGCAACCCTAACTACCTGCGATTCAGATGCAGGATTAAAGCCGATGGGTAAAGAAACAGGCGCCCCGAAAACCGAAGCCGAAGTGAAGTAACCCCAGTTTGACGGACACTCAGAAAGGAACCAAAGTGTTCCGGAAGGAGAGTCCAATGACCCGAAAAAAGTATCAGACCTACAGCAAGGAATTTAAGATCGAAGCTGTGCGCTTGGCAG